>Ga0206964_10125_pt1 | contig 23768 bp, 11 predicted proteins | sample Alteio_BWOrgHeat_25_FD_152980 | JGI IMG/M metagenome (GOLD analysis project Ga0206964, IMG submission 152980) | Enriched cells from forest soil in Barre Woods Harvard Forest LTER site, Petersham, Massachusetts, United States -... | ecosystem: Environmental > Terrestrial > Soil > Temperate forest >...
CGCAGCCGCCGTTTGCCACGGCTAATGTGCTGGCTGTAAACCTGCCGGTGATGTCGGATGGGAAGACACCGGAGCAGGTAAATGAGTTCTATCGCAATGTGCAGCAGCGCGTGGGTACGCTGCCAGGCGTGGAGCATGTCGCTTCGGGCTTCAGTGTGCCGTGGCGTGACGGCCAGGCGCTGGATATCAGCTTTATGTTCGCAGTGGATGGGGCGAAGCGCCAGAACGGTGCGGACGATTGGCGGGCGCGGTTCCGAACTGTATCACCGGGCTTCTTTGAAACGATGGGGATGCCGCTGATCGAGGGCCGCGATTTCAAGGCCTCCGATAAAGATGGAGCGGAACGCGTGGTGATCATCAGCCAGAGCGTGGCGCGGCAGTTGTTTCCCGGGCAAGAAGCGCTGGGCCGCAATCTGCGATGGACCGACGGTGTGCTGAAGTTCATCGGCATCGCCTATGAGCCGCGTCGCATCATTGGGGTTGTTCCTGACTTCGACGATCAGAACATCATTCCTGTGCCGGCCATGGCCGTGTATCAGCCGATTGAGCAGGACGGCTGGGCAGGCCGGCTGTTTGTGCGCACGGAGCATGATCCGTATACGCTAGTTCCTGCCATCACACGCACAATTCACGATATGTCTGCCGACCAGCCTGTGGAGCGAGCCAGCACGCTTGGAGATATTCGCGCAGAAGTGCTAACACCGAATCGTCTGAATGCTATTGTGTTTGGCGGATTCGCTGGAGTCGCGCTCTTGATCTCCGTGGTGGGAGTGGCCGGCGTTCTTGCCTTCTCTGTGAGCGGCCGCTCGCGAGAGTTTGGGATTCGCATGGCGCTGGGCGCTCACCCGCGTAGCATCCTGACCATTGTGCTCTCGGAGGGCCTGGTAATCGCCGGTATCGGAGTTGCCGCTGGAGTGGTGCTTGGATTTGGCCTGGCACGCCTGGCCGGAAGATATGTAACCGAAATGCAGTTGCCGGGCGCCCTGGCTTTCGCACTGTCGGGCGGCGTGATTCTGGCTGCGGCTGTGATTGCTTCGGCGATGCCAGCAGCGCGCGCTGCCAGGGTGGACCCGGTGGAGGCGTTGCGAGCGGAATAGTAAATTGCGATCGTCGCAAGCGCCACAAAAAACTCGGCGGCCGTGGATGATCGGTCGCCGAGTCTCTTGCTGCTTGTTGCCGCGTTAGAACTGCAGACGGACTGCCATCTGCAACTGACGCACGTTGTAGGCGAAGTTGCTGTTGTTGGTGCTGGTGGTGGATCCGAATGGCGTGCTGGTGAAGGGCACGAATTCGTTGAGGAACCGCTTGCTGTCAAGGGCGACGGTATAAGCGGTCGTTCCAACAGTGGTGACATTCTGGTGGTTGGCGAGGTTGAAGGCTTCTGCGAGGAACTCGAGGCTGTAGCGCTCGCGAACTACAAGTCTCTTCGAAAGCCTGAGATCGACGACCCAAGTCTGGGGCTGCTGGAAGGCGTTGCGATCCAGAACCGGAATGCGGTTGGTGCCACCCGATCCGTTGAACGAGCTGGTGCTGATGATTGAAGCCTTTGCAGGCGATCCCTCGTTGAGGTACAGCGTTGAGGATGCGCCACTGATTCCGGCCGAGTACGGAAGGCCGCTCTGCACCTGGAAGTCGGGAGCTATCTGGTAGTCGTTCAGCAGATAACCCAGCGGTCCCTGGAAGTGCCAGTGCGAGGTTCCAACAGCATAGATCACAAGTCGACTCGGCACATTCTGGTTCGAATTGCCGTATTCAAGCTTGATGTTGGTGGGATCGAGAAGCGCGGTGGCGCTGGCTCCTGTGGTGTTGTTCTGACCGAAATCCAGTGCATGCGACCAGGTGTAGTTGGCGTTGAAGGAGACGTGGTAAGTGAGCTGGTGTTTAAACTGGGCTACGAGTGCCTCGTAGTTGGAGTTCACGCCGCTGAAGATGTCGGTGATGGAGCTGAAGTTCGGGTTGGGGCGGTGATTGGAGTTGGCGGTGTCGTAGAAATAGACATTGGCCAGTATCTGGGAGTTGTTTGCGAGCGGGCCGACCTGTCCCGGATCAGTGACGGTGAACTGCACTTTGGTCGGCGCAGGCAGGTTGGTATCCACGAAGTTGGGCAGTCTGCGCCCCCAGGAACCAAGCCAGGAGAGGCTGAATACGTCGTGGCTGCCGAATTGCTGCTCGACAGTGAGGTCGGCTTGGTGAATCTCGGGAACCCTGAAGTTGGGATCGAGGTAAAAGGCAGTCGTATTACCGCTCGATCCGCCGAGACAGCTCGCGGCAACGACCTGAGGAAAGGCGGGCGCGCATGCGTTGCCAGGGAAGAGGTTAGGGTTGATCTGGCTCCCGGGCGCTCCGGTTCCGATGAGGGCCTGGTAGATGGTGGAGTTGATGGCCCGCGCGAAGAACATGCCATAGCCGCCACGAAGTATGGTTTTGCCGCCTCCGTAGACGTCGTACGCGAAGCCGATGCGCGGAGCAAAGTTGGCTGCGTCGGAGTTGAGCTTTGAAGTCTGAGGCAACAGCGAATTTGGCAGTTGTGCGTCAGGCATCTTCTCGTATTCCCAACGCAAGCCGAGGGTAAGGCTCAGGCGCGGATTGACCTTCCACTCGTCCTGCGCGAAGACAGCGTAATCGCTGGTGGTGAAGTCGAGGCCAGCGTCGCCGATGCCCTGGTTGAAGGTGTTGTAGTTCTGCGCTTTCTTACCGGGTACCGGATTGGCCGATAGATAAAGATCGGCAATGTAGTTGCCGAGCGGCGTGTTGCCGGTATAGGAGTATCCTGCGTATTGGTTGAAGAGATTTTCGATCAGGTCGTCGGTGTGGATGTAATCTTCGCCGAATTTGAAGTTGTGATTTCCGCGCACCCAGTTGACGGTGTCGGAGAGCTGCCAGCGGCGCTCGTCAGGAAGAGCCTGGCGGTTGAGGAATTGCGGCGTGCCGAATTGGAAGAAGCCGCTCAGAAAGACATTAGGCGGCAAGCCGAGAGGGTTGACGTAGCTGCCGTTGTTCAGCAGGTTGCTTTGCTCGTAGGGAGTCGGCGACTGGTTCGATTCAAATTCGAAGTCGCGCCCGTACATATAACGGACTTCGTTGCTCAGGGTTGAGGTAAGGAAGCTGTCGAGCTTGCCGACTATCCAATTGTCGCGGACATAGTCGTTGCCGAAGCTTGCCATGCCGTAAGCGACTGCAGGGGCGGTTTGGATTCCGGCAGGTGAGGTCCAGCGCATCCGGTTGGCTTCGACAGATACGTGATGCTTCTGATTCACCAGCCAGTCGATCTTGGGGAAATAGATCGTCTGATCGCCTGTACGCGGCGTAGTACCTAGCATGGAAGTGAGGCCAGCGATTCCGTCGGCGTACACCGTCGTAGCGTCAGCCGCTGAGAGCCCCGTGTCTGTCTGTAACTGCTTGATCTGTGCTGCCGCGTAGGTACCGGTCAGATTGTAGAAATTGGAGTTTGCGCTCGTGCCAGTAATGGTGGCCGCGCCTGGAAAGTCATGGTAGAACTTGTCGGCGGCCAGGAAGAAAAAGACGTGGTCCTTCCAGAGAGGGCCGCCGGCGCCGAAGCCGTACTGGCGGCGCAGGTCTGTCGGTTTAAAGGCAACTGCCGTGAAGGTGTTTGGGGCAGTTTGCACCGGATGCGTCACGTAGCCGTTGGTTGCGTTCCAGTCGCTGTCGCGGTCGTAGAAGTAGACTGTGCCGTGGAAGCTGTTGCTGCCGCTCTTCGTAACCGAATTGACGATGCCACCGGCGGAACGTCCATATTCGACCGAGTAATTGGACGTGTTGACCTGGAACTCCTGGACGGCTTCCTTGATGGTGGAGTAGCCGGCGCGGGTACGTCCGCGCTCTTCAGAGAAGTACGCCTGGTTATCGTCGGTACCATCGATGGTGACGTTGTTGAGGAGGGTGCTCTGGCCGCGAAAGCTGAGCAATCCAAAGCCGTTGGAATCATTGACGACGCCAGGCGTGAGAAGCGCGAAGGCGGACCAGCGGTAGTTGTTCTCCGGCAGATCATGCAGAGTTTTCTGATCGACTACTCCAGCAAAATCAGGTGAGGTTGTGTTGACCAGCGGAGTCGCGCCGGTGACTTCGACGGTCTCGGATGAGCTGCCGATCTTGAGCCGCGCTTGTACGTCGGTTAGGAGGCCGACCTGGACAACGAGATCCGTGGATTTGAAGGTGTCGAAGCCTTGGGCGGTAATCGTGACGTTGTACGTGCCGGGCTGAAGATGGATGACGCGGAAGTATCCGGATGAGTCGGCTACCGAAGTCTGTTCCGCATTGGTGGCGTTGTTATGGACAATGACGCTTGCACCCGGCACTACGGCAGCGGTTGTGTCAAGGACCGTTCCGCCGATTGCACCATCTACTGCGGTCTGTGCAAAGGCGGAACCGGACAGCATCAGCACGATCGCGAGGCATGCCAGCGTGAACGTACAAATGCGTCGAAAGAATTGCAACATAAAGCCTCCAAATTCAGGTTTGGTTCATGAGTTCAAGTCGCCCCTGCGAAGAACACCAGGCAGGACGAAGTTCGGTTCAGCTCTTGAGGGCTGTTTGGTTTGATTTTTCGGCATCGCCCGGATGTAAAAGGCGATCGCACGATCCGGTACGAGATGTGAGGACGAAAAAAAATAGATTCGGCGTCACGTGGGCGACCGTCTACACCTCAACTTCTTCCGGCTCTGAGAGAGCCGATGGCAATGACAGATTTGCAAAGAGCAGCAGGGGAGACATCCCGGCGAGCCAATGCTAAGTCAGGAAAAACGCTCCCCCTCAAAAGCATGGTCTGGGAAAGTGCGCCTAAAGGCAATAGCTTTAGAAGGTTCCCGAAGAATTTCACCCTCAAATAATTTCAGGCGTGCTTTAACTAGGATGCACTGAAATTGTGCCAAGGTTAGTGAGATAAGGGCTATGAAACGATGAATATTCTGTTACATTTCAATGCCGGATCGAGCGGTGGCTGCCGGCTCACCTTTAACTGCATAACCGTTGTTATATCAGTTAGATACAACTAAGTTAAAAATTCGCTGGAATTACCGGTTGTGAAGTTACCTGAATAAAGTCTCAGAAGGTGATATGGGTGTCCTTAGTAACTAAGGTGGCCTCCGATTTTGTCGATAGAAAGAGCAAGGATCCACGGCAACTTTGGGGCATTCGCGATGCGGATGCCCCCCTTTTTTGGTTGGGCCAAGGAGAATGTCAGCTATTGTCCCGCTTTTCCAAGGTGTACGCGAATGCCCAGACGGAAGTTGAACGGCAGGCTGGGATAACCGATAGGGGCCATATGCTGATCGTCGAGGAGGTTTTCGGCCTGTCCGTAGAAGTAAAGGTGAGACGACCACTGGAAGCTTCCACCGAAGTCGATCTTTGCAAAGCCATGGTCGAGGTTGCGGTTGGGCAGCAACAACGAGTTGCCCTGGTCGAGATCAGAGTAACCGAGGTAGGTGGAGTCGTCGCTGCGGCTTGAGAATGCGGCCGTCGAGACGAAGGTCCAGCGGTGACCCGCATAGCTTGCAGAGATGAAGCCGGAGTGAGGGGGACGGCGAAACGGGCGCGCCCCTTTGAGCGGCGAGTAAATTCCGATAGGGATACCGTTGTAGGTCGGCGCTTCTCCGTTCAGATAGGCTTCGTTATCGCTGGAAAACGACCGCTGCACCACGGCATCAAGATAGGTGTATCCGCCACGCAAGAAGAAGCTGCGGCCGATGCCAGCTTCGACGGTGGATTCGATGCCGAGTGCTCGAAATGCCTGGGAGTTGACGATCAGCGAGAAGGCCCCGTTGTTGTTAAGGAAGGCTTCGAGCTCCTGCTGCTCTTCGGGAGTCAGATTGGGCAAGAGTTGCGGGATCAGACCTGCGCCAACGTTTTCGATCTGACGGCCGAACTGGTTGTGAAAAAAGTTGAGGTGAAAGACGATTCGTTCGGTGAGGAAGCCTTGTTCTATGCCGCCTTCCCAAGTGCGAGCAGTAGGCGCTTGTAGCTGCGGAATGTGTAGCTGCTCGATGGTGTCCTGGCCGCCGTTGTCGAGCAGAAATGTATAGAGTGAGCCTGCCTGATCGGCCAGCGTCGGCTCGCGGATCGCGTCAGCGAAATTGAAGTTGAGGCGGGTTCCGTTGAATACGCCTTTGCGTGGACGCACAAGGAAATAGGAGACCCCGAAGCGCGGCGAGGTCTGCGTGCCGATGATCGTATAGTGACCGAGACTGCCGCCGAGTGTGTAGAAGAAACGGCCTTTGAAGTCGCCGTGAACTTCGGCGAGGTAGTCGTAGTTATTGCGCTCGGCCTCGTCGTTGATGAAATACACAGGCTCGCGTTCGGCGCCGCGTTCGTTCTCGTAGTGAAAGCCGATGAGGCCGGTCAGGTGCGGTGTGAAATGAAAGTCTCCTTCGTAAAGGACCTGATCGCGATTCGTGACCAGATCGAGGCGGTTGGGGTAGATCGAATAGTTTGTTGTCGAGTAATTGAGAAGGGCCTGCCCCGTAACCTGGGTGCCGTTAGCGCCGCGGATGATGACGTTCTTACCGTAGAAATTTCCAGCAGGATATGTACCGACAGGGAGGTCGCAGGTGCCTGTGGGAATACAGACTCCTGCGGGATACCACTGCATGGACTGCTCGCGCTTGCGGGCCCCGCTGTAGCGGACCTGGTTGTGGAAGTCGGGAGACAACTGGTAGTCGAGTGAGCCCGTCATGTAGAGGTTCTGATCGCTCTCCTTGCGGTCGTCGGCGATTTTGTAGAAGTCCCACGCGTTGGGGACTCCAACTGCATCGACGGTGTAGTGTGCGGCGCCGCGAAGCTGCAGATTGGCGTAGGGCTGATAGCCGATATTCGCAGCTGATGCGCCGGAGTGATATTGATCCATCGGCAGGTCGTTGGCGGTTTGCAGCCACGCGTAGGTTCCGTAGTAGTCGAGCTTGTTGCGGCTACCTGCAAGCTCGAGTTGATCGCGGAACGTAGTGAAGTTGCCCACGTCGCCGTTGAAGGTGAGCGTCGGCGAGGTTGTGATTCCGCGCGGAGTATTGAAGCTGACGACGCCACTGGCTGCGTCCGAGCCGTAAAGACTGCTGTTGGGTCCGCGATAGATTTCTGCGCTCTGAATGCCGGCGGTAGAGAGATTGCCAAAATCGAAGATACCGCCCATTTCGCTTGCGGTGGCGCCATCGGAAAGGATCTTGGCTGCATTGGAATCGCCGCCGCGAATGAAGAGCGAGGTCTGCGCTCCGCGCTGGCCAAGCTGGACGACCGCAACACCAGGCTGCATGCGTAGGACGCTCACAACATCATCGCGAAAGGCGAGGTCCAGAGGGGAGAGCACCTCAGTGGAGAAGCTGGATTGCTGCTGCGGAAGTGGCGTTCCGGTCGCGGTTACAACGATGGATTCACGGACCCACTCGGGCGCAAGGACAAGGATACGCTCAATATTGTCGTTGCGGCTGGCGTAGAACTGTTCCGTCTGGAGCTGGCGGAAGCTCTGTGCAGTGATGGCGAGTGCAAATCGGCCGCTTTGTCCAGTGACGAATTGGAAGCTGCCGTCGGCGGCGGAGACGGTGGTGCCGACGTATTTCTTGCCTACCGTGAGGACTACAGTTGCTCCTTTGACGGTTGCGCCGGTCGGATCGGTCACGGTTCCACGAATGACCCCGGCATGGGCCAGGGTTACGAAGAGGGAGCACGCAACTACGAGGGCGACGGATTGAAGTATGCGAGAGATGAGTCGTGAAGGCGGGCCGGACCGGCCATGAAAGAAGAGCATCAGTTTCCTCCGTTCCCCTCGGAACGTCAGCAGTTGAGTTGCACCAAAGGACCGGTCTCCTGACTTGCGCTTATCCGAGCCGCCTTCCCGGAGTTTTGCTCCAGTGGCTTGTGGCCGGATTTCTGATTGCCCGTCTCCTCGTTGGAACGACGGAGATGGTATCAGCTGCGCTCACAGTTGCGGGGCAGTGGCGGATTTTCACCGCCTTCCCGAACATCCTGGTGAGTCTCGGTGATGGGTTGCGCGCGGACGGTTCAAAAACTTTTGCGGCTGCGCAGGACGTGGGGGAAGCAATGGTAACCCCAGCAGGATGTGACCCTGCGGCCTCCGGTCGAATGCACCGAATGGGTACCTTCAGCCCAGAGTAGCATGGAGGTCTGCCGAGCTGCTATCCGATTGATTTGAGTGGCGGAACAACAGGCGAGGTCCTACTTCTCTACTGCTGGTTGGCCTACCACGAGCTTGAACTGCTTTCTTGCTGTCTCCTGCTTGAGCGATGCTTGCTGCAGCTCTGAAAGTCGCTTGGCCCATGTATGAATCTCTTCACGCTGAGCCGGTTGGCTGGAGTGCCGCAGTGCCAAGATGAGGTGATAGATCGCGGTCTGATCGGTGGGATCGCGTTGCAACGCGAGACGGCATTGCTCGATGGCCTTATCGTAATTTCCGCCGCTGACATAAATGCCGGCGAGGATGTCTCTCGCCTCGGTCCCATCGGGCTTCAGCTTGATCGCGCGAAGCGCCACCTCTGTTGCCTCAGTGGATTGAGGGCTGTCTTTGCTGGATCCCTGGCTCGTCAGCAGTTTAGCAAGAAGACAGTAGAGCAAGTAACTATCCGGATGAGCTTTGAGCTGGGAACGTATCTCATCGAGCGCTTTGCCGGATTGATTCTTTTGCATCTCAGCCAGATCGATGGCGTACGAGCTCAGACTTTGATTGGCATCGAGACGTTCTGCAGCCTTGAAATCCGCTTCGGCCTGGTCATACTTCGCGATCTGTGCGTAAAGCAAACCGCGTGAAATGTACATCGACGGATCGTTGGAAACATGTTGCAGTCCTGCGTCGAGCATATCGATTCCTGTTTGAAACGAATCATGTTCCATGCAGATGGCGGCAAAGGATGTGTAGTAACTCGGCGTAGCCGGGCTCGCAACAATCGCTTGCCGGAGTAAGGCTACCGCTCGCGGCGTATTGCCTGTTGACTCGTACGCTTCGGATGCGAGGCTCATGACATCTGAATCAGGTAAGTTAGTCGTAAGCAATGGCTCGAGTGCCTTGATGGCGGCGTTGTAGTCTTTCGTCTCAATCAGTAACACGGCAAGGTTGTAACGTGGATAAGTCTTGTCTGGTGAAAGAGCGACAAGTTGCTCGAAGATGGGTATCGCTTTCTGCGACTGTCCCGTTTGTGCCAGACAGTATCCGTAGGCCGCTAGCGACTCCGGATGCGAGCCAATAGCGCTCGCGCTGAGGAGAAAATGGCCGATCGCTGCAGGGCAGTTTCCGTTTTGCGCTTGCAGTGTGGCGAGCATCTCATGGGCGGTCACGTCTGCCGGTTCAATTCTCACTATCCTTTCGAGAAGCGGGATCGCGTGCTGATCGTGAACGGAAAACAGAAGTTGCGTTTCGCCCTTCAGGGCTGCGATATTGTTCGGGGCTAGACTCAAGGCCTTGTCAAATGCTTTGAGCGCATCTACGGTGTTGTCGCTGAGCGAAAATGCGATGCCTTCCAATGTCCATAGCTGCGGGTTGTCTGGTTTGTCGCTCAGGGCAATGTGAATGCTTTCGATTGCTTCGGCGTAATGGTGAGAGCGAATCTGAGACTGGATAGAGGATATGGACGGAGTGCTTTGCTGAGCTGATGCGATATTCGCCAACGCTGCGATAAGTAGAGCCATCAATCGAATGTGCGATACGCTACGATCCATGCTTGGCATCTATTTACGCGCCCACCCCGTGTTTGGAATGATGCCGTGTGACTCTTGAATGGTGATGAGCTGATCGCACTTGACGTTCTGAAACCTTTCCGTCGCGCCGCTTGGCCAGTGAATTACAAGATTCGCTGACGTTGCTTGTCCAACGCCGAAATGGAGGCGCGAATCGTTACACGAATAGTAGCTTGCCTGACTGAGCACTTCCTGCGCCTGTGTTTTGCCTGAGTACTGGGCCAATACTCGAGTACCGATTGCGCTGCGATTTGACTTAGTGCCAACTAGCTTCACTTTGAGCCAGTGATGCGTGCCTTTCAGGTCGTTGCGAAGCAGAGAGGGAGGCTCGTTCATGTTCAGAATGAGAATATCGATGTCGCCGTCATTGTCGAAGTCGCCAAATGCACAGCCGCGGCCAGAACGCGGAGTGGTAACCCCGGGGCCGGCATCAGCAATTTCCTCGAAGGTTCCGTTGCCAAGATTTCGAAAGAGAATGCGCGGTGACTTGTTCGGATTTTGCGGAAGCAGCTTTTCCACTTCGGGGTAGACGCTCCCAGTGACGAAGAAGATGTCTGGCCATCCATCGTTGTCGAGATCGACGATGCCCGCTCCCCAACCAGAGAAACGAACTTCAACACCGAGCTTGGATTGCAGTGTGTGATCGTCGAAGTTACCTGTGCCGTCATTGCGATATAGAACGTTTGTATCTTCTGCGAAGTGAGTTTTATATATGTCCAGATGGCCATCGAGGTCGTAATCGCCGATGGCAACACCCATTCCTGCTTCTTCGCCTCCATCGTTGCTGAGCGCAACGCCGCGTTCTATCGCTTCCTCTTTGAATGTTCCGTCGTGCTGGTTGATGAAGAGCAGACTTGGTGTTGAATCGCATGCGACATAAATGTCAGGCCATCCATCTTCGTTGAAATCGGCCGCCACCGCTGTCATGCCATAACTTGGCCACGGCTTGGCTATTCCCGCTTCAACACTTACGTCGGTGAACGTTCCATCGCCGTTATTTCTATAAAGGGAGTGACGGCCGAATGGAAGACCACGGGGGCCGCAGTTGACCGGAATTCCCTTCCAGCTGCAGTTAACTCCGCTGCCGGGCTTGGGAACGTGTTCGAAGTCGAACTTCAGGTAGTTGGAGACAAAGAGGTCCAGGTGGCCGTCGCGGTTGTAGTCGAGAAACGTACATCCTGCACCCCATCGCACCTCCGAATCCAACAGGCCGGCTTCCTTCGTTACATCTTTGAAGGTGCCGTTTCCGAGGTTTTTGTATAGTTTGTTCTGACCGAAGTAAGTACAGAAGAGATCTTCAAAGCCGTCGTTGTTATAGTCGCCGACGCACACGGCGCTCGCCCAGCCGACCGCTTCCAGCCCTGCTTGATGTGTGACGTCGGTGAAAGTGCCGTCGCGGTTATTTTTGTAAAGGCGATTTGATGTTCCTGAGGGCGCTCCGCCCAATCGTGTGCCGCTTAAAAGAAAGATGTCGATCCAGCCGTCATTGTCGTAGTCGAAAAATGCGCAGCCGCAACCGTTGGCCTCAATGATGTATTCCTTGTGATCGGCTCCGCCGTAGATGGTTGGGATCGTAAGGCCGGCAGAGGCGGCCACGTCGACAAAGTGGGAATCGAATGGCCGGCCAGATCCGAGAGGCTTCTTTTGAGCTGTAGCAGTACGGCGACCGGTATCGCCTGGCTGTTGTGCAAGGACGCTACGCGAGAAGGCGCCAGCCAGGGCCGCCAACGAAAAGTGAATAAACCTTCGCCGTTGAGCGTCCATTGAACCGGGTATACACCTCGCACACGTGACTCACAACACGATACGACGAATTTGTATTCGATGACCAGCGATCATGGGCCGGTTTTGTCTTCAGTCGTCTCGCCGCTTGCGGTCACTTCGCTGTAGTCACTTGGCGCGGGGTATCGAGGATACCCGACGTATGACAAAACGGATACTTCCTTGTGATCACTCCGAAGCCACCCCTAAGACTTGCCTTGGCGCTTGCGATGTGCTTTGTAGAGCCGCAAAGTTACGTACAAGAGGCAGGCGGCATCACCAAATGAGTGATTCAATTAAGAGTTTTAGTTTCAATATGATAAACCAATTTATACTGTATAACACCGTTCATTACTTGCCAGCCCACGCCTTGCGGCGTACGTTTCGCGCAACTCGGGAGCGGTTCGCCCGCGTTCGCCGGGACTCTCGGCATCGAAGGTCCTTCTCTGCCCACGCGATTCGCAGAAAACGAATAGGTCACGGTCGGTGAGACCTAACAACGATATTTAAGAGCCAGTGAGCGGTATCGACGAAGAGCATTACATTCGATGTCAATCGTTCGTCAAGGAGAGACCATGAGAGGCATGAAATCTGCAATCGGGATTTCTTTACTCGCTGTTTTCGCTGTACTGCCAGCACAAGCCCAATTCTCCAGCGGAGTTGAGGGAACGGCTCGAGATACCTCCGGAGCCGCAGTCGCATCCGCGAAAGTGACCGTGACCGATACTCGGCTAGGGGTGGCGAAGACCACTACGACGAATGACTCAGGCTACTTCCGGATCGACAGCATTGCTGCTTCGAACTATTCGATTGAGATTCAAATGGCTGGGTTCAAGACCTGGCAGCAGACCAGCCTGGACCTGCAGGTCGGCGAGATTCGGACTCTCGCTCCCGTATTGGAGGTGGGCGCGGTGTCTTCGAATATCGAAGTGTCTGCCTCTGTGACGACGGTCGATCTTGTCACTCCTACGACGGGGGCAGTTATTTCCAGCACAACCCTCGAAGAGACGCCGCTTACTGGCCAAAATGTATTTGGCCTCACGGCTTTGACGCCGGGTATGACTGGGAGCGCGGTCAATTCTGGCGACAATTTCACCAACGAATATGCCATCAATATCAATGCTGCCGGACTGCGCCAGGAGCAGAACGGATACACGATTGATGACGCCTATACAAACACGCCATCTCGCGGCGGCGGCACTTCGATCTCTCCCAACCCGGAAATTGTTCAGTCGATGAATATCAAAACCAACAACTTCGACGCGGAGAAGGGTCGTAACGGGGGGGCGACAGTTGAGGTTTTCACCAATTCAGGCTCGAACAATTTTCACGGCACGTTTGACTACTACTTTCTGAACGATGCCCTAAGCGCGCGCACCGAGTTTCAGTCAGCACTTTCGCCATTCAACCGCAACGAGATCGGCGCTACGATGGGCGGTCCGGCGATCAAGAACAGGCTCTTCTGGTACGGCGCCATCGATGTGCTCCGCTCGAGTTCATCCAGCGCGTACCAGATCACGGCCGAGACGCAGGACTTCGATAGCTGGGTAGAAGCCAACCTACCCAATACCCTCGCGGCGGGGATTCTCAAGACGGCTCCTCCTCAGTTCTTCCCAACTACGAACTTCCAGACGGTGAGCCAGGTGGAAGAGGCTACTCCCGGATATTACGCGCCACCGGCCGGAATTCCGGCTGATCTGAACGCGGTGGGGACATCGAACATAAGCTTTACAACGCCGAAGAATGGATACCAGTGGAGCACCCGAGTGGACTGGTACCTGGGGAAGAGTGACCGTATCTATGGGGATGTAATGCGCACATCGGAAAACACTGAGGGTATACAGGCCCGGCCAGCGACAAACATTCCGTACTACGCAATCTCGGATTTCGCGAACCTCGACTGGACCCATACGTTCTCTCCCCGCCTGCTGAACGATCTCGGAGCTAATGAAATTCGCCCGCAAGGGGCAAATGGAAGTGCTCCCTCAGAAGCTATCCCTTATATCAACGTGAACGGATTGCAGGGGTTCGGAACCTGGGGTGCTGGAAATTTTATTCAAACCACTGTTGGGTGGCGTGATGTGTTGACCGCCACGATCAAGCGGCACACCCTTAAGTTTGGATATGACGGATTTAACATTCGCGAGAACGATTTGCAGGACAGCGCCTTTACGCGCCCGACTTTTAACTTTGACAATATATTGGATTTTGTCCAGGACAAAGCTACGTCTGAGAATGGAACACACGTTGATCTAACAACCCACGGGCAGGCACCTTATGTGCGACGCTATCGAGACCTTTACACCGGAATTTATGTGCAGGATGACTGGAAGGTGAAGCCTCGATTCACATTGAACATGGGTATCCGCTATGACTCAATGGGACATTTGTTCAGCATCATCAGCCCAAAGCTGACTCTGCTGACCCTGGGTAGCGGATCGTCTCGACAAGAACAGATTGCAGACGCAGTAGCGGGCGCGGCTCCGAACGGACGGACGGAAGTTCTCGATCACACTGTCTGGGGGCTCACGCCTCGGATTGGATTTGCGTGGGATCTTCGCGGAGATGGCAAGACTGCTTTACGCGGCGGCTTCGGCATGTTCTCGGATCAGCCGCCATATCTGCACATTACAGACGCCACGTCCGGCAATCTGCCGTACTTCTACTCTCCGTTTATCAATGTGCGGCAAGGAAATCCGACACCGGACTTTCTACCTTGCGACCCACCGACGGGCTACACACAAGTGTGCCCGATCGTCGACACGTCGAGCGTGACCTTCGACCCGCGCGGCGGTATCTTGCTGAATGGGGAACCTGTGCGGTCCGGACTTGGAGGATTCTCGCCGAACTACAAAATGACACAGGTGGAAGCCTGGACTCTAAGCGTACAGCAGCAACTGGGAAACAACACTACTTTTGAAATGAATTACTCGGGAACTGCTGCGCATCATCTGCCGATCTACCAAAACGCCAACCGTTTTGCTGGCGACCTGATTGTGAACAAAGGTAATCCGCAGTATCTCAATCCGAGCTTCGGCGCCATTGAATACGGAACATCCGATGGCAACTCCATCGGGCATGTGGGATCAGCTACGGTAATTCGCCGAGGTTCTCATGGGCTGGCACTGCGAGGAATCTACACGTGGGCAAAAGCTCTGGACATTTACAGCACAGCACAATCGATCGCCGGCGGTCAGATCACGACCAACACAAACATCATCCAACCGGATAACTTCAGAGCGCAACGCGGTCGAGCGGATTTTGATATCCGCCAGCAGTTCACCGCTGATGGCACGTGGGTCGTCCCTGCCAGATATAGTTCGGCGTGGGCACGGAACCTTCTGGGAGGCTGGCAGCTTGGCGGAGTCTGGATTCTGCAGTCCGGTCTGCCATTTACCGTCTACACGAGTGCGCCATTTGCGCCCGTCTTTGACGGAGCCGGAAACGTTGTCGGCAATACGGGTGGCGATTACAACGCCGACGGCAATAACTATGACGTACCCAACGTTCCCTCGTTTGGGAGCCACCTGACCGGGAAGAAGAAAAAGGACTATCTCAATGGCCTCTTCACCGCATCTCAGTTCCCGACGCCTGCGCTTGGAGAAGAAGGCGGCCTGGGCAGGAATACGTACGACCAACTCGGTTACAACAACCTTGATTTCACCTTCGAGAAGTTCTTCAATACGCCGTGGTTTTTTGGAGAGAAATTGAAACTGCAGGCGAAGGCGGAGGTTTTCAACCTGTTCAATCGCGTGAATCTTACGGGAGTGAACTCGGATATGACGAGCGGGCTCTTTGGTCACTCAACGAACCAGTTGCCGGCGCGCAGTTTGCAGCTTCACATTCGCGCAAGCTTCTAGGTTGCGCGTAAGTGGAAAGAAGTAATGAGTATGCTTCGTTCATCTGCTAATGCGCGTTCCATCGCCTGCCCTACCAGGAGTACGATGCCAGCACGTGAGGCGGACCAGGAAAGGAATCCGTTACAGTTGTCTGGATGATGATTTCGAGGTTTTTCTTTTGCCAGTCTGAAGGTGCGTTTCTCAGTTCTTTCTCCAGGTAAGCGGGATTCGAGGCGAATTCACCGGCGGCCTGCGTACCACTGTCCCTCAGGCCGGCGGCTGCGATAGTGAATTGGCCAGTTTTCGAATCCAATAATCGTGCGACGATAGCGAAGTCTTCCTGCAGCACTCCTGATTTGTTGAACTGTGATTCCCAAACGCGGCCACCCTGCGTCTGCTCTCGAATCTTGAATCTTCCATCTTCTTCGACGAAGGCAAAATGCAGATTTGACATGGTATCGATTGTCCAGCGGTTGTTGAACGCACCGACGACAATTGCCGGAGAATTTCGAAGGTCTTCGAACGAGTAATTGGGGCCGATGCGCACTTGACTTGGCTTCCCCATCTTGCCGAGAAGCGTAGAGAACTTTACGGCGGCGGACACGTCTCCGATCGCGACACCATAGCCTTCGTAGTACAACATGTCACTCCATGAAATCTTCTCGTCTGGGTCGAGAGGAAGGGGCATGCTCGATTTTTCTATTTCGGTCTGAAATGTTCCCGGATGCTTGAGCGCGTATTTGCGATATAGCTCAGGACCGGGCCTGTAGGTCACACCTTTACCGAGGCAGATCAACGCGGGTTGCTGGGTTGTAAAGACCGGGTCCCAGAACTGATCAAAGACGGACTTCTGATGCGTCGCGGGACGAATGGCTAGCACCACTACTGCGGTGCTCAGCACCAACACTGCACAAATCGCGACAATGGACCAGTTTCCGAATCGGACGCTGCGCACTGGCGCAGTTGAAGCAGGCGGCGACGGAACGACGACCCGTACAGAGACAGGCATTGACGATGCGGTGGAAGTGAAATGGAACACCGGCGAGTATGAGCCGACAGGAAGCTCAATTCGCAGATGCGGTTCATGTGGAGAGGCGGTCTGATAGTACTGATCGAGTCTTCGGCGCACCTCGCCAGCCTGAACTCGAACAACCGGATCGTCTCCAGTTGCGTAACCCAGCGGCCGGAGAAATACCTCCGTACCGATTGTGCGCTCCTTCAGTAGTTCGGCGTGGCCGTCGAGCTGGTGATGGACGACATAGCTGAGAAACTGTTTGCTGCGAGCCGCGCTGCGGAACGAAGGGCTTGCGAGAATTCGCTCAAGCTCGCTAAGGACTATCTTTCGGGTCTCCTCTTTCTCTTTCGCCGTATGGTGAGAAGAGGTGAGATTCGCGGGAGAGTCAGCAAGTGCTTTCATAGGCGACCCTGCAGTGTCATGGAACGTAGTTGCGATGAAGCGATTGTTTGCGGAATTCCTGTTTGATCGTGCAGGAGACTAAGTTCCTGCCACTTTGGTTATTGCATCTGTATGCTAAGGCGCATGTGAGAAGTTGGTGTCTGTGCTGTTGAAGCCTTTTGGGCAAAACGATTCCCTTCAGCTGCTCGGCAACATTTGTGCAGAGCAGCCTCGCCAATTCATCGCTGTTTGGAAAACGTATTCCGGATTATGCCTCAAAAACCCAATGCCGAAGTAGACAGAATCTGGTCGGGTGTTGTCAAGGGTCTCGTCATGTCTAGAAGATTGGCTCTATCTTTCGCTTCGAGAAACAGCTTTGCTTACTGCGCGGAGTTCTCATTCTGATCTAACGGTAAGACACAGCATTTGCTTGCCGATCTTCGCTCTCGAATGGCTCAAATCTTGCGCTTGCGCTTGCCTCGATCTCCAATGTGAACTGATCTTCAGGGCTTTCCGAGCGCAATTGGCTTTAGTACTATGCAATCTGCATGGTGAACAAGTGAGTCAACTACGAGACAAAGTTTCGAGGCGCGATTTTCTCATTCAGGGCGCGGCCTCGGTAGGAACGATTGCTGCGGCTTCGGTGTTTACGCGGGAAGCAGGTGCGCAGGACGCTACGAAACGCAAGGTGCTGCATATCATTGGATATTCTCACATCGATGCTGCGTGGCTGTGGCCGTGGCGCGATGGAGCAGATACGGTACTTACCACCTTTCTCAGTGCCCTGAATCGGATAACTGAGACGCCTGGTTTCTGCTACAGCCATTCGTCTTCAGCACATTATCGCTGGGTTGAGCGCGCTGACCCTGCAATGTTTGCGGAGATTCAACAGCGGATTCGCGAAGGTCGCTGGGAGGTTGTCGGCGGCTGGCCGGTTGAGCCTGACTGTAACATTCCATCGACTGAAAGCTTTGTGCGCCATGCGCTTTACGGCAAGCGCTACTGCCAACATGCATTGGGAGTGGATGTGAAGATCGGCTTCAATCCCGACTCGTTTGGACATGCTGCGGGCCTGCCAACGATTCTCAAGCGTGCGGGTTATGGCTATTACGTTTTTATGCGTCCGCAGGAACACGAGATGAAACTGCCGCTGCTCTTCTGGTGGGAAGGGCCGGATGGATCGCGGATACTCGTCTGCCGAATCTGGCGTAGCTATGACTCGGACGCCGGTCTGATTCGCGAAGCGGCATCGGCAGACTTTGCGTCGGGCTTTGACCATGGAGCATTCTTTCTGGGCGTTGGCGATCATGGCGGTGCTGTGACCAAGCAGCAGATTCGTGAACTACTCGATATGCAAAAGGATCCGGCGTTGCCAGAATTGCGATTCAGTACGATGAGCGAGTTCTTTCGTCAAGTTGAGGCTTCTTCTGCATTTGCATCGTTACCCGTGATCAAGGGAGAGTTGCAGCATCATGCACGAGGATGTTACTCCGCGCATGGCGAGGGAAAATATCTGAATCGTCGTGCGGAGCGATGGCTGAACGAGGCAGAAACTATCTCAGTCGCAGCCAACCTGAGTTTTGGGCGCGCTTACCCAGGGGAACAATTTGCTGAAGCGTGGTGGAAGGTCCTCTTCTGTCAGTTTCATGACATGATGGCCGGGACATCGCTCTATTCGGACTATCAGGATGTCCGTGACAGCGTGGGTTACGCTTGTGAGGTTGCACAGAGCTCTAAAGTGGAGACTCTTGAGGCAATGGCTAGGAGAGTTGATCTGAGCAATGTTGAGGAGGGCGTAGTCTTTCTCTTCAATCCACTGCCGTGGAAGAGGAAAGCTCTTGTGGAGTACTACACGGGCAGCAATCCTTCAGGCAATGCGCCGATCACGCACCTGAAGTCGAAAGATGGAGTCAGAGTACCTGTGCAATGGCGACCTTCGGCAAGTATGACTCCTTTCTTCCCTCGGCTGTCGGCGTGGGTTGAGTTGCCTGCGTGCGGGTATAAGGTATTTGAGCTTGCGCATGGCGAAGCGCCTCTTGCGGAACCCTACAAAGCGTTCGTAACTACTTCAGAGACAGGCTTCGGAATCTCGTCACTGAAGGCAGAGGACGGAACAGAGATGCTCGCCGGACCGCTCGGGTTGGTTGTTATCAGTGACACCAGCGATACTTGGGCTCATGGTATTAATCAATTCCGGCAGGAGGTAGGGCGGCCTGCGCTGGTATCGTCAAGTGTTATCGAGAACGGACCCATAACTCGTATAACTCGTCATCGAGCTCGCTGGCAGCAGTCGGAGATCGTTCTCGATATCGCGCAATTTGCCGGGATGGATTTCGTCGAATTACGATTCGTCATTGACTGGCGAGAGCATGAGCAGATACTCAAGCTTGAAATCCTTACGAAACTTGCTGAATCAAAATTCTTCGCGAAGGTTCCCGGACAGATTCTGGAGCGGAAGACGAACGGCGAAGAGGAGCCTTATCAGGATTGGGGAGCGGTACAAGGCAAGATCGGCAATGGCGATTACACCGTTGCGCTGCTGAATAACTCCACTTACAGTTACGATTGCCTCGATGGCTTGTTTCGGACGGTGCTGATTCGCTCGGCTCCTTTTGCGCGGCATAATCCCGGCCAGGTTCCGCACAATGATAACAATGCCTGGCAGGATCAGGGGCGGCAGGAACGCACTTTTTGGCTGCTGGCGGGAAAGGGCCAGTGTGTCGATTTGGATTTGGATCGCCGCGCCGAAGAATTGCAGACTCCAGCAGAGTACGTCATGGATTCTGCGCATCAGGGGACGGAAGGCTGGGAGCAGTCTTTCCTGGAAGTTATGCCGAGTAACGTGTGGGTGCTCGCTCTGAAAAAGGCAGAAAATGTACAAGGCGGAAATGTGCTTCGGATTCAGGATCGCTCGGGAAAGACAACAAAGGTGGTTATGAGGAGTGTTCCGCTAGGTTTGGAACACACCGTCGATTTGGGTGCCTGGGAGTTGAAGACTCTGCTTATCAAGTCGGTCAAAGGGCGTCGTGCTGAGATCAGCGAAGTGTCTCTTCTCGAAACATAGAAAGCTAATTTGCACCCAACTGAGCAATCTGAGGACTTCGAGCTCTACTCAATCGGACGCTGAGAATGCGTTGCCGCAGATCCGTGGCGAGTTCGGTTGATTAGGGTGGCGATGTAGGCTGCGCCGAATCCGTTGTCGATATTAACGACGCTGACATTTGGAGAGCAGGAATTGAGCATGCCGAGCAGTGCGGCGACGCCTCCGAAAGAGGCGCCGTAACCGACACTGGTGGGTACAGCAATGATGGGTGCGGAAACGAGACCGCCGACGACCGATGGCAACGCGCCTTCCATTCCTGCACAGACGATGAGGACTGAGGCCTCCTGTAGGCGGATGCGTTGCGCGAGAAGACGATGCAGGCCCGCTACGCCAACGTCTGCAATGAGTTCGACGGTGTTGCCCATCAGCTCTGCGGTGACGCGAGCTTCTTCTGCTACCGGAAGATCGCTGGTACCTGCGCAGACGATCGCTACCAGGCTTGGGTGTTGTTCGGAGGGGCTTTGATTGAGTGTGATGCAGCGGCTCACATCGTGAAACACGGCAAGTGGCGCGACTTTAAGAACTGCTTCAAACTGCTCCCGGGTGCTTCGCGTAGCGAGCACGTTGACGCCGGAGGCAGCCATGCTGCCAAAGATGCCTGCTACCTGAGTAGCGGTCTTGCCGGCAGCGTAAATAACCTCAGGCATGCCGGTGCGGAGGGAGCGGTGATGATCGACTTTGGCGTAACCAAGATCGTCGAAGGGCAGATTTTTGAGGCGATCGCAGGCCTCGTCGGGCAGGACCTCGCCGGACTGCACGGCCACCATGAGCTGGCGCAGGATGTCGCGGTTCACGAGTCCTCTCGATGATTCAGATATGCGAGCATGGCTGCCTGCATGACGAGTTTGAGCGGCTCGGAGTGATGCTCCGCAGCACGTCGGCAATCCTCGTATTCCGGCGCGAAGTTAACGACTTTACCATCTGCGAGTCTTCCAACCTTCATGTTGATAGGGCCGTAGTCGGTATTAATCGGTACGATTTCTCGCGAGAGAATGAACTTATCTTCCTCACGATAACGGAGGCCGAGTGTAGTGCTTTCTTTAAAGATGATTTCGCGGAGAGATTGGGCGCGCGCCGGAGAGCAAAGCACGGTCAACTGAATGCCGACGCGGCCTTTTTTCATTTGCACTGGCGTGCGGTAGACGTCGGAAGCTCCTGCAGCCATGAGGCAATCTGCGATATATGAGAGCAGTTCCGGAGTGGCGTCGTCGATGGTGGTTTCGATGATTCCGAGTTTGCTGTGGCCGTGGTTTTGACCTTGAAGCGAGATTGGCTCGGCGGACTCGCCAATGACAAGACGAAGCACATTTGGCTGACCTGGAATGTCTCGAGTGCCCGCACCGTAGCCGGTCGCGAGCATCCGCATCGCGGGAAAATTCGCAGGAGCCGCTTTGAGCGCGCGCAGGAGCGCGGCTCCGGTTGGAGTTACGAGCTCTTTCTGCACACCTGAGGAGTAGACAGGCAGATCGCGAAGCAGCTCAAGCGTCGCGGGCGCGGGAACGGGAAATCTGCCGTGGGCGCAGTGAATATCGCCTCCGCCTACGTTGAGCGGAGAGCAGAACCAGCGGTCAATCTGAAGCCAGTGGCAGCCGGCGGCTGTTGCGACAATGTCGGCTATCGCATCGATTGCGCCTACTTCATGAAAGTGGATGGAGTCGACAGGTACGTTGTGAATTCGGGACTCGGCGTTGCCCAGCAGTTCGAAAGCGCGGAGCGCGATTTCCTGTACAGGACTCACTAATCCTGAGCTGCGGATCATTTGTTGAATCGTTGACAGCGAGCGGCCATGACTGTGCTCGTGTGGATGAGTATGCGAATGCTCATAGTCGTGCGTGTGTTCATGATGATGGCCGTCGGCATGAGTGTGATCTGCGATGCTGGAATGCGAATGCGCTGCGGCATGGGTGTGAGCTTGCTCAGCCGGCTGATCGTCTGAGGTGAGCACGTCGATTTTGGCCGAGTCGATGCCACTGCGGTTTACGCGCCGAAGCTCCAGATGTGCGTCGAGACCGAGAGCAGAGACAGCGTCCTGCAGGACGGAGATCGGCACACCGCTATCTACGAGCGCCGCGAGGAACATGTCTCCACTGATACCGGAGAAGCAATCGAGATAGGCAATCTTCATCCTGAGGTCTCCTGAAAACCTATCTCGCTGTGGTTTGCGTGACAGTTCCGATCGCTGAGGCAGGCAGAAGCGAGTTCATCGAGCCGCTGCGAAAACCTTCCAGATCGAGCGTCACGAATTTATACCCGAGGCGCTTGAATGCTGCACTAAGCTCGTCGAAGACGGCGAGCGAGAACAGCCTTTCCATTTCGGAGCGAGCGATCTCGATGCGAACCATTTCGCCGTGATGGCGTACGCGAAATTGCCGGAAGCCTATCGAGGAGAGTAACGACTCGCCGCTTTCGATACGCTGGAGAGTCTCCTGAGTGACTGGCAGGCCGTAGGCGATTCGCGAGGAGAGGCAGGCGGCGGCGGGTCGATCCCAGACAGACAGTCCGGCTTCGCGAGCAAGCTGACGAATTTCGGACTTGGTCAGGCCGGCTTCGGCTAAGGGTGCATACACTTTATGCTGCTGAGCAGCTTTCTGGCCGGGTCGAAAGTCAGCGATGTCGTCGAGGTTCATGCCGTAGGCGACGGAGGAGAATTCTTCAATTGTGGCCATGGCACGGAACAACTCGTCCTTACAGTGGAAGCAGCGATCCGCCTCATTGCGCACGTAATCCGGGTCGGCGAGCTCATTGGTGGGGATAATGCGGAGTGGAATCGCACAGCTAGCGGCAAAGTCGATTGCCGACTTCAGATCGGCTCTGGCGAGGCTAGGCGAGTCCGCGATCACAGCCAGCATTTCATTACCTAGAACCTCATGCGCTGCGTAAGCCAAGTATGCGGAGTCCGTGCCGCCGGAATATGCGACCATGAGCCGGCCAATGCTGCGCAGGCGGCCATAGAGTCCATGGCGCTTTTGCTCCAGACCGGCCGTGGCAGAATGATTTGCGGTCATCATAACCTCACGTTCATTTGCATTCATAGTATCGCTCAGCAGGTACGATCTGAGGTTAGGATGAGAGTTGTGCCAAATTGGACTATGCCGGTTTTGGCGTACATCCAATGGGATTCAGGACAGAAAAATGACATCGTTTGCTCTAATCGCGTCCATCGGGTTTCTGCTGGGCATGCGGCACGCTACGGATGCCGATCACGTGATTGCCGTCTCTACGATCGTGAGCAAGGAGCGTGGACTATGGAAAGCCGCGCTTATCGGCGCGCTTTGGGGAGTTGGCCACACGGTGACAATTTTCCTGGTGGGTATTGCGATCATTCTGTTCAAGATCGCGATTCCGGCACGGCTGGGTCTTTCGATGGAGTTTTCGGTCGGATTGATGCTAATTTTGCTCGGAGTCCTCAACTTGAGCGGGGTTCTGCAGCGGGTGATGGCGAAATTCGGTCACAGTCACGGTGAAGACAAGGTGCCTCTTGAAGAGGTTTCAGATCGTCAAAAGATGGGGATCTTAAGCCTGACTCGACCGCTGGTGGTCGGGATCGTCCATGGGATGGCTGGTTCTGCGGCAATCGCTTTGCTGGTGATGACGACGATACAGAAGCCGTTGTGGGAGATTCTCTACATACTGATCTTCGGGATAGGCACGATCGCGGGAATGATGCTGATCACAGCGTGCATTGCTCTTCCGGTCGCCTACACTTCGCGCCGTTTTTCGGCCTGGAATCACCGGCTCGTATATGCATCCGGGCTGTTGAGCCTGTGCTTCGGGTTGTTTGTCACTTATCAGACAGGCATTGCCGGCGGACTGTTTACGGCCCATCCACACTGGACTCCGCAGTAACGCTGCGCCCTGGGAAACAACAATCAGGCAGCCGCGATGCGATGTACGAGGTCGTCCTGTTCCTTGCGCGATTCGGCTCCGATGGTGAATGCGTCGAGAACCCCGCTTCCGAGCGCGTATCGTATGGCTTCCG
>Ga0206964_10127_pt1 | contig 23598 bp, 24 predicted proteins | sample Alteio_BWOrgHeat_25_FD_152980 | JGI IMG/M metagenome (GOLD analysis project Ga0206964, IMG submission 152980) | Enriched cells from forest soil in Barre Woods Harvard Forest LTER site, Petersham, Massachusetts, United States -... | ecosystem: Environmental > Terrestrial > Soil > Temperate forest >...
GTTGTGGTTGTTCCGCCGGATTCAACGGTCGGCAAAGCGAATAATGAGCACATCAATGTTTTTACGCAGCATAACGACAATACCCGGGCGGGTTTAAATAGCCACGAAACGGTTTTAACCACAACAAATGTAAACCCCCAGCAATTTGGAAAGCTGTTCACTTTGGCCGCGGATGACCAGATATACGCGCAGCCACTCGTTTACAGCAATCTGGCTATCGGTTCAGCTACTGCCAATGTTGTTTTTGTTGCTACGGTAAATAACACGGTGTATGCTTATGATGGTACCACCGGGAAATTGTATTGGAAAAAGAATTTCACGGTTGCCGGTATGCGGGTGCCAAATTCAACTGATATGAATTCGAGTTGGTGTACGCCATATACTGATTTTAATTATAACATTGGCATAGTTGGCACACCGGTAATTGATTCGGCATCAAAAACCATGTACTTTGTTGCCCGTAGCACCGATGGTAATAAATTTGTTCAATACCTGCATGCAATTGATCTGGCCAGCGGTGGCGACAAAACCGGCAGCCCCGTATTGATCAGCGCCAGCGTGCCTGGTACCGGCGATGGCAGCGTTAGTGGAACGGTAAGTTTTGACCCACTTCGAAATAACCAGCGCCAGGGCTTAGTATTGGTTAAAGGCGTGGTGTATATTTCCTGGTCATCTCATTGCGACTGGAACCCCTACCATGGTTGGGTAATAGGATATAATGCCGCCACACTGGCGAAGCAAATTGTTTATAATGATACGCCGAACGGCGAAAATGGCGGCATATGGGAAAGCGGTATGGGGATAGCCGCTGATGCACAAGGCAGCCTGTATGTTACCACCGGAAACGGAACCGTGGGGGACGCAAGCTTTACCAGTACAGGCAACGGCACAAATGATATTTCACCAAAGGACCCTACTGATTTAACCAATCGCGGCGAAAGCTCCTTAAAGCTTACGCCATCCGGGTCAACCCTGCAGGTGAGCAGCTATTTTACGCCGCTGAATTATTGGAACCTGAATATAAATGACCTGGACTATGGCGTTATGGGGGCTTTCCTGGTGCCGGGAACGAACTTTTTTTTAACCGGTTGTAAAGACGGTAATTTATACCTGCTTAACAAAGATAACATGGGCGGGTATTCAAGCTCAGTTAATGCGGTACAACAAACCATTCCGCTAAGCAGTTCGATGCACTGCCAGCCGGCATTTTACAAAGGGGGAACAAATGAATACATGTACCTGTGGGCCGACAATGACCAGTTAAGGGCTTTTGCATTTAACAGCGGATCAGGCTTGTTTGCAACCAATGCTACGGTTTCATCCGTAAATGGTCCCGGTGGGTCCATTGGAGCTGATCTTTCAGTTTCGTCAAACGGCTCGGTTGCAGGGTCCGGGATCCTATGGGCCGCCTACGCATCCAGCGGCGATGCATCAGGCACGGTGGTTACCGGGATCTTAAGGGCCTTTGATGCAAATGATGTTACCAAAGAACTTTGGAACAGCAATCAAACCACCGGCGACGCAGTAGGATTTTATGCAAAATTCTGTTCGCCAACTATTGCTAACGGCCACGTTTATATGGCTACATTTTCGAAAAAGGTGATCGTTTATGGGTTGAAGTGAGAGCGTGTCGACCAGAAAAATACAGCATTTTAAACAGTGCCTTCAATGGCATTTTCATTCTTCGTGAAAAACGATAATTACTAAACGCGATTGGACTGCTCATCGGTATATTTTGGGTGTTCGTCGATACTTCCTCAGTCCGGCAAAATAAACGTTCATTATTTGAGTTTACGGTTTGTTAACAATTGCATAGCGGGCATGCACAATGAATGTTTAACCATATAATTGTTAATTAATGTTAAATAGGGCCGGAAGTTGGATATTGGAAAACAATTTCATGTGCACTACAGAATGTTAGGGTAATATTGTTGTTACGGATCTGGCTTGAGGGCTTTAACTGTTTTTCGATACCATTTGGGGTAAATATGGCTATAAACGTTCCCTTTGTTTTTAAAAAAAGCTGCAAGTTAATGGGTAACCATTTTGAGCTGAGTGCCGTTGCTGATAATGAAGACTGCGCAAACAAACGAATAGATGCCGGTATTGCTGAGATTCAGCGCATCGAAAGGTTGCTTACCACGTTTAGCGATGACAGCGAGACCAACCAGGTTAACATGAACGCCGGCGTACGGCCCGTGGCGGTAAGCGCGGAAACTTTTAGTCTTATCGAACGTTCGATAAGGATATCGGAAGTTACGCAAGGCGCTTTTGATATTACCTATGGTTCAATTGACAAGCGGTTATGGAACTTTGATAAGGATATGACGGCGTTGCCGGATAAAGCCACTGCGAAGAAAATGGTCAGGCTGATCAATTACCGGAATATTGTACTCGATCGTGAAAAGAGCACGGTTTATTTAAAAGAAAAAGGAATGCGGATAGGTTTTGGCGGGATAGGCAAGGGTTATGCAGCTGAAAGGGCGAGGCAGGTAATGAAAGAACATGGCGTAACCAGTGGCGTGGTAAATGCCTCCGGCGACCTTTGTGCCTGGGGCCTCCAGCCCGAAGGGAACCCCTGGACAGTGGGAATTGTAAACCCAAATGAAAAAAAGGAAATATTTTCGTGGCTGTCTATCACCGATATGGCCGTTGCTACCTCGGGTAACTATGAAAAATACGTGATGATAGATGGTAAGAAATACTCCCATACCATCGATCCCAGAACAGGCCTGCCGGTAACCGGGATAAAAAGCGTTACCATTATTACCACCAACGCCGAAATTGCCGATGCAATGGCCACACCCGTAATGATAATGGGCATTTATACGGGGTTGGATCTGATTAACCAAATGAAAAATATCGAAGCCATTATTATTGACGATGATGACAAAATGTACACTTCAAAAAATATAAATGTTAAATAAAACACCCCAAATAATGAAGCAACTGATAAAAATATCTGCCTGCTTGCTGTTGATAACTTCTGTGACATCGTGCGTACGCATGAAAGAATACCAAAAAGTACGGCTAAATGATGCTGAAATGGCGTTGACCAACAGGAAGGTAGAAAAAAACGAATTGAATTTCCAATCGTATCGTGAAGGTGCGTCCGGCGCAAACGCCGGGAAAACCGGTGGGGGATGCGGCTGTAACTAATTATCCGATAAGAGCGCGATTAATTGATTTATGAAGAAAAAATTTTTATCCGTAGTCGGATTTGCAATACTATGCCGGTTCCAGGTGTACGCCCAGGTAAAAAAGGACAGCACCGTTCTTCCCAGGCCGGCTTATACCAGCTTGTATTCGCCTGTGGGGCAGGACACTTCGAATTACAACCCCAGGCGCCTGAGGATAGATGAGATCGACCTGGTTTCGAGCTACTATTCACAAACGGGCGACCATTCGGCAATTTCGGGAGGAATGACCGGCCCGATGGGTACGTCACAGGTTACCGATTTTTCAAACGGGCTCGACCTGAATTTGGTTTGGCTCAACCAGGCGAACAACAAAAACACCTTGTCGGTAGGCTTGGGTTACGATCACCATTCATCGGCTTCGGCGGGTTATATCGCATTAGCCGGTGGGGCAAAAACCGGCGGCACCAGGATTTATCCCTCATTGGATTGGACCGTTGAAAATGCAAAAACAGGCGGCACTTTTGGAATAGGCGCCTATTATTCGGGCGAATATAATTACAAATCAAAAGGACTTGATTTTCATTGGTCAACCAAAACCAATGATAAAAGCGGTGAGTTTGGTGTTAAATTACAAGGTTATTTTGACGAGGTAAGGATGATATTACCTGCAGAACTCGTCAAGCCACCGGCAGTTACTCAGCCCGGCGAGATCATTATAACCACTGCAAGCGGACAAACCCGGGTGCTGAGCTCCAGCGGGCAGGTAATTTCAAGTTCAAAAAACAGTTTGCCCAGCAGCCCCAGGACTACACTAACATCCGCATTTTCGTATTCGCAACAAATAAATCCAAGGTTGCAGGTGATGTTTTTGGCTGATGCGGTTTATCAAAGCGGTTACCTCGGTTTGCCGTTCCACCGGGTATATTTTCCCGGCGTCGATACCGCGAAAGTAGAAAAACTGCCATCGTCGCGGTTTAAGTTACCTGTTGGTTTTAGGCTGAATTACTTCCTTGGCGACAACGTCATTCTGCGGGCGTATTATCGTTATTATATTGATAATTGGGGTATGCGTTCAAACACGGCAAGTATCGAAGTTCCGTATAAAATAACGCCGTTTTTTTCGATATCGCCCTTTTACAGGTATTATGATCAAACCGCAGCTAAATATTTTGCACCCTACAACGCGCATAGCCTTTCGGACCAATATTATACCAGTAATTATGAGTATGCGAAGTTCAATGCAGGCTTTTATGGCGTAGGTTTTAGGATAGCGCCACCGAACGGAGTGTTTGGTGTACAAAGCTTCCACGAACTGGAGATACGGTATGGGCATTATACACAAACCACCGACCTGGCTTCGGACGTAGTGTCGTTAAGCCTTGGCTTTAAATAGCCTGTACGTTTCGGGCTTGTTAAGTATCCATTAAATTTTTAATTGTTACATTATATTATTGTAAAATTCATGATGTCTACAGAATGTATTAGTACATTGCTGATGCATAAAAGGCAGATTGAAAAAAATCGCTTGTTACTATGAAACTGATTTCAATTGTTTTTATGTTGTTCTTTGCCTCGGGAGTTACCTGGCTGGGAGATTTTAATGCCGCCAAAACAGAAGCGGCGCGTGAACACAAATTGATCCTGATCAATTTTTCGGGATCCGATTGGTGTGGCCCCTGTATCCGTTTACGAAAAGAAATACTGGAGTCGGATGCATTTGATGCGTATGCTGAAAAAAACCTGGTATTGGTGAGGGCAGATTTTCCGCGCCAGAAAAAGAACCAGTTAAGTGCCGAACAGGTTAAACTAAATGAGGCTTTGGCTGATAAGTATAACCCGGACGGAAAATTCCCCTATACTTTGCTGGTTGATGAAGCCGGAAAAGTGTTGTTTTCCTGGGACGGTTTTCCAAATGAAAAGCCGGAGCAATTTATCGGGCAGATAGAAGATAACCGGCGGCAGTAGTTGAAAAATATAAATGCCACTAATGATGTAAACCTTCCAATTTTTTGTTAAATTGGAAGTGTTGATTTGATAATGGGATTGTAAAAGAGAGCAGATACTTAATACCCTGAAAATATGTTAAACGCAGTTAAGATCAACAGCGGTGATCGCGTCCTTTTTTACCTCTGGCTGGTGCTGATGGGCATCATATTTTTATTAAGCGGAATGCTGGTTTAAGCCAATAAACCAAGCAGGTGTTTAATATTTGCGGCATATTTTAAACCAATAAAGTAGCCCTTAAAATAGTCTGCAAAAATCTCATTTACTTTCGCTATCCAGCAAAATCACCAGCAGCCTATAATTGTTCTTCGCGGCCACCGTTGATCATATCCGAAACTATTCCCGGGCTATCCTTTCTTTCGGCTAAAAATACGCCAGCCAAATGAAGAAATATGAAACCAAGTATAAGATACATGGTGAAAGAGTGAATTTGCCTGAACGCATGGATGGCTTTTAGCGCCGGAACGTCATCTTCAAAAGCAAGGCATAAACCGGTTGCAGCCTGGATGATGATCATCAGGTAAAACATGGCATAAAGCGTTTTAACCCAAAAGTCGTGCCGCGCGGTTTCCCGGTTTTGCTTTACCGTTTGGTATTTTGAATAGGCATTGCGGAGACCACGAATAAACTTTTGGTCGGCGACCTGGAAAAATTCCAATAACAACCTCAACACGACAAGGCCCACGAGCACGTAGCCGATATAGGTATGGAGCGTCCATACCTTATCGCTCAATTCATGCGCAACTGACCGGGCCTGTTTATCAGAAACCACCACACCTCCATCTTGAAGGTTGTTTTTTATCAATACGGCATTAGCGCGCGTTTTAAGCAGGGTTGAATCAAGCAAAACGGTTAAAAGCGAGCCGCTAATTACCAAGGCATTTAACCAGTGCCATAAACGGAGGCCCGGCGAATTTTTTTTTATTTGCTGCGGATGTTCCGGGTTCCTTCGCGTTGGTTCGATAACTGCCATAATATACTGATGATGGAATTTTTGTTTAAACCAACCTTTTATGAGCGTTGGGTTCTCAATTTAATATTTTAAAATCTTCGGCCCAAAATTATTTTGAATATCGATCGGTCAGTCGCATTTGTAAACCCGCGGCCATAGCCGGCATTAAATTCCCAGTTAGGGTCAAAATTCAGGTCGGTTGCCACAAATAATTGGTGCTGTTGTTCCTGTATAGGGTCGTAGTTAAAAAATGGCCCTGTACTGCCATAGTACTCAAGCCCCAAAGCAACTACTTTACTTACGTCATAACTCGCTTTAACATTCGGCGAAAATATGAGTCCCCGGTTTTGATCCGGCCCTTTGAAACTCTGATCTAATGTGGGGTTAAGGGATATATACAAACCGCCCCATTTTTTATCAATGATCGGCCTGATCTCGAGCGTTTCGGTGTTTGCAGAGTACTGAGCCTTTTGAAAGCCGTATTCTAACGACAAACTTACCCCAACAGGCCATTTCCAGCTTTCAGGTACAGCTACTCTCGGGCGAATGTGCGAGCCAACGTAGGCTGTGCGTCCATCGTCGCCGATGGTGTTAAAGAAATAAAACCCGGTTTCGAACCACGATGACCAGCCATGCGTGATCTCAATTGTTTCGTGAAGTACATGATTAGTGGGCAACACGCCATCTTCTGTAGTTTTGCTGCCATCAAAGGTAAAATTACTATGTAATTCAACCATCGTACGATGCGCCGCAACTAAATCGGAACCATATACCTGTATTTCGTAATTGTCCTGCGCTTGCAAGCGACAGGTTAAGGCAAAAATTAAAATTGCGGTGATGTAATACTTATGCATAGATACTTTTGTTAACGATCCGGTATTTAACGGTTTAGCTGATAGTTCAACCCGCCAGAAGTTGTAAATACCAGTTTTAATCAAATGTATCCGATTTTAGATTGAACGGCATTATTGTAATCGCAATTTTACGGGCAATGTTTTTTAACAGGGGTATCAAATTTGTTTGTTTATTCATCTTGCTCGCTTGTAAAAATAAACACGGATTCTGAAGCAATGCTGTAGTTTTTATAGTTGGAGTTGACTTTTTGCGACAATAATGGCAATGAATAACCGGGGGTACAGCACTTTTCCACAAATCTTCAGTTTTGCTTCAAAATCATTGCATAGATTTAATGAAAAATTAATATTGAAACTCCTGATCGTTGAAGACGAATTATCCCTGCGTGACACTATTGAAAAATACTTCACCGAAGAAGGCAACATTTGTGAGGTATGCGGCGATTTAAAAACGGCAGTCAGTAAGATCGCGATTTACGAATATGATTGTATCCTGCTGGATATTGGACTGCCCGATGGCGATGGCTTTGCTTTACTTGAATACCTTCGGTCATCAGGCAAAAATGAATGCGTGCTTATTATCTCCGCACGCAACTCATTGGATGATAAAATTAAAGGACTTAACCTGGGCGCCGACGATTATATTACCAAACCCTTTCACCTGGCCGAGTTAAAAGCGCGGCTTTTGGCCATTGTGCGCCGCAAGGCCTTCGGCAGCAATAGTATTCTAACGTACAATGAGATCAGCATCGACCTTTTAGGCCGTAGCGTAACGGTGAATGATAAGGCAATGGTGCTTACAAAAAAAGAATATGATATGCTGCTTTATTTTATAGCCAACAAAGGTAAGGTGATCTCGAAAAATGCCATTGCAGAACATCTTTGGGGCGACGAAATGGATATGTTGGATAGCTTTGATTTTATTTACACCCACATCAAAAACTTAAGAAAAAAATTGATGGAGCTGAGCGGGAAAGATTTTTTTGCAACCATTTATGGGATTGGTTATAAATTTATATAAATGAAACTATCGTCCCATTATAACAAAGTCAGCATTATTATAAGTGTATCAGTATTGCTGGTATCGGGAGTTATTTATTACCTTATTATCAATCATATTGCCCGGCAGCAGCTTGATAACGACCTGACCGAAGAGGTTACCGAAGTAGTGGAGTATGTAAACCTTAACCACAGGCTGCCAAAACAAGTAGAATTTGATGAGGACCAAACCTCGTTTGTAAAAACCGGCCTTAATTATTACGACACCCGGTTTTTTGACATGCCATATAACAATCTTAAAGAAAAGAAAACGGAAGCAGGCCGTGCGGTTTCGGCCTTGATAAAAGCAGGGGATACGAATTATATTGTCACCATTGCCGAATCGCGCGAAGAAACCGAATACCTCATCCAGATCATATCGGCCATCACGGTTGCGCTTACCACGGTATTACTGGCCATACTGGTGATCACCAACAGGTTTGTTTTAAATGGTTTATGGAAGCCTTTTTATAATATTTTGGAGCAGGTTAAACGCTTTAACGTTGCAGATACCAACAAGGTAACCGTTATGAAAACCAATGTAGATGAATTTGAAGACCTGGGAGATGCCGTGACCAAGATGTCGGCAAGGGTTACTATGGATTACCAGGGATTAAAGACATTTACTGAAAATGCATCGCACGAGATGATGACGCCATTAGCAGTGATCACATCAAAGCTCGATATGCTGATCCAGGATGAATCGTTAAAAGCTGATCAATTTGCCCAGATCACCGATATTTATTCGGCAGCCGGCAAGCTTTCACGACTAAACCAATCACTTTTGCTGCTGGTAAAAATCGACAACAACCTATTGCCGGAAGCTGAAAAATTGAACATCAAAAATATTATCCTCGAAAAAGCACAGCAATTCCAGGAGATGATCGCCAATAAAAATATTCAGTTGAGTATTGAATTGATTGATGTGGAGTTAAATGCCAGCAGATACTTAGTAGATGTGCTGGTTAATAACCTTTTCAGCAATGCCATCAGGCACAATAAAAACGGCGGAAAGATCGAAATAGAACTCTCCGGCAACCAACTGATCTTTAGAAACACAGGCGACCCCAAGCCGTTGGAACAGGATGCTATTTTTGAACGGTTTTATAAAAGCTCCGCGTCCGATGGAACCGGCCTTGGCTTAGCTATTATGAAAAACATTTGCACGCTTTATAATTTCGAAATAAAATACTCCTTTAAAAAGGGGATGCATTGTTTTTTGGTCGGGGGTTTAAAAACAACTTAAGCGCTCGTCCTGGCATTAACGGTTTTACTTACCGAGTTAATGGCATCTTCGGCCATCTTTTTACCCTGTTCGAACCAGTGTGGGGCATTATCGGCAAGGTCTTCAATAATAGAGTGTCCGTTCGAATCTTTTTTTGTAATGAAGTAAACGCCATAACCTACTGCGGCACCGGCGATGATATATTTTAATAGATGCATGATATTTTGTTTATGTTTTTTAAATAAACGGTAATTATTACCGAATGTTTTTAAAAAGCACTTAAAGCGTTGCCGCAGAAGAGTGCGATTTGATGTAAAATAATGTAAATGAGTTGTTTAAATAAAAACTATCTTTATTTAAACTTTAACCACCATGACAACAATTCATTTTATCCTGGCGACTGTTTGCATTGGTTTTGCAAACATTTGCATTGAATGGTTTATTATCGGTTTTTTGTTCCATAAATCACAGGCGCTCACGCCAAATACATGGCGACCCGAAAGTAACCGGAGTTATATGTACAGCACATTGCTGTCGTTTTTGTTCGGGGCGCTGTTTACCTTTTTTTATTGGAAAATTGGCTCAAAGTATGTCATCCAGGGCAATTTATGGTCACACATAAAATTGGGGCTCATTTGTTTCGCCTGCTTTAGTTTTATTTTGGAGGTCAGCAACTCAATTTATATCAATTACGATAAAAAGTTTGTTGCGGGCAAACTGGTCGCTTCGTGCCTTACGATGGTTGCCGCGGCGATCATTGCAAGCCTTTTTTGTTGGAGGTAGCAAGTTTTCTCACATTCAGATGGTTACAGGTTATTGCTCCACTATACTCAGCAATTCATTTAACTCGGTAACTTTCTCGGCCTGTCCCAGGTGTTCATACGCGCTGATGAGGTTGCGCAGTACCCGCTTAATAATATCGGTATTGGAGCAGGGTTCATAAAACTGCTTGTCGAATTTTAAATTCAGCTGTTTTAAAAACATATCTACATCGCGTCGCCCAAAAATAAACCCTTTATTGAAGGCATTGATGTAAAATAAAATGCCGCCTTCAAATTCACTCTGCATGGTTTCGTCCAGGTACGCTAAAATAAAATGCTGCGGCAGGTTTACGCCGTACACGGGGATATCCAGTTTTTGGGCAACGATGGAGTAGATGATAGCCAGCGAGATCTGGTTGCCCTTTTTGGTTTCGAGCACCTGGCTAATATAGCTGTTCTGCGGGTCCTGGTGGTTGGTGATGTTGCCGCTAAACCCGTAAATATTATAAAACACATGGTTGATGAGCTTGATCTGCTCAGCCGGGCTGGCCTCGTTCATCATATGGATCCAGATATCGCGTTTGATGGCTTCCACCTGGTTGATCACTTTTTGTTCGTCCAGGTCGGGGTATTGGTAGCGGTTGATGACCAGTATCCCACGCAATAGATCGAACGCGCCGCTTTGATGCCAAAGCTGCAGGTCGTTTTTCAGGATGCGGAATTGAATCTCATGTACCAGGTTGGCTATGCGGTCTTGTTGGATCGGATCGAAGGCTTCTCCAAAGGCCGACTCCAGGTATTCTATGGCTTCGGGGCCAAATGAAGCCAGCTTTTCATGCACGTGTTCAAAGATCTCTCCATCCGGATCATCCAGTAAACGTATCAGTGATTTTACTTCTGTTGGATTTATCATGCGCTGTACTGCTAAAATACTAAACCTTTTATACTTTTACAACCATGTTAAACTTTAGGTTCGCTGCCGATTATCTGATGCACCGCTTTAAAGCAAAAAACCGGCATGGCATCCATTCGCCATTTGTTTACCGGCTGGTTGATAAGGTTATTTACGATTTTGAACCAAAAAAAGTATACGCAGAGATAGAACAGCAGCGAAAACAACTTTTAAATGACGAAAGGGTCATCACCGTAACCGACCTCGGCGCAGGTTCACTTGTCAATAATAACCGCAAAAAGAAGATTGGCGACATTGCCAAAAATGCCCTAAAACCACCAAAACTGGCCCAGTTGCTGTACCGCCTGGCTGCCGATCAGCAGCCGGACAATATCATTGAATTAGGCACTTGTTTGGGAATAACCACGCTTTACCTGCAAAATGCCGATCCTGCCGGAAAAGTTTATACGCTTGAGGGCTGCCCGCAAACTGCAGGCATTGCTAAGGAAACCTTTACCAAAGGCGGAATAAACAATGTTGAATTGATCACCGGAAATTTTGACGATACCTTATCGGGCGTGATCAAAAAGCTGGACAAACTGGATTTTGTTTTTGTGGATGGCAATCACCAAAAGGATGCTACCCTAAAATATTTTGAATGGTGCCTGCCGAAAGTACACGAAAACAGCCTGCTTATTTTTGACGATATTTACTGGAGCCAGGGAATGAAAGAGGCATGGAACGAGATAAAAGCACATCCACAGGTTACGGTTACCATTGATTTGTTTTGGATTGGGCTGGTGTTTTTTAAACCTGGCCAGGCGAAAGAGGATTTTTTGGTGAAGGTTTGAACTAGGATGCGTAGGATTTGAGGATTTAAGGATTTTTTGTTTGGGTAATTTGCCGGCGATCTATCGGATAGTTTGGCTAAAGCCGGTTGCCCTTTGTTGATTAAACCGTCCCTTTTAAGGGAGGGCAATGAATTAAGCGCGATATACAAGTTCATTGCCGTCGGTTTTAACCGACGGATAAAAGGAGATATAAAATGAGGGCTTTAGCCAAATGTCTGCAGGTTTGAGTTGATAAGCACACAAATAGACTATCTGCGGTAATCTGAATTGCATACAATTCATCCTTAAAAATCCTTAAATCTGTTACCTTTGCGCCCATGGCATCCATCAAACCATCTGTACCTAAAGGCACCCGCGATTTTTCGCCTACCGAAATGGTGAGGCGCAATTATATTTTTGATACCATCAAAAGTGTTTTTCGTAAATATGGGTACCAGCAGATCGAGACGCCTTCGATGGAGAACCTGTCAACCTTAACCGGCAAATATGGCGATGAAGGAGATAAACTGATCTTTAAAATTTTGAATTCAGGGGATTTTTGGATCGATGCAGAAGGCAGAAAGCTTAAGGACGAAAACTTTGGATACAGTTCAAGATCCCTTTTACCAATCATTTCAGAGAAGGCTCTCCGCTACGATCTGACTGTACCTTTTGCCCGCTATGTGGTGATGCACCAAAACGAGATCACTTTTCCTTTTAAGCGTTTCCAGGTGCAGCCGGTTTGGCGTGCCGACAGACCGCAGAAAGGCCGCTACCGCGAGTTTTACCAGTGTGATGCCGATGTGGTTGGGTCCGATTCATTACTGAATGAAGCCGAATTTGTACTGATCTACGACGAGGCTTTAAGCCAGCTGGGACTGAAAGATTTTACCATAAAAATCAATAATAGAAAAATTCTATCAGGAATTGCTGAGATTATAGATAAAAGTGATAATATTATTAACCTGACTGTAGCCATCGATAAACTGGATAAAATTGGCCTTGATGGCGTAACAAAAGAGCTGATGGATCGCGGCTTTTCTGCTGATGATATCGAAAAAATAAAACCGGTTATTTTGCTGGAAGGCACTAACGAACAAAAACTGGAGAGTTTGCGTTTAGCTCTGATCAATTCGGATACCGGCTTAAACGGCTGCGATGAAATTGAAACCGTATTTAACTACATAGCAAACTGCCAACTGCAAACTGCCAACTTAGAATTAGACATCACTCTCGCGAGGGGATTAAACTACTACACCGGCGCAATCTTCGAAGTAAAGACAAACGAGGTGGCCATGGGCAGTATCGGCGGCGGCGGCAGGTATGACGACCTTACGGGGATGTTTGGCCTGAAGGGCCTTACCGGTGTTGGCATTTCCTTTGGCGCCGACCGGATCTATGATGTAATGGACGAGCTTAACCTTTTCCCTGCCGAGACATCGCAAACTACCCAATTGCTGATCTGCTGTTTTGATAAGGATGGCGAAAAATTCGGTTTTCCCATCGTTCAGCAATTGCGGAAGCAAAGAGTAAGCGCGGAGCTTTACCCGGCCGGGGCCAAGCTCAAAAAACAGCTGGATTATGCGAATGGGAAGAACATCCCGTACGTGATCATCATCGGCAGCGATGAAATTGAAAGCGGCCTGCTCACCCTAAAAAACATGGAAACAGGTGTGCAGGAAAAGCGTACTGTTGAGCAAATCATAGCCTCGGGAGGCAAGCTTTAATGCTTTGTACATTTGTACCTTTTAGCGAAAAGTCCATAGGTGTTCGGAAGATAAAAAATTAGCATTTTTGTCATCCTGAACGCAGTGAAGGATCTTCTAAAAGTGATTGTCCGCTTTGCTTTTCCAACGTAGAAGATCCTTCGCTATCGCTCAGGATGACAAATGTCCTTGTGAAATTAATTGTTCCGCACACTTATGGCGAAAAGTCGACGAAAATAGAAATAAAGTGATTCAAACTGATTCATGATTTTTTGTTAACTAACTATTTATTAGTATTTTATAAAAAATCTCGATTCATGTGATTCAACTGGTACACCCTTTCGTGAATCACTCACACCACAAATCTCCCGTTAAAACTGCTGCAGGTAACTGATCTTATAAATAATATGGTCCTCGGTTTGGGTTTGTATCACCATGTTGTTAATGGTACTGGTTACACCCCGGTTATAGATGAGGTAAATATAGGATAACGGCTGAAACTCCCACGAAAGGCGCATATTGTAATTATCGGCGCTGTTTAAGGAGTTTCGCTGGTAAATGCCGGTTAACTGGAGGCGCGGGTTTAAGGCAAAGCGCGCCTGTAAAATATACAGGTTAACGTTGGTGGTAGTTTTATCAACACCAACCCCGTTAAAATGATTGCGGCTGTATTCGCCTAAAAACGAAACGTAAGGGATAGGGGCGAACTGCAATTTCCAGTCGCCTGAATTTAAATGCCCGTTAAAATAACTGCCGGTTGTGTAAGTAAAATTAAGGTTAAGCATTTTTGATGGGTCGGTGCCGGCGTAAAAGTCGTGCTGAAAATAACGGTAGTCGCCCGGCGCTATAGTAACCCCAAGCGGCTCAAATACATCTGTCAGGTGCTGTCGTATCGGTGCTATCGCATAACCGAGAAAGGCGCCGCTTTTAAAATTAAACCAAACCGGGGCAAAAGTAAGGTCCATTTCGGCAAATTTACCGGTCGAGGCGGTATAATATAGTTCAGGGAGAAAGCCCGGTTCTAAAGCAAGCAACACGTTTTTAAAAGGCAGCAGGCTTCCACGATAATAATAGATCATACCCGGCGTAGTGCCTATCACATCCTTGCGGGATACAAAGCCCATTTGCGGATCAAAGTCTTTGGTCACGGCAGATTCTGTCAGCCAGATCTTATAATGATTGGTTGAATGATAGTACTGCATTATGCCGGCAAACCCCTTTTGCCCGATATTGGTGGTGGTTGATTGGGTAAGCATTGTATTTATTGAATTTGATTCGCCAAGCCGGAAAAATCCGTCAACGGTCGTTTCAATATTCGACCCCGTAGGCTGATTTTTTATACTCACCAATGCGCCAATACGGTCCTGGCTGCCAAAGTTTTCGGACACGCGTCCAACAAAAAAATTAGTTCCCGGCAAATCATTTGCGCCCTGTTGCCTGATAGCTATTGCGCCGTAATTCAACGATGAAGAACGGTAAACAAAGCGTCCGCCCGCCACAATCGGGATGGGGTTACCCGCAGTATCCAACCCAATGCTCCGGCTAAAAAATGGCTGGTAGTTCATACTCCCGCCCGAGCCATCTGCAGCAACGCTTACCTGCATGCCGAACAGCGAGGCGTTCTCCAAAAAAAACTGCCGCTTTTCCGGGAAAAAAACCGAAAATCGGGTGATATTATTTACCTGCAAATCTGCATCTGCCTGCGCGAAATCGGTATGGGCCGTAAGGTCGAGCACCGAATTTGAGTTGATGGCCCATTTCAGGTCGCCGCCCACTTTTACACTTGCGCTATGCGGCGGTTCGGCCGTGCCGAAATTCGAGTAGTGGTCGTACGAAGTTAAAAAATAAGGCACCACCTGGATATTTGTTGCGGGAGGAGGCGGCTGTAAATTAGTCAGTACGCCGGCGTAATCCATGTGCGTGGCCGAGAACACGCGCGGAAATGGCGAAAAGGCGCTGATCTCGTTGCTGTAGCGCCGGTTACGGTAAACATTAAACCCCCAATTTTGGATGGTATCCTTTGTTTTGGGATAACGCAGCGTTTTCCATGGAATGGCGATCTCCGCAGTCCATCCCGAATCGGTACGGTTGGTTCGAACGGCCCATAGCCCATTCCAATCGATGTCATAATAAAGGTCATCGAACGAAAGCAGGTCGCGCTGTACGCCGTAAGCGTTGGTGGCGAAAACCATAGCATTCCGTTTATCATTAAAGGCGTCGATGGACAGGTTTACCAGGTCGTGCTTGGTGTAATCGAAATCCCGTATAAAGTCGGTCGCCATAATGGCTTTTTTACCCAACGGGTCCCTACAGGTGATGCCGAAATAAAGGTATTTCTGGTTATATAAAACCTTAACCAGCGTGGCATAATTGGGTACTTTTCCCTGGTAGGGTTCAATTTGTATAAAATCAGGCGAGGCGCTGGCCCGGCTCCACTCTGGTTCACTAAGTACCCCGTCCACTTTAATGCTGGTTGAAATTTTTACCGCCTTTATTGATTTTCGAACAGAGTCGGGCTTAAAAAAATCAGCATCCTGGGCAAAAGCGTACGACGATAGGAATAAAAGAAAAAAGGGTAGTTTTTTAATCATATAACCGGCGGCAGGCTAAAAGTAAAGAAAAAAACGTTAGCTGAAAGAATGGGCCGATTGCGAAATCGCATGCTTTTTTTACACGCCAAGCGCAACATTTTTGATATTATATAATAAATTTGCGGCAAAATTGTTAAAGGTAGCAGAAAGCTTAACTGCTTTCCGCTTTAATTTTTACCGCGCTGCTATGCTAAAAACCATTTCCTGGGTTTTCGTTCTATCGTTATTTGGTTTTATCCTTCCCGCAAAGGCCCAAAACACCGACTCGCTTAAAGCCGATACCAACCAACTCAATAAATACCGTATTGATCCGGGCCATAACGCCATACCGGGCATTTTAAGGCCCGTACAGATAAAACCGCAGCAAATGCCGGTTACCTTACTGGATTATAAGATCAATTACTGGCACAGGTCGGTAATTTTTGGGCTTAATTTCAGTCAGTCGGCATTTACCAGTAATTACAGCGCGGGTGGTATCAGCGCCATCGCTTTGGGGTCGAACTTTGATTTTAAAGCTGAATACAACAAAAAGCCATTGGATTTTACATCGGAGACCAACCTGGTATACGGTATTTCGAAAAACAACGGACAGGGTTCGCGCAAAACAAACGACCGTATATTTTTCGACAATAAATGGGCGACGCAGGTATCCAAAAACTGGTTTTTCTTTGGATCGCTTACGTTTGAATCGCAATTCTCCGCCGGTTACAATTATACCAATCCCGATGGTACAAATGCGCAAAACCCGTACCTGATCTCCGATTTTATGTCGCCAGGCTACCTCACGGAATCACTCGGTTTTGAATATAAACCGGTAAAATACTTCGACCTGAGGATAGGCACCGGCACCGCACGGCAAACTTTTGTGCTGGATACCACTATTTACAAAAATCAATCCGGCAATTACGGCGTACCGATCGATCATACCATTTATAACGAACTGGCTGTGCAGGTAGTGGCCCAGATAGATAAGGATCTTTCCAAAAACGTCCTTATCAAATATAAAATGCAATGAATTGGTGTCCGGAGTTTTTGAAGCCGCCGGCTTGGGTGTTCCTGTTATTTTAACAGATGTTGCTGGTTTAACTGGTTGCTGAGCCATATCTTAGTTGTTGAATTATCGAATTGTTGAATTACTGAATTAGCGATTGAATACCGAAATGAAACCTTTCAGCTTTAACCTTTCGCCTTTTACCTATAAAGATTATATATTTTTAAACGTAAAAACTTATTAACTGCTAAAAAGGTACTAAAGCCCGAAATAAATATCCCCAGCGCAAGTACACCAATAAATATGGTAATAAATTCGGCATAGCTGCGTAAAATAACCAGGTCGGGGATCTCCTTATAGGCCAGGCTGAGTGTACCCACCAAAATTAAAATAGCGATCAACGCGCCCAATATCCCATGCCATATACCATAAAGCAAAAATGGCTTGCGAATAAAACCCTTTGTCGCGCCAACCAACTGCATGGATTTGATCAAAAAGCGTTGTGAATAAATAGCCAGGCGAATAGTATTGTTGATTAATGCTACCGAAAGCACCACAAATATGGCTGCAAAAACCAATATCACGAGGCTGATGGTGGTAATGTTCTCGTTCATTTGATCGACTAATGATTTTTGGTATTTCACCTCTTTTACCAGTGGATTTTTTAGCAATTCGGTTTTAAATTTTTCGATATCGTTATTATTGGCGTACTCCGCTTTTAAATAAACATCGATAGATTGCGAAAGCGGGTTATAACCCAAAAACTTCACAAAGTCTTCGCCAAGGTCATTTTTGAGATTGCGGGCAGCTTGCTCTTTATTTACATATTGATCCTGCTTCACCATCGGGTTTGTCTCTATTTGCTTCTGCAACTGGATCACATCTGTTTCGTGCGCCGCATCGTCAACATAAACATTCAGCACGATGTTTTCTTTCACATAATTCGACAGGTTATTTGCCTCAACCAATATCAGCCCCAATAAACCAACCATCGATAATACCATGGCGATGCCAAAAACGGTAGATATATATATCGTTTTTGTTTTTTTCGCCGATGCGCTTTCTTCGAACTCTTCCATATTTTTTGTCATTGGTCATTAGTCAGTTGTCATTAGTGAATGTGACTTAACTCACCATTCACTGCACACTTTCTCACCAACTTATTTTGCGAAAATAAGAAACCTAAGCCTAAAGGTAAAAGTTTATCTGTTATTATTATGGTGAAGGCTGATAAACCGGTTCAGTTTAACAAAATTTAACTAAGGATTGTATTATCTTTCTTGAAAATTAGCCCGATAAATCGCGCTGAATGATATTTTTATCGGGCAATAATTCAGCTAAGTCATTATTTTATAATAGCTTTAAGGCCCGGCACCCCCCAACATGAGAAAACTAATCGTATCCAATACCATTTCTGTAGACGGCTTTTTTGAAGGGCCAAACCGGGATCTTTCGGGCTTTACCTTCGATACCCAAATGTTTGAGCCAATGGAATCGATATTCGACCGCTCGGATATGGTTTTAATGGGCAGGCATACCTATGAGTTTTTTGCTGCCTATTGGCCCGATAAAACGGCGGCTGACGACCCGGCGGCTGATTTTATGAATAAATCAACCAAAATGGTTTTCTCAAAAACCTTAACCGAAGTTCCCTGGGGAAAATGGCAAAACATTTCGCTGGTACGTGATGGCATGGAAGAAACCGTTGCCAAACTGAAGCAGGAATCCGGGAAAAACATTGTGATATTCGCCAGCAGCAGTATCGTGAGTGCCTTATCACAGGCCGACCTGGTGGATGAATACCGATTTATTGTAAACCCTATTATATTTGGTGCAGGCAGGCAGTTGTTCGACGGCATAACAACTAAGCATCCGTTAAGACTAAAATCGGTTAATGCCCTGCGTTCGGGCATCGTGATACTGGATTACGAGCGTGACCGGTAAATCCCCAATTATATTTTTGATCAGGATAAAAAACTCTTTAAACCATTCGTTATTAATTTGGTCTTAAAATTAGATTGACAAAAAAATTACGGGTATGAAAAAGATCAGGATCTATTGGGATTATTATTTTGCCAACCTTGATAAGTTATTTTTGAAGGTGTGTGAGGCGGGAGTTTTTTGAGAGGTTGAAAAGTTGTAATGTTTTTAACGGCAATTAACCTTTCAACATTACAACTTTCCAACGTTACAACAACTATTCTATCACCGTTACTTTCAGCATATTGGTTTTAGCCTTCTTGGATATCGGTAACGATGCCGTATTTATAACAACATCACCGTCCTGTACCAGGTTTGCCTCTTTTAGCATGCCGTTTACATCGCTGATAGTTTGGTCGGTGCTTTCCAGTTTATCGTAGTAAAAGGTTTTTACACCCCATAGCAGGCTTAATGCGTTTAACAGGTGCTTGTTCGAAGTAAAAATATAGGTGCTTGCTTTTGGGCGATAGCTTGATATTTCGAAAGCAGTATAACCTGAGGTTGTCATGGAAACGATGCCTACAGCATTGGTATGTTCGGCCAGGTAAACTGCCGATCCGCAAACCGCGTCGCTCAGGTAATTGATGGATGAACTATCACTGTTTGATTCCTTATTGCTGTTAAAAGGATAGCCGTGTTCTTCCACATTGCGCACAATTTTGGCCATTGTTTCAATTACAATAACCGGGAACTCACCAACCGATGTTTCGCCGCTCAGCATTACTGCGTCAGCGCCATCCAATACGGAGTTGGCAACGTCATTCACTTCTGCACGGGTTGGGCGCGGGGTAGTGATCATAGATTCCAGCATCTGCGTAGCTACGATAACCGGTTTTGAGGCTTCGCGGCACTTGCGGGCGATCATTTTCTGCAGCATCGGCACTTCTTCAAGCGGCATTTCAACGCCAAGGTCGCCACGAGCTACCATTACACCGTCGGTGGCGGAAATAATATCATCAATATTATCAATTGCTTCAGGTTTTTCAACTTTGGCAATTACTTTCGCTGCTTTACCGCTATCGGCAATAATTTTCTTCAGCTCCATGATGTCCTGCCCGGTGCGTACAAACGAAAGACCAACCCAATCCACATCCCACTCAAGGGCATATTTTAAATTTTCAAGATCTTCTTCGGTTAAGCTTGGGATGGAGACTTTGGTATTTGGCAGGTTTACACCTTTTCGCGAGGTTAAAATGCCGCCATGTACCACTTCACAAACCACGGTATCTTTCCGGTTGGTTTCAATTACCCGCATTTGTATTTTGCCATCGTCCAGCAAAATGATCTCTTCGGGCTGTACATCCTGCGGAAAGGTTTCATACGTTATATATATGCCGTTCTCGTCGCCTATGCGCTCGTGGGTAGTGATATTTATGCGCGAGCCGTTAACCAGGTGTATGCCGCCATCTTTTACCAAACCGATACGGATCTTTGGGCCCTGTAAGTCGGCGAGGATGCCAACGTTGGTTTTATATTCATCGTTGATTTCCCGAATGGTGTCGATCACTGCCTTATGGTCCTGCGCTTTTCCATGCGAAAAATTAAGGCGGCAAATGTTTACGCCGGCCCTTATCATGGCCAACAAAACATCTTTTTTTGCCGACGCGGGACCCATGGTGGCAACAATTTTAGTGCGATTATATTGTAATTTCATATTCTAACGTTAAAACAGGCTTATTTTGGCTGTAAGTAGTGTATTGATGACACTGCAAAAATTTGCGCTAAAATAAGAGATTTTCCCGTGATTTTATTTTTTTCGGATCAATCTTTACTGCGGCTACAATCTCGGGTATCTTATTTAGTGTTGTTAAAAGGCTTTCAAGGTCGTTTTCGTCGAAATAATTTTTTATCAAAATAAAATAATCAGCCTTGCGCATTTCGGGGATCAGGTAGCCTTCCGTACCTTTATTGGCCATAAAATAAAAGTCCGATTCGCTATTTTCAGGGTTATATTTATACAATGAAAATAAAACAGGCGTTGCGCCGGGTGTGATTTCGACCGAAAGATCGGGCGTTTTTATAAAATTAAAGCTTAAAAACTTATTTATAAGGTAACAAATACGATAATCTTTTAACGATGTGGTAACGGCGATCAAAACAAAATCCAGATCGATCTCAAACTTTAAAAATTTCCTGTTCAAAATCATTACTTTTGCAGCGGTAAAAATACAAATCGAAACTCTTGCAATAAAATTTTGTTGCAGATTATACAAAAGTTTTTAGATTTGATATTTATCAGAATTTATTTTTCCTTTGCACAAAATTTTTATTAATCATTAAACTATAAGACTATGTCTGATATCGCTTCAAGAGTAAAAGCTATTATCGTAGAAAAATTAGGTGTTGACGAATCCGAAGTAACACCCGAAGCTAGCTTCACCAATGATCTTGGTGCCGACTCGTTGGACACCGTGGAATTAATCATGGAGTTTGAAAAAGAATTTAACGTGGCTATTCCTGATGATCAGGCCGAAACTATCGGTACTGTAGGCCAGGCAGTTGCTTACCTTGAAAAGAACGTTAAATAAGAAACTCCCTAACATTATTAAATGGAGTTTAAAAGAGTTGTTGTAACCGGGCTTGGAGCACTTACTCCGATTGGTAATACCGTTCCTGAATATTGGGAATCGTTAGTCAATGGAGTGAGTGGCGCTGCCTTAATTAAAAGTTTTGATACTGAAAAGTTCAAAACTAAATTCGCCTGCGAGGTTAAAAACTTTGACGCGGATGGTTTTTTAGGCCGAAAAGACGCCAGAAAACTTGATCCTTTTGTTCAATATGCGTTATTTTCTACGGAAGAAGCGGTAAAAGACGCCGGATTAGATTTTACAAAACTGGATACCAGCCGCATAGGCGTTATCTGGGGCTCGGGCATTGGCGGGTTAAAAACGTTTTTAGATGAGGTGGTTAATTTCGCCAAAGGCGATGGATCTCCCCGATTCAACCCGTTCTTTATCCCAAAAATGATCGCCGATATTGCCCCGGGGCATATTTCCATTAAATATGGTTTACGCGGGCCAAACTTCTCCACTGTATCAGCTTGTGCATCTGCAAACAAATCAAGACTGGGCCAGCCGAAGCCTATCCGTTTGGGTAAAGCTAAAATGTTTATCAGCGGTGGTTCCGAAGCGATCATTAACGAAGCCGGTATCGGCGGGTTTAATGCTATGCATGCGCTTTCTACACGGAATGACGACCCTGCCACAGCATCGCGCCCATTTGACCTTGACCGCGACGGATTTGTTGCCGGTGAAGGTGCAGGCACCATTATTTTAGAAGAATTGGAACACGCCAAAGCAAGGGGTGCAAAAATTTATGCTGAAATGATTGGCGGTGGCATGAGCGCTGATGCGTATCACATGACTGCACCGCACCCTGAGGGCCTTGGCGCGGCATTGGTAATGCGCCACGCGCTGGAAGATGCCGGAATAACCCCTGCCGATATTGACTACGTGAACGTCCATGGCACATCAACCCCAATTGGCGATCCGCAGGAAGTAAAGGCTATCCAGGATGTTTATGGCGAACATGTTTATAAAGTAAATATCAGTTCAACCAAATCAATGACGGGCCACCTGCTGGGCGCTGCCGGCGCGGTTGAAGCCATTGCAGCTATCCTTGCGATACAAAATGACATTATCCCTCCGACCATCAACCACTTTACTGACGATCCGGCATTTGACCCTAAAATTGACTTCACCTTTAATAAAGCTCAAAAACGGATCGTAAACATTGCCCAAAGCAATGGTTTCGGCTTCGGCGGGCATAACGCCTCTGTGATATTTAAAAAATACGAAGAATAAATAAACCGGATGCCTATAAGTCGTTTTTACAAACTCTACATTTCCCCCAATAGAAAATACGTAAAAGTCTTAAAGAATTTACTAGGTTTTGTACCGGGTAATATTTCCTTGTATCGTATGGCTTTCCGCCATAAATCGGTAGCGCAAAACGTAAAAAAAGGGGTAAAGAACAGTAACGAACGGCTTGAATTTTTAGGTGATGCGGTTTTAGGCAGCGTGGTGGCTGAAGTGCTTTTTAAATTATACCCTTACGAAGACGAGGGTTTTTTAACGGAATTACGCTCGAAAATAGTTAGCCGTGTTAACCTTAACCAGCTGGCTCGAAAACTTGGCTTTGATAAGCTGATTGAGTATGATAGCCGGATGCTTAACTCATCGCGGCAGGGATCGCTGCTCGGCGATGCGTTTGAGGCCCTTGTTGGCGCCATTTACCTGGATAAAGGCTACGATTTTACCAAAAGCTTTTTGGTTAACCATATCATCAAATCGCACATCGATATCCATACCCTGGAGCAAACGGAAACCAATTTCAAAAGCAAGCTGATCGAGTGGTGCCAGCGCCATAGCAAGGACATTGCCTTCGACCTGGTGAGCAACGAAGACGGCGAAAACACCAAGCTATTTACTGTGCAGGCCATTATAGATGGCGAAGTGATGGGTCACGGTAAGGAATTCAACAAGAAGAACGCCGAAAAATTGGCCGCTGAAAAAGCGTGTGAGACGCTGGGAATATAAACCGTAGCGCCCTAACCCACTGAAGGGGGATCTAATCAAGCTAAAAGATTTAATATCGAACACCGAATTCCGAATGTTGAATTATGAAGTGGACTT
>Ga0206964_10128_pt1 | contig 23458 bp, 22 predicted proteins | sample Alteio_BWOrgHeat_25_FD_152980 | JGI IMG/M metagenome (GOLD analysis project Ga0206964, IMG submission 152980) | Enriched cells from forest soil in Barre Woods Harvard Forest LTER site, Petersham, Massachusetts, United States -... | ecosystem: Environmental > Terrestrial > Soil > Temperate forest >...
CACAGGGCTACTCCGTAAAGGTGATGATGGTCACGACTGAAGCGGAAGACGACTTCATTACACGGTCGCTCGACGCCGGGGCCGACGAATATCTGATGAAGCCCTTCGATAACGAAGCGCTCACCCAGAAGTTGGCGATGCTTGGATTTGCGGAGATCTGACGATGACTTCGCCGCGCGCGGTGCGGATTTTGATTGTGGACGACTCGGCGGTCATGCGCAGCCTGTTGCGGAGCGTGGTGGGCTCAGATGAGCGCCTGGAGGTGGCGGGCACCGCCAGCAATGGAGCGGCTGCCCTCAGTGCCGTCGACGCGATGCGCGTGGACCTCGTATTGCTTGATGTCGAAATGCCGGTGATGGACGGTTTGAGCACTTTGAAGCAGATGAGGGCTCGAGGCCAGTTGGTCCCGGTGATCATGTGCAGTGCGCTCACCCAACGAGGCGCGAAGGTCACTATTGAGGCTCTGGCCAGCGGCGCCGCCGACTACGTTACCAAGCCCTCCGGCCACGTATCCCGTGAGGCGGCCTGGAATGCGCTGGCGCAGGATTTGATTCCCAAGATACTTGCGCACACGGCGTGGAAACACAGTTTTCCACCCTCGTCGTCGAGTTTTTATGTTGCGGCACACATAGCTCCAGAATCTGAAGTTGTCACGGCCGGACCGCTCTTGTCCTCAGTGCGTCCTTCTCCGACCGGCGGCTTTCAGATTCCTACCAGCGTTCCATCTGTTGTCTTGATAGGGGTTTCAACCGGAGGCCCCGCGGCTCTGGAACAACTGTTACCTGCATTGCCTGCCACCTTCCCGTTGCCGGTGCTGATTGTGCAGCACATGCCAGAGTTGTTTACCAAGTCGCTCGCCGAGCGCCTTGATGCACGCTGCTTGCTATGCGTCGCAGAAGCAAAGGAGGGGGAAACGATCCAGGCCGGCAAAGTCTACATTGCGAAGGGCGGCTGGCATATGGAAGTCGCGGTTCCTGTTGGCAATCCAGAGCGACCTGCTGTCAGTTCATCTCTGCCTGTGAGCCCTGTATTACACCTGACGCAGAATGCGCCGGTGCATCATTGCCGTCCGGCGGTCGATGTGCTTTTCCGAAGCGCAGTTGCCGTGTACGGCCCTGGAGCCCTGGGGGTGGTATTAACGGGCATGGGCTCGGATGGCCTCGCAGGCAGTCGTCTCATTCGCGAAAACTATGGCACCGTACTTGCGCAGGATCAATCTACCAGTGCGGTTTGGGGAATGCCTGGATCGGTGTCACAGGCAGGTCTTGCTCATCGCATTCTTCCTCTCAGCGCCATCGCTCCTGAGATCATCCGGCTTGCAACCCCGGGTCAATGCGAGGCCCAAGTGCTTCGGGAATCGGCTGTGTGACGCTTGCTTCCAACGCCGAATACGGTTCCGTCACTCTCGCCAAATGTCGATTACGGTTATCTGCGCCAGGTGGTTTATGAGCAGTCGCAGAATGTGCTCGACCCATCGCGAGACTATCTCTTTGAAACTCGGCTGGTCAGGTTACTGCGCGGCCTTGGATTGCTACACACGGAAGAGTTGGTTCAGTTGCTGCAGTTGCGGCGCGATCCGGCATTGGAGCGTGCCGTGGCCGAGGCGATGACCATCAACGAGACGAGCTTCTTCCGCGACGGGCGGCCCTTTGACCTGCTGCGGGATGAACTGTTGCCGAAACTTATCGAAAGCCGGCGCGCTACCCGGTCGCTGCGCATATGGAGCGCCGCCTGCTCAACCGGGCAGGAGGCCTACAGCATTGCCATGCTGCTCCGGGAGAGCTTCCCGCAGCTTGCCGGGTGGAATGTGAGGATCGAAGGGACGGATTTCTCTGCCGAAGTTGTTCACCGCTGCCAGTTGGGCAACTATCACCGTATCGAGATGAACCGAGGGTTGCCGGCGCGTAACATCGTCAGGTTTTTCGAGCGGTCTGGGGAAGACTGGACCGTTACGCCGGAAATCCGCAGTCTATGTAACTTTCGTCAGGCAAACCTGTGCGGAAGCCAGCTGCCGTTTCATGACCCGTTTGATCTTATTTTTCTGCGCAATGTGATGCTCTATTTTTCGCAGGAGACGCGAAAGAGGCTGCTTGCGCGCGTATATCGCTTATTACCTGCCGACGGGCTGCTCATCCTCGGCGCAAGCGAACACCCTTCCGATCCCGCTCTCTGGACTACAGTTTTGACCCAGGGAACATGCTATTACCGTCCGAAAGTGCCGAGTTAGAGATTTTTCGGAGTAGTGGGCGGCAGGAAAAGTCGGGCGTGCGCCAGGGGAAGTGAGGTATAGTGTCTCGAATCCCCAAAGACGAACAATAGCAAATCCCGAGAATGGACTTACCGACAAGGAGATAATCGTGGCTACCTTTTGTACAAAATGTGGAGCGGCAGCATCCCCAGACAAGCAATTCTGTACGGCATGTGGAGCGCCGCTGCCTGCCGGAACCGGATGGCAGGCAGGACCAGATGCTCCGCCGCCCCCAGTCCAACCGGCCGCTCTTCCTTATGGTCAGCCGGTAGTTACGCCACATGGTCAACCTGCCGTTGGTCAACCTATCGTCGCTTCTTCGCCCTCCGGTGGCGGCGCGCTCAAGGTCGTTCTCATTATTGTCGCCGTGTTTGTCGGTTTAGGCATTCTGGGGTCAGTGATCTTCGGATTCGCGATGTGGCGTCTCGCGCATGCCGTCCACGTGGAAGGCAATGGAGATAAAGTCACTTTGAACTTGCCGGGCGCCTCGATCAGTGCCAACCAGGGGAATAGCTATAGTGCATCAGAGCTGGGCACGGACGTTTATCCAGGGGCCCAGAACGGTCACGGCAGCACCCGGATGGATTTTCCCACCGGCTCTATGGTGACCGGTATTTTCTTGACTTCGGATTCGAAAGACCGGGTGCTTGATTTTTACAAGGGGAAACTCGGCAGCGCGGCCACTGTAGTAGACACCGGTGACAGTGCAATTTTGACTCTGGCAAAAGACGAGCAGGAATCGGTCATGGTGACGATCTCGGCGAAGTCGTCTCAGAACGATGGGAAGACCCAGATCGCTATCGTGCATACCAAGACCAAAAAGTCTTCCTAGCCCGGCCAGGCGGCTGACGAAACTCCCGCGATTTCTCTTCGACGGGGAGCTTATCGCTGACAAATGATTTGGCGACAAAATGATTTGGCGGCGGTCGCTGCACCCGGTCCGTGCCGCGTGTAAAAGTAACTTTGCAGCCCGCAAAGGGAGAAAATCCTTGCCGACAGTGAAGTCCATCATGGGCGAACTCGAGAGAAAGGGAAGCGAGAAGACCCGCAAAACTTATGAACGCCATGGACTGCCACCAGAGCGCATGTTCGGTGTGAGCATTGCGGATCTAAAGGCAATCGCGAAGACGATCAAGGGACAGCAGGCTCTTGCACTTGAGTTGTATGCAACCGGCAATGTGGACGCGATGTACCTCGCGGGCATCGTGGCGGATGGGACGAAAATGTCTCGGGGGCAGTTGCAGACATGGGCCGAGGACGCAGCTGGCATGCAGATGATTTCCGAATACACCGTAGCTTGGGTGACGGTAGAGAATCCCGAGGGTCGCGACCTTGCGATAGAGTGGATGGGGTCGAAGAAAGAGCATATTACATCGTCCGGGTGGTGCACCTACTCGGGGCTCGTCGCGACGAAACCGGATGAAGAGCTGGATCTTGTGGAGATTGAACGTTTGCTTGGCAAAGTAGCCAAGGATATTGGCGCTGCCCAAAACCGCGTGCGCTACACCATGAATGGTTTTGTGATTGCCGTCGGCGGCTATGTGAAGCCGCTGTCTTTGCAAGCAAAGGCGACGGCGCGAAAGATCGGGTCTGTATACGTCGATATGGGCGATACCGCGTGTGAAATTCCGCTGGCTACTGCCTATATTGAAAAAATGGAGGCTGCAGGACGGGCCGGAAAGAAACGAAAAACGATCCGCTGCTGAGCCGTGACTTGTCGACAACCGTGGCTTGAGAAAGCGGCCGACCAGGACTGTCACGCCTGTTACTGAAAACAGCCGCAGTTCTTCTCGCAGCATCTATCTTCAATATGGACGACGCCGCGAAAGTGATGAAATCTCCGAGAGACGTGGTCGGCTGGCTGTTCGATTCCGGCGACGGTACGCGGTACCGATTAATCGCACGGTGGATTTTTCTGCGCTCACTCGCGGCGATTTATTTCTCGGCTTTCTTCTCGCTGGTCTTTCAGATCAAAGGACTCATCGGCCCGAATGGCATTCTGCCAGCTCGGCAGTACCTGTCCGCGATCGAGCGAGCTGTCGAAGGAGCCCAACGCTTCTGGTACGCGCCCTCTCTTTTCTGGATCTCCTCATCTTCAGCGATGCTTATGGTGGTTACGTGGCTTGGCCTGGCCGCCTCTGTACTGGCGTTTTTCAATCTCTGGCCACGGTTAAACTTCTTCGTCTGTTTTGTATGTTTTCTCTCTTTTGTAAGTAGTGCGAGCGATTTCGCCTCGTATCAGTCCGATGGCATGCTGCTGGAAGCGGGTTTTATTGTTTTGTTCTTCGCTCCTCCCGGCGTGTTGCCGGGATGGGGTGCGAGCCATCCACCCTCACGCGCAAGCCTGATACTTCTTCTATGGGAGTGGTTTCGTATCTACTTCGAGTCGGGCATGGTCAAGCTGCTGAGTGGCGACCTGCAGTGGCGTCATTTCACGGCGATGGACGATTACTATCAAAATCTTCCGTTGCCTAGCTGGCCGGGATGGTATGTGGGCCATCTTCCACATTGGTTCCACGCCGCGGCCACCGGCGGTACGCTGCTAATGGAGTTCTGCGTTGTGCTGCTGATGTTTTTTCCACGGAGGGCGCGCGTTGTATGCTTTCTGATCGTTACTCCGTGGGAGATAGTAGTCATTCTGACGGGTAACTATGCTTTCCTGAACTATATCGTCTTGTGTCTTGGCGTGCTCCTGCTTGATGACACGACGTTGAGCCGCGTGATTCCTCGACGTTTCAGGCCCGAAGCGGTTGGGGTAACAGACGATGGCACTGCTGTTGCCGCGTCGTCGCGCAGTCGCGCACCGCAATTGAAAATATTCTCTGTCGCTGTGAGCGCAGTCCTCCTTACATGGATCGCGTATGCGACGACGATTGAGCTAGTTGGTATGATCATTCGACCGGTGGCGTTTTTTGAAGCTCCAGTAATCGCACTTGAGCCATTTCGAATCGCTAATCAATATGGACTCTTTGCGGTGATGACGCGAGGTCGCTACGAGATTGAATTTCAGAGATCAAATGACAATCAGAACTGGACTCCGTATCTTTTCCGATACAAGCCGCAGGCGCTTGACGAACGGCCCGGAGTGTACTCTCCGTACCAGCCTCGCTTCGAATGGAATCTATGGTTCGCTTCGCTTGGCAATTGGGAGCAGAATCAAATCGTTCCTTTTACGGAGGCCCGTCTACTGGTGCAAGATGTTGATGTTCTGAATCTTTTTCGTGGCAATCCTTTTCCGCAGTCGCCGCCGCGATATGTACGCGCAGTGCTGTGGCAGTACTGGTTTACTTCGATGGAGGAAAAGCATCGCACAGGGAATTGGTGGCGGCGTAGTCTTATGGGGCAATATGCGCCCACGCTTTCTCGTAATACTGATGGTCAAATAATCGCAGTACAGCCGTCTGATGAGCTGCCGCCGCACAATTGAATTCGGCACGATAACGCCTGGTAAGGGGAAGAATGGGCTTCAATCCAGAGGAAGTGCAAAGGCCGTTTCGTAAGCTGCTCAAGCTTTTCAAGCAGCTGACCGATGATCCTTCTTTAGAGGATGTTCACGAGCTGCGAACCGAGTCACGGCGCCTTGAGGCCGTCGCGGTCGCGTTGACGCTGAGCGACGAAAAGCCGATGCGCCATCTGCTGAAGTTGATGGGTCCGATACGGAAAGCAGCCGGCACCGTTCGTGATATGGATGTGCTGATGGCAAATGCGCTTACGCTTTCCGGCGAGAATCACCAAGATTCCCTTGTCCGTTTGCTGGAACATCTTGGCGGCATGCGGATGGAGAGTGCTCACAAATTGCACGATGCAGTTGAAGAACAGAGAAAAGGTTTATCTCGCAGTCTCAGACAATGCTCGGCTTTGATTGAGAAGAGATTCGCAAAGGAGTCTCCGACGCCAAAAAAGGCGATGACTCATTCGAAGGCTGGCCCTCTTACAGTCGTGCTTGATCTGACGGAAAAGCTGGCCAGCAAACCACGGTTGAGCAGGAAGTCGATTCACTCCTTTCGTATCAAAGTAAAACAGATTCGCAACGTTCTGCAGTTGTTTGAAGACGCGAATGTAAAACTGGTCGAGGCGCTCGGCGAGGTGAAGGATGAGATCGGAGTCTGGCATGACTGGCAAGAGCTTGCGACGATCGCGCGAGAGGTACTCATCCAGAAAGACGACGGCGGGCTGGTCGCTCACGGTGGGCTAATCGACCATATCGAGGGTATTGCCGACAGGAAGTTCAAACGGGCGTTGGCAAGTGCGAACGGCATGCGAAGGCACTATCTCGGAAGTGAAGGGACGACCAAGGTCGGAGGGAAAGCTCGTAGAGGCAGGCTCGGCTGTCGGACTGCGGGCCCGGCTGAAATGAGTCATACTGGCACGTCGACACCGCGGTGATTTACCCTTGAAGCCAGCATGAAAGCCGCATTTCACAATCGATTCGCACTCGTACTCACGCTGGCTGCTGTATCCTCTATCGGATTTGCGCAGCAGTCTACTCCGCCAGCGCAAGATCCAAACTCGAAGGTCAATCCGAATCCAGCGACGAAGCCAGTCGCGCCGCCGAATGAAGAGATTCCTGATAGTCCCTCTCCACAGGCCTCTGCGCTGGTTCATCCGAATGGGCCGATGGTTGTCTTCGACACTTCAATGGGGCGCATCACCTGCCAGTTCTACCAACAGCAAGCACCGAAGACAGTGGCTAACTTTATCGCGCTCGCTGAGGGCGCGAAAGATTGGGTCGATCCCAATACTCACAAGAAGATGCATAACAAGCCGCTTTACGACGGCACTACCTTCCATCGCGTCATCCCCCAATTCATGATCCAGGGCGGAGATCCGACGGGCACCGGCATGGGCGATCCTGGCTATAGCTTTGAGGACGAGTTCGATCCCAACCTCAACTTCGATGTGCCGGGACGGCTCGCAATGGCTAACTCCGGACCAAACACTGACGGCAGTCAGTTCTTCATCACGGAGCAGGCCTACGATTCACTGAATCAGCACTACACACTCTTCGGCCAGTGCGATCCGGATGGGGTCCAGGTAGTCAAAGCTATTTCCCGCGTGCCGCGGGGTCCTGACGACAAACCGGAGACGCCCGTTGTGCTGCGCAAGGTCACTATTGTGCGCGATGGAGCGCCGATTCCACCCCCTCCCGCTTCCGCCACTCCTGCTCATCCGGACGCAACTTCAGCACCGCAGCCCAAGTAACTGCGGATTAGTTTTTGTGGCCGGCTAACTCCTTCGGCGGTCACCCCCTAAATCGAGCGCCCAACGCGCACTAACAATCACAGGAGTTTCCCATGGCACTCGCTCCCGGCACTTATGCCATCTTCAATACAACTGAAGGCAAGATCACTGTTCGTCTCTTTCCGGAACACGCCCCAATCACGGTCGCTAACTTCGTCGAACTCGCTGAAGGCAAGCGGGAATGGACCCATCCCGTCACGGGCGCCAAGTCTTCTAACAAGCTCTACGACGGCACTGTCTTCCATCGGGTCATTCCCAACTTCATGGTGCAGGGCGGAGACCCGGCAGGCACAGGCATGGGCGGTCCCGGGTATCGCTTTCAGGATGAGACCAAAGGCTCGCCGCACAAGTTTGATAAGCCGGGCAAACTAGCTATGGCCAACGCAGGTCCCGGCACCAACGGCAGCCAGTTCTTCATCACCACCGTTGCCACGGATTGGCTGACCGGCAAGCACACGATTTTTGGCGAAGTCGTGGAAGGTCAAGACATCGCCAACAAGATCACGAATGTGCCGCGCAATTCGCAGGATAAGCCTCATAAGCCTGTTGTGCTGGAGTCGATCGTGATCGAGCGGGTAGCATAGCGAAGCTGCGTCGCGAGAAAGGATTGTTTTGAACAGCGGGCCGCATTGTGCGGCCCGCTGTGTTTTGGTAGGAGCTAGAACGAAAGCCGCGCGCCAAGCTGGATTTCACGTCCCGGCGTCGTGACCTCAGTGATGCTGCCAAAGTTCGCTGTGTTTACGAATCGGTTCGGTGTGCCCAGATTGGTGTGATTGATCGCGTTGAAGAACTCCGCACGAGTTTCGAAACGTGCTTTTTCAGCGATGTTGAATTCGCGAACGATGCCCAGGTCCATGGTCTGCGTACCCGGTCCGTAGACGGAGTTGCGGCTGGCGTTACCGAAAGTGTAAGCCGGGGGAGCCGCAAATGCACCCGGGCTAAACCAGGTAGTGGAGTTGCGGGTGCCAGCCCCGAATACCTTTTGCCCCGTGACGTTCGCGCGAATCGGGTTCTCGCCGACCACCGTACCTGCATTGGCGGTATCGCCGAAGACCGAGATGGTCAGTGGAAATCCGGATTGGACCTGGTAGACGGTAGAGGCACGCCAGTTGCGCGTGAGCGCGTCGGTGAGGGAGTTCCGCCGCCACGGCGTGGAGTTGTAAACCGCGCTCAAGGCGAGACGGTGGCGAATATCGCATCCTGGGCCCTTCTCGGCGTTGAGATCGTCGTTGTTCTGCGGCGTAGCAGCCTCAAACATGGGGGAGCGGAAGTCGGGTGCATTTTCGAGCGCCTTGGCGAAAGTGTAGTTAGCCAGGAAGCTCAATCCATGCGTATAGCGGCGGCGCACGTTGACGTAGCCTGCGTCGTACCAGCTCTGGGCGGTGTTCTCAAGCAGGTTGACTGTGGTTACCGGGAATGTTGAGCTGACGACATCGACCGAGGGAGGGAAGACCGTGTTGGGCACGAAGCTGATCTTTGGGTTCGGACGGCGCGGCTGGATAAGACCCGGGCCAGGCTGAGCGTTGTTGATCAGATGCGAGCGCTGCAGGTGCCATCCGCCGGCACCTAGGTAGCCTACTTCGACAGTGGTCTGTGCGCCGAGTTGCTTTTCGAGCGAGGCGCTCCACTGCTGGATGTACTGTGAGGGTGCATGCAGTTGTAATGCGGTAAAGCTGACGGCGGTGGTGCCGAGAACGGGGTCGGGAAAGTTGAGGGTGTTGATGGTCGGTAGGTAGGGGTCGCTCTGTGCGGTTTCTGGGAAGACATAGGGAACGTTATGGCGCTGATTGCACCATGTGTTCATGTCAACCGGTGTATAGAAGACACCATAGGCGGCGTGGGCCACCATCCCCAGGCGGGGGATGCTTTGGGCGATGCCGAGGCGCGGGGCGAAGTTGGCGCGGTTGGGATACATGAGGCCGCGCGGGTATCCATTCTGTCCACCGATGAAGACCTGCGGCGTGCCGCTCGAGAGGTCGAGATTGCTGTTGGCGTAGCGGATATCGACCAGGGGGCTCATGTATTCATAGCGAACGCCGTAGTTGAGGGTCGTGTTGGCAGAGAGACGCCAGGAGTCCTGCGCGTAGCCGTCGGCATACCACTGGCGGAGCTGCATCTGCGGAATGCCTGCCTGGCCTTGACGCGCCGCAGGTAGTTGTAAGAGGAAGCTGGCAAGAGCTGAGCCTGTACCGTCGTTGAGGGCATGCTCGGTCGTGAACCCGTTGGTAAACTGGTAGTAGCCGCGGTTCTGGAAGAAGCCCCACATGGGCCAGATGTAGCGCTGGTAGACGGCGCCGAACTTGAGGCTGTGGCGGCCAAGCTGCCAGCTGAGGGCGTCTCTGCCCTCGATCACTGTGTCCCAGGCCTTCATTGGCGTAGCGATATAGCTATCGCCCATGGGCGAGTAGCCTTGGACGTTGAAGTACGGCGCACCCCATGCTTCAGGACCGCCGAAGCCTGTGCCGGTGATGCCGAGCTCGGTGACGATGTCGTTTACGTTAGCGCTTTCGGTGGTGTGAGCCATGTCCAGACGGGAGACAGCGACCGAGGCGATATTGACCATGTGCGTAGAGAGGACGCGGGTCCAGCCCAATACGCCCTGTTGCGCGAGATCGTCGTGATACGTGCCGAAGCCGGGCAGGTTGGTGGGCATAAAGCCGCGCTCACCAGAGGCAGAGTAGCGCGCGAAGACGGTATCTCCATCGGAGAAACTGTGATCGATGCGTACGGTGCCCTGGTCGTGATACATGCGCTCTTTGCGAACGTCGAGGTAATTGTTCGCATCGTTGCCTGCGCCTACGACAGTGGGCTGGCCCATCATGGTTGAACTGCCCATGTCCATGGTATTGGGCTGAGGCGTGTATTTGTTAAGCATGATCGAGGCGGCGTGGCCGAGTCGGTCGGGCGGAATGATGTTCTTGACTCCGTTGTACTCAAACTGCTGCCGGATGTATTGGGGATTGCTGGTGCTTACCGGCAGGGCAGGATTGTAGCTGGGGTTAGCGGCCGTCGTGTTGGGATCAAAGATGTCGACGCCGCTCTGGCTGAAGTCGCCCGATGCCTCCTCGGGTGTAGGTACGGTGTCCACCATAGAGTCATCCTGGGCCTCGCGGAAGCCCTCATAATTCACGAAGAAGAAGGTCTTGTGCCTGCGCGAAACGGGGCCACCCAGCGATGCTCCGAAGTTGTTTTGTACCAGGAAATTCGATCCGCCCATCTGGTTGAAGGAGTGCGCATCCAGTGCACCGTTGCGCAGGAATTCGTAGGCTGTTCCGTGGAAGCGAGAAGAGCCCGAGCGGGTCACAATATTGATTTGACCCCCGCCCGCGCCGCCCATTTCGGCCTGGTAACTGCCGGTCTGTACCTGAAACTCCTGCACGACATCCGGCGAGGCGCTCAGGTTCTGGGTGTTGAAGGTGGGATCTGTATTGGTTGCACCGTCGAGCAGGAAGTAGTTGGCGTTGGGGCGATTGCCGCCAATGCTGACGGCGGATCGCTGGCCGGGTCGCCAATAGAGCGGATTCATGTCGCCAGTGGCTGCGCCGTGGCTGATATGGGCTCCGGGTACCGTGAGCACGAGATCAATGAGCATGCGGCCGTTGAGGGGCAGTGAATCGACAGAGCGCTGATCGACAACCTCGCCGACACTGGCGTCATCGGTCTTGAGCAACTCGCCCGACCCCTTCACGGAGACTGTCTGCGTTTCAGCGCCGACCTTGAGTTGCACGTCCACGTTGGCCTGCTGGCCGACTTCGAGATCGAGCGTCTCTTCCGCTTTCTGAAAGCCAGCCCGTTGCACGGAAAGCTGATAGCGCCCCGGCTGCAGTCCGGCAATCTCGTACAGGCCGGAAGCATTGGCCTCTACATCGCGTTCGGCACCTGTGCCAGTGGCTACGATATGCACGCGGGCGCCGGGGACAGCCAAGCCCGCTGGATCAAGCACGGTGCCCCGAACTACGGCATAGTTGCTCTGCGCGTTTCCATGGATCGCAGTGAAGAAGAGACAGACTAAAGCGAGCAGGGATATGCGAAGTGATTTCGTGATCATGTTGCGTCCTTGAGGCCCTGGAGAAGATGTTGTGCCGGGTTTTTCTGGTCTGCCCGAAGAGGCATTCACAGCGGCGAGACGCATCCGTCATAGCGACTCGCGGCAATGCTTCCTGTGGATGAAACGATAGTATCCAGTGAATTCGGCACTGTCTTGAGACGGCGGGTGGATGGTTTTCTAATACTTTGTGGGGAGAACCGTCGGATGAAGCGCGAGCGGCGAATTACTAGGCGCAAAATGACAAGGGCTGCTCGAATTGCGCAGCCCTTGTAGCTATCCCGGTTGAACGAAACTCTAAACTCCGATCACTGCGCATAGCTCTTTTACGGCCTCCGCGCTCTTCTTCAACGCCGCATCTTCTTCCGCAGTGAGCTTGATCTCGATGATCTGCTCAAGGCCTGCCGCGCCCAGCTTGCAGGGAACACCGATGAAGTAGCCTTCGATGCCGTACTCGCCTTGCAGATACACAGCGCACGGGACGATTTTCTTCTTGTCCTTGAGAATCGCCTCGACCATCTCAACTGCAGCTGCGGATGGAGCGTAATACGCGCTGCCGGTCTTGAGATGTTTTACGATCTCGGCGCCGCCGTCGCGGGTTCGCTGCACAATCGCTACAAGACGATCTGCAGGGATCAATTCGGTAATCGGGATGCCGGCGACGGTGGAGTAGCGGGGAAGCGGCACCATCGTGTCACCGTGGCCGCCCAGCACGAAGGCGGTAACGTTCTCGACGCTGACATTCAACTCTTCTGCGATGAAGGTGCGAAAGCGTGCCGAATCGAGAATGCCGGCCATGCCTATCACGCGCTCGCGGTTGAATCCAGATTGTTTGAATGCTGCCTGAGCCATCGCATCGAGCGGATTGGAGACGATGATCAAAATTGACTCGGGCGACTGCGCCACGACCTTCGCAACTACATCCGACATGATCTTGTAGTTGGTGTGCAACAGATCGTCGCGGCTCATTCCAGGCTTGCGCGGGATGCCCGCCGTGATAACGACGATGTCGGAGTTCGCAGTAGCTGCATAGTCGTTCGCGCCTGTCACGTGCACATCGCGCTTTTCTATCGGCATCGCTTCGAGCAGGTCGAGGGCTTTGCCCTGGGGGATACCTTCCACAACGTCGATCAGCACCACGTCGGCCAGTTCCTTGGCCGCAATCCAATGCGCGGCTGTCGCTCCGACGTTGCCCGCGCCTACAATGCTTACTTTTTTCCGCATGATTCTCCTCGCTTGTGCCCGCACGGCACAGGTTACATATTGGCAATGATCCTGGTGGCAAACTCGCTGGTGCCGACCTTGGTGGCGCCATCTAACTGGCGCGCAAAGTCGTAAGTCACTGTCTTCTGCGAGATCGTCTTCTCGAGCGAGTCTTCGACAAGTTTCGCGGCTTCCTTCCAACCCAGAAACTCCAGCAGCATCACGCCCGACAGTATCACCGAACCCGGGTTGATCATGTCCTTATCCGCGTACTTGGGAGCCGTACCATGAGTCGCCTCAAACACGGCAAACCCATCGCCAATATTCGCGCCGGGTGCTATGCCGAGTCCGCCAACCTGCGCCGCGGCCGCGTCAGAGATGTAATCGCCGTTGAGGTTCGAGGTAGCCAGCACGCTGTAATCCTCTGGGCGAATGATGATCTGCTGAAAGATCGAGTCAGCGATGCGGTCATTGACCAGAATCTTCTTTTTCCACTGTCCGTTGCCGTGACTCTTACCGATGGAATCGAGCACCTCTTTGACTTCTGTGTACAGGCTTTCGCGGAAGATATCTGTGCCAAACTCGAGACCTGGCTCGATCAGCGCGGCATTCTGCTCGATCGTGATGCCGGGATTGGCTTCTACATTGCCCAGAATCCAGCTTTCCCGCTCAGTCACCGTCTCGTTGCGGAACTCCTGCGTTGCAACCTCGTATCCCCACTCGCGAAACGCACCCTCGGTAAATTTCTGAATGTTGCCCTTGTGCACCAGTGTTACCGTCTTGCGTCCGGTCGAGAGCGCCGCGCGAATCGCAGCCCGCACCAGTCGCTTGGTTCCAAAGATCGAGATCGGCTTGATGCCCACGCCCGAGTCGGTCCGAACCTTCTTCTTGCCGCTCTTCAGCAGATCGTCGTTCAGAAAGCTGATGAGCTTTGCAGCTTCGGCGGAACCCTCCTTAAACTCGATTCCCGAGTACACGTCTTCAGTGTTCTCGCGGTAAAGAAGAATGTCGAGCTTCTCAGGATGCTTCACAGGCGAGGGAACACCGCTGTAGTACTTCACCGGGCGCACACAGCTATAGAGGTCCAGAATCTGCCGCAGCGCCACGTTCAACGAGCGGATCCCGCCGCCTACAGGCGTGGTCAGCGGTCCCTTGATGGAGACACGCAGATCGCGCGCTGCCGCAACGCTGTCGTCGGGCAGCCAGGTCTGGAACTGGCGAAATGCCTTCTCGCCGGCGAAAATCTCGAACCACTTGATGGCGCGCTTGCCGCCATAGGCCTTTTCGACAGCAGCATCAAAAACGCGCTGAGAGGCCTTCCAGATGTCGCGGCCTGTGCCATCGCCTTCGATGAAAGGAATGATAGGGTTGTCGGGAACCTCAAATTGTCCGTCTTTGTATCCGATCGGCGCGCCGTCCGCCGGTAACGCCAATCCGTTATAGCTGCTCTGCATGTGGTTCCCTGTTCCTTTCGTCGGTTCAGATAAGGTATTCAGCAGTTCATCGCGACAAGAGTTGCCGCCAAGGCCGAAACTAAAGGCTACCATCCTGAATTTAAAGGTGGCAATCCGAGCGGCGACGCGGTGGCTTTATGAATGCCGCATCAATCTATGGCGTAGCGCATCCAATCTGGAGTTTCGCAATGGACCCATACGATAAACTCGAAGGTCGGAGCAGCTGAGTTCCTGACGGAACGCCCGGAGAAATTGAGATGTCACACGCAAGAAGCCCTAAGTCGCGTAAATACAATGTCGGACTTATACAGATGAGCATGGGGCCGGACCCCAAGGATAACCTCGCCGCGGCGATCACCAAGATTCACCAGGCCGCCGAGTTGGGCGCGAACGTGATCTGCCTGCCCGAACTGTTCCGCGCTCAGTACTTTTGTCAGCGTGAAGATACTCGCCTCTTCGATCTCGCTGAGGCGATACCCGGCCCCAGCACCGCTGCCATTGGCGAAGCAGCCCGCGAAACCCATACTGTTGTGATTGCGTCCCTCTTTGAGCGCCGGGCAGCCGGGTTGTATCACAACACGGCCGTCACGCTGCACACCGACGGCTCAATCGCGGGCGTCTACCGCAAGATGCATATCCCAGACGATCCGCTGTATTACGAGAAGTATTATTTCACCCCGGGCGATCGTGGTTTTCAAGCTTTGGATACGGCATTTGGCCGCATCGGCACGCTGGTCTGCTGGGATCAGTGGTACCCGGAAGGGGCGCGCCTCACGGCACTGCAAGGGGCGGAAGTGCTCTTCTATCCGACAGCGATTGGCTGGCATCCTGCAGAAAAGGCGGAGTTCGGTGTCGCCCAGTATGATGCGTGGCAGACTGTTCAACGCGGACATGCCATTGCAAACGGTGTATACGTCGCGGGCGTCAACCGTGTCGGACAAGAGCAGGGCGATGTGCTCGGCAACCGCGCTGAAGGTCAGGGTCTTGAGTTCTGGGGAGGTTCGTTCCTCGCTGACCCGTTCGGCCGTGTGATTGCCAAGGCGTCGCACGACAGCGAAGAGATTCTGCTCGGCGAAATTGATCCCACGCTGCTGGAAGATACACGGCGCAACTGGCCTTTTCTGCGTGACAGGCGCATCGACGCCTACGGCCAAATCACACAACGCTTCCTTGATCCGGTCGTTTCGTTTCCTGAGCAGAAGTAGCTATGAGCGAATTGCAAACGGGAACACCGCGGAACTCGGGCTACCGCATGCCGGCTGAGTGGGAGCCGCGCGCAGGTACGTGGATCGCGTGGCCGCACAATGCCTCGGATTGGCCGGGCAAATTTGCGTCGATTCCTTGGCTTTACGCTGAGATCGTCCGACTGCTCGCACAGCGCGAGACGGTTCACATCCTGGTGAACGATGAAGCCGCGGAGAAGAGGGCGACGAGCGCTCTGCGCCGGGCTGGTGCAAATCTGGATCATGTCAATTTTCACACCTGGGCAACCGATCGCGTGTGGCTGCGGGATTCGGGGCCGATCTTCGTAAAGGATCCGCAAGGGCAGATCGCGATTACAGACTGGAGATTCAACGCCTGGACCAAGTATGACAACTGGCATCTGGACGATCAGATTCCAGCGCACGCGGCGCAATTGCTGAAGTTGCCGCGCTGGCAGCCTGTGATTTTGCTGGAAGACGGCACACAACATCGCGTTGTTCTGGAAGGCGGCAGCATCGACGTCAACGGCCGCGGCACGCTCATCACCACTGAAGAATGCCTTCTAAGTGAGGTGCAGCAGCGCAATCCAGGTGCGAGTCGCGAGCAACTGGAGTCTGCGTTTCACGATTATTTGGGCATCGACCAGGTGCTGTGGCTCGGACAAGGGACTGCGGGCGACGATACGCACGGGCACGTGGATGACATTACCCGCTTTGTTGGTTCGGAGACGATTGTGACAGCAGTTGAATCCGATGAGACGGATTACAACCATGCTCCCCTCAAGGAAAATCTTGCCCGTCTTAAGGCATCGCGTACGCCGGAAGGCAAGCAATGGACGATCATCGAATTGCCGATGCCGCGGCCGGTGGTCTTTCGCGGACAGCGCCTGCCTGCCAGTTACGCGAACTTCTACATCGCCAAGGGCCTCGTGCTGATGCCTACCTTCCATGATGCAAAGGATCGTGTCGCGCTGAGCATTCTCGCAGAGGCCTTTCCGGATCGTGAAGTAATTGGTATTCATGCCGTCGATCTGATCTGGGGCTTGGGTGCTTTGCATTGCATGACGCAGCAGCAGCCGGCGTAATGCTGCTGAAAATGTAAAAATAAATTAGACGAATGAACGATCTCGATTTTCTGCAGTTAGCGCTTGACGAGGCCATCGCTGCCGGGCAGTCCGGTGAAGTTCCGGTGGGCGCAATTATTGTGCTGGGCGGCGAAGTGCTGGTGCGGGCGCAGAACCGCGTGCTGCGCGACAACGATCCGACTGCGCACGCCGAAGTAGTTGCCCTCCGCGCCGCGGGGCAGGCTCTTGGTAATCATCGGCTCAATGGCTGCACGATGTTTGTGACCCTGGAGCCTTGCTCCATGTGTGCCGGAGCGATGGTCCACGCGCGCCTCGATCGCGTCGTGTACGCCACGGCCGATCCAAAGGCCGGCGCCGCAGGCTCGGTACTGTCGGTGATCAATCATCCGCGCCTCAATCATCAGATGCAGTTGGATTCCGGCCTGCTGGCAGAAGAGTCGAGTGACCTACTACGTGCTTTTTTCCGGGAGCGGCGGAAGGTCAATGTCGAGTGAGAAGCCGAATCCGCTCAGACTCTGCAGGCCACTTCGCAGCAAGCTCGGCACAACTCCCGCTGGTGTAATCAGCGAAATCAAAACCCGGCACCACCGAGCACCCGAGTAGCGCCACTGCGCCATTGCCGAGAAGTCGCGTGCCCTGCCAGACTCCGGCGGGCACGAGTAGTTGTACGTGCTGACCGGCGGCGAGGTCCGAGCCTAAAATCACCCCCCGTGTTTCTTCGGAGGGCCAAAGCTGCAACATTTCCACGGGATCGCCGAGATAGAAGTGAAACAGTTCGTCCGAAGCAAGGACGTGCATCTCGGAGAAGGTACCTGTTTCCAGTAGATAGTAGATTGCTGTTCCGGCCGGACGGCTCACAAAACCTTCTGCCCTTGGCGCGTCAATTGTGAGCGCTGAGGTGTAAGTCCTTCGAAAGTTGCCACCCTCAACCGGATGCGGCTCGAGCGCAAGCAGCTTCTTGATCTCGTCTGCTGTCATGACTTGGATAGTATTGCTCATCTTCGCAGTCATGATGAATACACTCAGGCGCGATTCGGCTCCAAAATATAAAAACCAGCTAAAATAGGGCTATGCAGGTTCTTATGTACACCGCTCCGTGGTGCCGCGACTGCCGCGAAACCAAGCGCTATCTCGACGCCCACGGTATCGCCTTTACGGAAATCGATATCGAGGCGAACCCGTCCGCGTCGGATGAGGTCCTACGGAAAATCGGCAAGAGAGCGATTCCACAGCTCGTACTCGACGGCGAATGGTTTCAGCCTTACAAACCCGGCCGCGGAATCCTCTACGATGAACTCGATCTTCGATTCGGTATCCATACTCGGCTCTGATTTCTCATCCATCTCTGCAAAGTAGCTACAATAAGGGGTTGACGCCACGGGCGCGACTGCGCGAACACCAGACAGGCGGCAAAGGGGGGAATCAGTTTGATCGATCGCTACACGCTGCCGGAGATGGGGCGTCTCTGGACCGAAGAACACAAATATAAGTGCTGGCTCCAGGTCGAGGCAGCCGCAAGCACTGTGCTTGCTGAGGATGGAGTGATACCCGCGGCTGCGGCAGATGCGATCGCAACCCGCGCGAGTTTTGACGTTGCTCGCATCCAGACCATCGAGGCGGAAGTCAAGCATGATGTCATCGCCTTTACCACCGCTGTTGCGGAATCGCTGAAAGCTCAATCGCTCAATGCCGAATCTCGCTGGCTGCACTATGGGCTGACGTCGAACGACGTCGTCGATACTGCACAGGCGTTGCAGGTGAAAGAGGCATCCGCTCTGATTCGTGGATCGATACTCGCATTTCTAGAGGTTCTCAAACGTCGGGCGGTTGAGTTCAAGCACACTCCGACGATCGGCCGCACGCACGGCATTCATGCGGAACCCACTACCTTTGGGCTTAAGCTGCTCAACTGGTACTCGGAGATGCAGCGCAATCTTGCTAGGTTTGACGCAGCCGCAGAGGATATGCGGGTCGGCAAACTTTCAGGAGCGGTTGGCACATTCGGGCATCTCAAGCCAGAACATGAGGAACGCATCTGCGAAAGGCTGGGCCTGACGCCAGCGCCGGTAGCAACGCAGGTTATTCAGCGCGATCGCCACGCAGCCTACATCTCGGTGCTGGCTATCATCGGCTCAACGTTCGACAAAATCGCTACAGAGATTCGCCACCTGCAACGTACCGAGGTTCGGGAAGCACAGGAGTACTTCAGTGAAAAGCAGAAGGGCTCTTCTGCGATGCCGCATAAGAAAAACCCAATCACGTCGGAGCAGATCAGCGGACTGGCGCGGGTTCTTCGCAGCAATGCTCAGGCGGCCTTCGAAAACATTCCGCTCTGGCACGAGCGCGACATCTCGCACAGTTCGGTCGAGCGCATCATCTTTCCCGATTCGACGATTGTGACACATTACTTGCTGGATAGAATCACATCACTTATCGGTCGGCTGCTTGTCTATCCGGAGCGCATGCTGCGCAATCTTGAAAGCACGGGAGGGCTTATCTTCTCGGGCCAACTACTGCTTGACCTTGCGGAGGCGGGTATGCTGCGCGAAGATGCCTATCGGCTTGTTCAGGGGCACGCGATGCGAGCATGGAAAGAGGATCTGGTCTTTCGCGATGAAGTTGCCCGCGATGCGGAGATCGTTGCGAAACTGTCTCCTGATCGGCTGGCGAAGACTTTTGATATGGCGGGCCAGTTGGGCAATGTCGACGCTATCTTCGCGCGCGTGCTGAGGTGACGCCGTGAATCTCACTGTCGCGATGACTGGCGCCTCGGGCATCATCTTTGCTCGCGAGATGCTTGCCGCGCTGGATGCGGACGCTCGTGTGGTTCGAGTGCACTTTGTACCTTCTGAAAATTCGTTGCGTGTGCTGGCAGAAGAGCTGCAGATCAGTGGACGCAATCATCTCGTTGAAAAACTTCTCGAGCATGAATCCGCCAAGATCGTGCAACTTGCAGAGAACGACATTGGTGCGTGCATTGCGAGCGGCAGCTACCCCTCGAGCGGAATGATCGTGCTTCCGTGCAGCATGGGAACGCTGGCATCGATTGCGAATGGACTGGCTGAAACTCTTATTGCCCGCGCGGCAGATGTGACTCTTAAAGAGAGGCGCCCGCTTGTTTTATGTGTGCGTGAGACGCCCTTTAATCGTATTCATCTCCGCAATATGCAACTTGCTTCGGATGCCGGCGCAGTGATTTTTCCGGTGATCCCAACGTTTTATAACCATCCTATCGACTCGACGGAAATGGCGCGCCAATTCGTCTGTCGTGTACTGGCGCATATCGGTCTGTCGCAAAAGGACGCGTACGTCTGGAAGCACGCTGAATAACAGATTCTGAACGCGCTCTATTCTCCGGCCAGAAGCGTGCCGGTCGAATGCGACGGGCTCGAACTCTGCAGGAATCGTGTCATCATCGGACCGAAGGCAGCAGTGCAGTTCTGAGGTGCAAGATGTCCGCATCCTGAAGCTACTTCCAGGCGGGAATGGGGAATGAGCGCATGGATTGCCCGTCCCTCGCTCAAGGGAGTGATACGGTCCTGGTCGCCCCACAAGATCAACACCGGCATTTTGAGCGAGGGCAGGTCCTCGTCCATCACGTCGGTAGCCGTGAGCATGGACGCCAAGGCACGCTTGACTACCCAGCCGTAACTTGCAGATAGCCGAAGAATGTCCTCAGCCACAAATTTCGGCAGCATTGGGGGATTCGGCATCAGAAGAGCTTCCAGTTGGTTTACTTCGGCTGCATTGGTCGGTGTGAAGAGTTTTGTATCCCAGGCGGGCGGCATCCGAAGGCCAGCACTATCCATTAGAACTAGCCGTCGCACTCGCTCCGGATGATCCACTGCTACCTTTTGCGCGATCCATCCGCCCATCGACCATCCGCCCAAGTCTACTTGCCTGAGACCGACAGAATCAAGAAAGTTAACTACAAGATCCGCTTGATCAGAGATGGAATAGGTTGCGTTGTACGGCTCTTCGGATTGTCCGAAGCCAAGCAAGTCGGGCGTGTAGATACGATAGCCGGCCTTTTGGAGATACGGAGCTAAGTTCAGAAAGTCTTCCGAACGCCCACCGAGCCCGTGAACCAAGACGACAGGCGACCCATCAACCGGTCCGCGAACATAGTAATGAATGCGGTGTCCATCGATAATTACTGAATAGCTTTCGACACCGGCTGCGTGGAGCCTCAACGCCGTTATCTCGCCTAACACCCAAGTAGGACGGGTGTAAAATACCGAGCCAGCCACAACAAACAGAATTAGAAAAAAAAATGATAGCCGCCAAAAAATGATCCTAGTCATGTTTTACCTGCCTCCTGCGCCAATTGCCATCCTTTTTCGATGACTCGCGCAGTTACGGTTTCAAGCGAGTAGATATTCGAATCGTTCCACTCGGCACGACTAACCCAGGCAACTTCTGACACATCACTCGACGCCGAAAGGTTGCCGCCTAGAATACGGCACCAGTAATCCAGAACTACATAATGAAAACGAACTTGCGACTTTATATCGTCGCTAGTTCTATAGATGCGATCTACCACCTCAACGATAGCTTCAGGCTTGACAATAAGGCCTGTTTCTTCGTTTACCTCGCGGGCTACCGCTTCGCTGATAGATTCGCCTAACTCTAGGAGGCCGCCGGGCAACGACCAATGTCCCCTAAACGGTTCCGTGGCACGCTTTACCAGCAGGACCCGGCCGCGGTCATCGACGACAACAGCTCCGACACCGACAAGGGGACTTTCAGGAAATTCCCGTCGTGCCAATGAAGTTCTCCCACCTGTTAGACAGACGCATGCATGGGATGTCGCGCTCGGTTGAAATTCTTCAGGTGTGACTATCTGACGATTTCCAGTGGCGTTAGCATCCCGACTTCAGGATCTGCTCAGGGAATGTCGTGCATGGGAACTTCAATGGCATAACTACGTTTGCCATCCGTCTCGGCGTAGGCCCACAAGCCGTGAAAGCTGTCTCGTAATTCTGGATGCAGTTTCAGGAGTGCGCTCATCACAGCGACCGCCTCACCCCTTGCCGCTTGTGGGTCGGAGAGGCCGGTTCCTTCATATGTAAGCGCAATATCTGAAGCATGCAGCGTCGTATCGAGGTGCAGGCCGATGATTTTCCAGCTCTTTGCGGGGTTGGAGCCACTGGGAGGGGCGGTCACCGTCAGCGGCAGCGCGTCAATAGGATTTGCTTTCAACTGAGCCTGCTCGCGATTGAGCTTCTCGAGATGTGGCGTCGAGACAAAATCTACCGGAATCAGTAGCCAGCGAGCTACGTCGTAGCTGAACCAGGCGCTCCACGGGGTGTTCTTCTGGGCGAGTTCGCGAGCACGGGTCCAGAACCAGATACCGTCATGACCCTCGAGCTGGCCTTCACGAACAAAGAGTCCTCCCAGTTTCCACTTTCCTCCGGCGGCAGGGTCTGCTCCGAGAATGAGAGCGAGCTGGCCAGCCATCGGCGAGCCGGTTAAGTCTCCCAGCATCAGCGCATAGCGCCCCTGAGGAAGGCTGTGGAGGGTCACTGTCACCGTCAAGGAGCTGTCTGCATTTGTGCAGAAAAACTGGGTATCGCCCGGCGCCTTGAGATCCGTGGCGTCCAGGAGATAAACGCTGCGCCAATTGACTTGACCGCCTTTCAGGACCGGCGCCGCGGCTTGTGCCGCCCCGCGTATGCTCTCCCAGTCACCGACGACGGCGGAGAGGAGGGAGGCCTGTAGGAGGTTAAAGTTCTGCCCGGCCACTGCGCCGGCCAGCGGAGTCGCAGTGGCAGTCAGCTCCTCCAGATCTGCCGGTTTGAGCGAGCCCTGCGATATGCAGGTGGTCGCAGCAGAGGGAACGGTAGTTAGCGCGGCCGCCACGATCAGAAACAGGTAGTTAAGGCCTCTGCACGAGATCCACCATGAGTGTGTCGTGGAAACAACACCTTGCGCTGCCGATTCCCGTTTCCGCGCTGGGCCCATCTTCAAACTCCCGCCTTGGCTTCTGGCTCCAGTGCTCGGTGAGCGTTCGCCAACTCTTGCTAGTCTAGTACAGTGAGTGGCTGAGGCTGTTCTGAACAGGCAGTCTGGATGTAGTCTATGGCAATGGTTCGCGTTCTGTGGCATATCGGGTCTACGGTGCTCGTTGCCGCTGTGGCTGTCGGCTGCTGCGCCTTGCCGCTGCTTGTCTTTGCGCAGAATCCAGGCCAACCATCACTGGGAAATCCTCAGCCTAAATCGGCATCTGCCGCTGGCACGCAACAAGGCGGCTCAAACCCCGCCGCGCATCGAAAAGGCTCTCATAAGAGACCTGAACCGCAACCTTTTCCTGCCGTAGAAACGCACCCTCCTGATCCACCGCCACCGGACTGGCCAGTCAATTCGACAGCGATGCCTGCCTCTGTCAATTGGAATGGCCGCAATCTAACCATTGCAGCCTCCAACTCCACGCTGACACAAATCCTGCGGGATGTTTCAACTGCCACCGGAGTCAAGGTGGAAGGCATGAGCAACACTCCGAGCAACGACCGTATTTACGGCAGCTACGGTCCAGCGCCGGCGCGGGAAGTGCTTAGCAGTCTCCTTGAAGGCTCCGGTTACAACGTATTGATGATCGGCGATCAAGGCGAAGGAACTCCTCGCGAACTCGTCCTTACTTCCAAGGTGGTGAGAAGCAGCAGTGCGAGCCAATCGGCCCAACCAAATCACAGCGCCGAAGAAGACGGTCCTGAAGAGCCAGAACAACCCGAACCCCAGCCGGAGGCACCACCTCGCCCGGCCGGGATGGCCCCGCAGCAACCAGGGCCGAACCGCACACCGCAGCAGATGATGCAGGAAATGCAACAGCGCCAGTTGCAGCAGCAACAGCAACAACAGCCGCAACCGGGAACGCCTCCCCAAAACAACTAGAAGTCGCCAGCACTGCCCGGTGATTGCTCTGGGCCATCAGGCGCCTCGACAGATATTTAGTGTTTTGCAGCTTCCGGCAGACTCTGCCG
>Ga0206964_10129_pt1 | contig 23342 bp, 23 predicted proteins | sample Alteio_BWOrgHeat_25_FD_152980 | JGI IMG/M metagenome (GOLD analysis project Ga0206964, IMG submission 152980) | Enriched cells from forest soil in Barre Woods Harvard Forest LTER site, Petersham, Massachusetts, United States -... | ecosystem: Environmental > Terrestrial > Soil > Temperate forest >...
ATTTACCGCGGCAACGTTAACCGGCACAAATTTGTCCATTAATGAACTGCTGAAATAAAGCCCGTTATTTGTACCGACAAGCAAGTTGTCTTTTGATATCAATGGATTATACGCACCGTAAAAGCTGGTCAACCCCAAAATATCCACTATTTTATTAACGCTAATATTATCTAAAAAATGATTAAAATCCTCGGGGTCTTCGCCATCATAGTCCATACTTTCCTGGTAAAGGCCGGTCGAATTTCCCCAGAAAAAACTCCCGCCGTAAGCGCTTGGATTTACGATGCCTGACGGGACGTAGTAGGCGGTACTGATGTTATTCGCACTTTGCAGCATATGCCGGATATCATAGGCAAACGACTCAAACGGGAGCGAAAAGAGCACCGGGTAATAATATTGGGGGGATATGTAATCGTTGTTGTTGTTGGTGTACATTGTTTTCCGGTACGTTTCCGAAAAAATCCTGACGGGCCCGTTGGTATAATATTGATAGGTAAAATAATTTAACAAATTGGTCAAAACGGCGTATTCACCCAGCCCGTGGCTCGTACCGATCACCAGCGTGTACGGGTTGAACCATAGGTTTTGGTTCCCCATTGCTATGGAGTTGACGGTATCCCGTAGCCCCTGGGCCTGGCCTATATCCCGTACCGACCCCGAGTAGTACTCGATCACATCCGGCGAATTGGCGGCCACAAATACCGTGTCCTGGCTGCGGCCGGCAATATCGATAAACTGCAAATTGCTGTAAGCGGCAAACCGGGCCGAATAATCAACAATTGCCATGGTTAAACTGTTGATGCGGTAAACTTCGTTGTTTTGGGCAAGCACCCAAACATAAGGGTCGTAGTAATCGCGGTTTACTTTCAGTATCTTTTTTCCGGCTAATAGCTGTTTGTTGATGTGAAAGGTAATATCCTGCTGGCTATAGGCCTTTATGGTTGTTAATAAAACGAAAAAGATCAAACAATTGCGAATCAGCATCAGGTAACCATTGGGGCATCCGAAGATAGTAAAATTTGAATTATGCGGGGATAAAAGGTTGATTTAGGATAGCGGAGGGTGATCAAGGTTCGTTGTGTTGCCTTCATTTATTATCGTTCACTTCGTTATTGCGGCCAAGTGACACACTTAGCCGGGCGGGATATTCATCGACTTGTTTAATTACCAACCTTAATCGTCATCAAGTGAATTATAAAATACAGTGTCTTTGGTATTTCTTCTGATGAGCCGAAGCCGTAAATCGCCTTTTCGTTTGATGATGGTATCGCCAACATGAATAATATCATCGAAATGCCATATCATGTAATCTAAATTATACTCGGTGCCATGTATCAATACAGATGGAATCCCTTTTTCGGTGTACCAGACGTTTTCAACCGGACCTTTAAAACTCCATCCTTTTATTGTAGCTGGCCTGTTGACAGCTTTATTAATTAAATAGATTATTAAAAAAATAGCTGAGATTTTCACCAATAAATACATTCCCTTATTATTCATTTTCTTGGGATTATATATGATTTCCCCTTTCGTTAATCGCCCTTTAAATTAATGCAATAAAAGTGATCATTTATCTTCATAAAGCAATAGGCTTAAGCGCTGCCCCTCGATGCAAATTTCAGATAGAATGTATCTGCAACCTAGCATATCGCCTCCCTTGCCTTACCCCCACCTAAAAAATGCCGGCCATTTTGTCCATACTTTGTTCCAGCCCTATTTGTGCAAAATTGCTGATGGTGCCAAATTCGGCAAATTCGGTAACTGTCATTTCGGTTTTATCGCTGGCAATGGTGTTGAATGTCACGACCGTTCTGATGTCTGCCGGGAAGTCGGGTGGCATGCCTACCTGCGCAGGAGCAATTTTATTACCGTCTTTGTCGCACAGGCTCTGGACAAATTCGATGGTATTTAGGGGGACAATTTTTTTATACCGCCAAACGGAATAAAATTCCTGTCCGCCCATTTCTTTAGGGGCCAGCATGCTGACAATGGAGCGGCCACCTTCCCTGAAATCGATCCTGGCCACAGGTGCCGTAAAATATTTTGGCCCCCACCAGCGCTTAACCAGTTCGGGGTCAACCCAAACCTGCCAAACCACTTCGACCGGGGCATTAAATATTTTTGTAACTTCTATTTGATTAGCCATAGTGTTTTGTTGATACTTTGATTTTGTTTAATAGCCGAGCTGTTTTCGAAGTCGGGTCGGGTGCGGTTTCTTCTCCGGGAGTAATCACCTTAGGTTTTCGGAAGATTCAAATTCTCCAATTTATTTGTCCTAAGCGATAGCGAAGGATCCTCTGCGCTGGAAAGGCAAAGCGGACAGTCGCTTTTAGAAGATTCTTCACTGCGTTCAGAATGACAAAAATGTCAAATATAAACCTTCCGAACACCTATGGCGTAATCACCACAAATTTTTCTTTCCTCATGCATTTTTCAATGCTTCGATATCAAATTTGCGCATTTTCATAAATGCCTGTACAACGCGCGGCCCTTTTTCAGGATCCGACATGAGTTGGCCCAATATAGCGGGCACTACCTGCCACGATAAACCGAATTTATCTTTGCACCACCCGCACATGCTTTCCTCGCCGCCATCGGCGATCAGTTTGTACCAGTAATGGTCTATTTCGGCCTGGTCCTTGCAGGGGATCACAAACGAAACTGCTTCGTTAAACTTAAAGTGAGGGCCGCCGTTCAAACCCATAAAGTATTGGCCGTTCAACTCAAAATTTACTACCAATCCCGAATCGTGTATGATCTTTGAATCCGGGAAAATGGTGCAGTAAAAGTCTGCTGCTGCCCTGGCCTGACCATCAAACCATAAGCAGGGATACATTTGCTTGTTCATTTTATTTTGTTTTTACTTGTTAATAATACAAAGTCCGGAATGACCGGTTTTCGTTCTGTTCAATCAATTTTACACCTCGGGCATGTTTTTCCCGCCCGCGTCCTGCGTCCGGGTGCCTGCTTCCTTTTTTGCCATCATTTCGTTCAGCAGTTCATCCATAGCGGTTAACCTGCCCTCCCACATTTTGCGGTACGGCTCTAACCAATCGGCCACTTCCTTCATTTTATTGGGGTTGAAATGGTAATAGATCTCCCTGCCCGACTGGCTTTGATCAAGTAAAGCACATTCGGTTAAAATTTGTATGTGTTTGGATATGGTTTGCCTTGTGGAATTAAAGTTTTCGGCAATGGCGCCTGGCGTCATTGCCCCCAGGGCCACCAAACCCAATATGGCTCTGCGGGTGGGATCGGCTATGGCCTGAAATACATCTCTTCGAATTTCCATTATGCAGTTATTTGACTGCACAAATATAATGCAGTTATCTGACTGCGCAAATTATTTTGAATTTATTTTTTACTGGCCTGCAAGTGCATTGTCTGAATACTGACAATTCTAGTTGCCGGGGTACTATTCACTAACATTTGACGTTTTTAAATTTCAAACCCGGCCCATCAAATTATGAAACGCTTATCGTTATTTTTATCGCTTTTTTTGCTGACACTATGCCTTAATGCCACGGCAGCAAAACTGACCGACACCGCCATGAACCAGGCAGCGCCTGATTTCAAATTGAAAGACATCAACGGCAAAACAGTTTCGCTGGCCGATTTTAAAGGCAAAACGCTGGTAATCGATTTTTGGGCGACCTGGTGCGAACCCTGCCGCAATTCGTTTCCGGCAGCAAAAATGGTGGTGGAGAAATACAAAAATGACCCTAACGTAAAGTTCCTGTTCATCGATACCCGCGAAACCGATGCAAATTACCAGGAGCTCGCCAAAAAATTTATGGCGGATAACCAATATCCTTTTTATATCGTTTTTGATGAAAAAAGCGACGACGACAAAATGGATGCGACGTACCGAAAATATGTGATGCCCGGGATCCCCACCAAATATTTTATTGATGGCAACGGCATCATTAAATACAAAAGTATCGGCTATGTCCCTGATCAAACCAAAGAACAAACCGCTGCGGATATCGAAGACCTGATTGAAAAAGTAAAAGCGGGGAAATAGTTTGACGAGGCGGCCGCATTCACGTCAGGTGTGTTTCTCAAATCCTTTTGTTATCGCAGCTAGGCGACACGTTTAGCCGGGCGGCGGTGAGTCGACAATCGATCAAATAATTCCGAAATCGAAAATCCGACATGCGAAATCTACTTCCCCTGCTCCTGCTTTTCATCTACATGAAAAATGCCGGTTGAGCGGAGGATATGCCAGGGGTACATGCTGGCATTGCTGTCGGCGCCAACGCCGTACATTACGTCGCCGCTGCTGCCCAGGTCAATTTCTACAGGTTTATCGGTATGATAGGTTTTTTTGGTTTCGTCGTAGATCAACTCGTCCGATTTAAAAGTTTCGCCCTGGGCGTTGGTTACCACTACATTCTTGCGGAACTCGATCAAATTTTCTTTTGATTTTTCGATGGCATAATCGGCCGTTAAGGTTCCTTTTACGGTTAGGTCATCTTCGTAAAAGGTCATTTTAACGCCTTTGGGCATTTCGCGGTAGGCTTTACTCTTATCGTCCAGTTCGATCATTAAAGGGGTGATCAGTCGGATCTTTACCTTAGCCGAATCGCTGTAGATCACGTCAACGCCGGTAGATTTTGAGATCGGTTTATCCTCTTCCTTCGAGGCTATTTTCTCGATATCGTTCAAAGAGTTTTCGCATGAGTTGAGGATCAGCATGCTGCAGATAAACAGTGCCGGCAAACTCAGGTTAAATAACTTCTTTGCCCGACTATACATACATTCCGTTTATTCAAACCTAAACTGCTGGAACCACCTGTCGTTAAGTACGAAGCTTAAATGGATGGTCACAAAATTTTCTTTAACCAGGCCGTTAGCAATTGTGCCGCGCTGGCCAATTTCGCCGGCAAAGTTTATTTTATAAAAAGCGCTGCCGGAGCTGTTGGGCGCAAGGGGTAAGCCTAAACCAAAGGTTACCGCGTAACTTGTAATGTTTACGTTATTGAAACTGAGGTACGATTGATCGTACATAAACCCCAAACGGTAATCCGTCCGGGCAAAATAGTTACGCAGCGAGTTGATATTTGGAGTGATCTGGCCGCCTATATTGATGGTTTTGCTATCCTGGAAACCCTGGTTTACGCCGCCAATGCTAAACGCCGACCAATGCTCCATGGTATAATCGGCCCCAACTAAAAAGTGCCCATCGTTTTGAAACGATATGCCAAAATGGTTTATCTGCGGCAGCTTGATAGCGGTTTTAGCGCCTTGTTCGTTTTTAACCGAATCCACCGCCACATTTTTCACCCCGTTGCTGCCGGTGGTGTACTGACTTACCACGTAGGTATCCGTTGCGTTTAAAGTACTGTTTGCCGACCCCGAATAACCCAAAACCAGGTGCTTGGTACTGTACTGGCCAAAATCAAACTGGTATTGCAAACCGTAATCATAATTAACGCCGCCAATGCTTCGCGTGTTTTCAACTTCGTTATTCATCACGCCATACAGCAGGGGGTATTCGGTCGAGGTTGATTGCTGCGTGTTGCCAAAGATATACGATACGTTACCGCCGATCATCAAATGCTTAAACAACTCAAACCCGTACCCAAGGTATGCCTTTGAAAGACCGCCTTCGCCGCTGCTGATGTAATTTACAGTGGTAGTACTGGTATCAACGGGGGTGCCGATGCGGAACCCGGTTTTAGTTTGCAGGTTATTATAACCCATCTGGCTGTAGGGCAACAAGCCGAAGCTTAATGCCGAGCGCCGGGATACCGGGATGGCAAAAGCAATATGGCTGAACCTGAAGTTTGAATTTTTTGAAGCCGGCTGCCCATTTTGGGTAAATGTTTGAAAATTTGAGTAGATACCGGCATCAATGGTTGTAAAGTTTATAGCTGCGTACGAAGCAGGGTTAAGCGGGTTGATGTTATTGTAAAGATTGATCTTATTGATAGCAGTGGCAATGCCGCCCATTGCGATGTTTTGAGGCAGCACACCTGGCTCGATGTCCCCCAGTCCGAATTGCGAATATGGTGAGCTTGTTGTAGCAGTTGATTGAGCCTGTGCCCCAAAAGCAATAAAAGCAAGTAAAATTGTTATAAAAACCTTCGAATATTTAATCATTATTGTTGTGTATAGCTGCATTTAATCCTTTTAGAACCAGGTAAGGCTCAATTTTTATACAGGGGGCAAAGATGCTATTTTTTAATAGCGTATCAAAAAAAATACTGTCGCCCCCGCTTAGTATAATATTCAACTCCTTTTCGCCGGTTTTATAGCTTTCAATAAACCCGGTTAGCTCATATTTTATCCCGTTTTGCACCCCCGATCGGATAGCCGATGTGGTATCGCTGCCATATTTTGCATCGAAACTATCGTCAGCACTAATCAGCGGCAAACCCGCCGTATAATTGTTTAATGCCATATAACGCATATTCAGTCCCGGCGATATGCTGCCGCCAAAATAATTCCCTTCAGCATCTACCCAATCATAAGTGATGGCCGTACCGCCTGTTATGATCAAACTGTCTTTACCAGGGTATATATAATTTGCGCCTATCACTGCGGCAAGGCGGTCGGTCCCTAATGTTTCCGGCGTACCGTAATGGTTTTTTATCCCTTTATCCATCATCCCCACCTTAAAGTAGGTTAAGCGGGTTTTTCGTTCCAACAGCACTTCCCATATTTCCTGTTCGTTTTTTTTAACTGTTGATATGAAAGAAGCCTCGGGAGAGTATTTGCCTAACATATCCACCATAACGCCCATATCAACAACCTCGCATTGTTTCACAAAAATCAATTTGTCCTGTTTAAAAACACCAATTTTTGTGTAGGTGTTGCCGATGTCGATAACAAGGTTCATTTTTTGATTCCGGAGTCTTGAGTCTTGAGTCGTAGGTCTGTTGGAAGTAACATAGTTTCGAATACCGGTTTGTTTACCCCTATCATATCGGTAATTTTAAAGCAATGACTCAAGACTTTCGACTAAAGACTTTGGACTTAAAAATTTCACGCTTTTACCAGTGAAAGTATCGATTCAAAAATGGCAAGGCCGTCCTCGTTGGCTACCAGGGCATCCGAGGCGCGTTCGGGGTGCGGCATAAAGCCGAACACGTTTCTTTCTTTGTTGCAAATGCCGGCAATGTTTTCTAACGAACCGTTAGGGTTGCTATCCGGCGTTATGTTGCCAAATTCATCGCAATACCTGAACAAGATCTGGTCGTTATCCTTTAATGACTGCAGCACATGCGCGTCAGCGAAATAATTACCTTCGCCATGGGCTACCGGTATTTTTAATGCTCTTTGCGGATCGATCTGTGCGGTGATCAATGAATTCGAAGTTTGCGGCTTCATATAAATATTACGGCAAATGAATTTCCGGCTCTCGTTGTGCAGCAGCGCGCCTTCCAGCAGGCCGGCTTCCGTTAAGATCTGGAAACCATTGCAGATCCCTAAAACATAACCGCCATCGGCAGCAAAGCGGATCACTTCCTGCATAATGGGCGAGAAACGGGCTATAGCGCCTGAACGCAAGTAATCGCCGAATGAAAAGCCGCCCGGTAAAACGATAAATTCGGCCCCCTGCAGGTCATGGTCTTTATGCCATAAACGCACTACCTGCTGGCCCATTATTTTTTCCAATACATAGATGATGTCCTCATCACAATTGGATCCCGGAAATATAACTACTCCAAATTTCATCAGAATTATTTTTATTGATATGGTTATCAGCCGGGATAAAATCGGGGCCGATGTAACGGTACTATTTATTTATTATAAAATGCACAATTATTTGATGTTACAAAACTAACATAACAGCTGTAAATTGAACGAAACTAAAAGTTAAAAAGTGTTAAACTGAAAATAAACGATCATAACGAGCAGTAAACCAAACAGTACTTCGTAAAACCATTTACGTTTGGCATATAAAAAATAATAGGAAAAAAACACCGAAGCCGGCACCGCGCACAATAAAAAATGCGGCAGCTGAAAAGCAGCTTTTATGTAAAAAGTTAAGGCCACAATTACAAAAATAAACAGCAACAGCTGAAAGGATTTGCGCACCTGTATATAGCTTTTATAAAAATTTTGCTGCAGCTTAATAAAATAAAGCACTAAAATTACAACCACCGGTAAAAGCACCAGGTAATTGTAATAGTTAATTTGCATGGCCTGCGGAAACTTAGTTGCCAATGGCTGCCATATATCAATAAAGTGCGATAAATTACTGTTGAGGAAATAATATACAGCGAGGAAAAAAAAGACAGTGATAAAACCCAAAACAGTAGCCACCCACTCGCGCCATTCAAATGATTTAAAGAGCAGCAGCCCTATAAATATCACCAAAAAAAGAAAAATAAACGGAAGGTAGATCAACGTGCCGACTGCAACGATCATCCCCAGGTCGAACGCTGTTGACTTGGCATCTTTACTTTTATAAAAGCTGAATAATTTAAACAGCATCCAGATCACCAAAAAATTACAAATTAACGGCGTGCTTAGCACCAGGAACTGGGTAAACAAACCCGACACTGTAACGTACATGAGCGCCGGCAAAAAAGAAGGCTTACCTAGTAAATTGAAATGACTAACCAGGCGATTCAATAATAATGCCTGGCCGAAAACAATAATGGCTGCCAAAAAAACATTAAAAAAAGGTGAAATTGGAACATAGCCTGAAGGGAACCAGATGTTTATGAAAACATCATTTAATACCGGCGAAATTTTGCCGCCGGCATTTAGCAAATAGCCTAAACGCAAAACAAACAAAACTATGCCAAGCCATAAAATGTTAAACGGACTGAGTTTTTTAAAAAGGTTGATCATTAAGCCATTATATCCGCCGCGAAATTAGCAGAAAAAGCGCTGACCGTAAATACTTATTTTTAGCATATCGGTCGCCTCTCCCTGCAATTCAAATTGTCGCATATTAAAAATTCCGGTTTGTCATTCTGGAACGAAGTGAAGAATCTTCTGCGACTTACAGCGCGGACTATGCATAACGACTATTGCCGGGCGCAGAAGATTCTTCGCTCGCGCTCAGAATGACAAAAGAAAAAAGAGTGTTTTTCTTAAAGCCATTCTCCTCTGGAGATGGTTGGGGTGAGGCTTCACTTATTTTTTAGCATACCTTTTTACCAGGTCGTCAACGATGCGGGCGGTCTCATCGGGAAAGTCGACCACGATATTATTATCGCTGCCTATCCAGTTGTTTAAGTGATAAACAAACTGGTCGTCAATCTCTTCAACAACCGGCACACCAAGCTTTGAAGCGGCAAGCGCATTGCATTGCTGTTCATATTGTCCTTTCATAGGGATCATCAGCACCTTCTTTTTTAAAAAAAGCTCCTCGGCCGGCCCTTCGAAGCCTCCGCCGGTCAGCAGGCCCTCGCAGGCAGCAAGGCTGATGTTAAAAGCCTCGTTATTCACGGGGAAGATCTGTACGTTGCCTTCCTGGTACGGTGTTTTTTGCCTTTTCGAAAAAATATGCCATTGCACTTTTGGGGTTCGGTTTAGCAGACGCGCCAAAAATTTATCGTCATAGGCAGGCAGGTAAACTGTATAATGGCCGGCATTGCTTGTTTTTAAGTTCCGGATCTCGCTGCGGATAACGGGCGTATGTATAAAATCATCAAACCGTTCAAAATGAAAGCCGATATGATCGGTTGTGGGCGAATAGTATTTAAACAGCCACTCGGCCCAACTGCGTTTTGCCGGCCTTGGTGTTTTTGGCGAAATAAACGAGCATTGGTGACTTAAGGAAACACTGGGCAGTTTTTGAATTTTGCAGGCCCAGGCGCTAACGGGCTCAAAATCGTTAATAATCAAATCGTATTCCTTTAGTGGCAGCTTTCGGATGTCGCCTATTAACCGGGGCAGGTTCATTAATTTAAACGTGGCCCAATTATCAACACCGCCACTGGTCCCAAACACAAAACTAAACCCATGAAACCTGTATTTAAGTGGCTGCGCCAAACTCACCTCGGCTTCGGTGCCGCTTACCAGCAGGTCAAGGTCTCCATATTGCTGGAGCAAGGGCACAATTTCGCGCGCCCGGCTGATATGTCCATTGCCTGTTCCCTGGATAGCGTAGAGTATTTTCATGGTAGTTGAAAATGTTGTAGTGGTTGTAAAGGTTGAAATATTGTTTGACTATTAAAATGTTATTGGGTAAAAAATGTTCACTGAGGCTGACAAAATATCCACTTTTACAACCTTTGTACCCATTACAACATTTACAACTTTACCCCGGTTCCTGTTTAAATCTTTCGAGTAAGATATTTACATCCATTTTGGCTTCCAGGTCCTCGGCATCGGTTTTATCATCTTCGTCGGCATCGCTGTTAAAGTTATCCGGTTCGTATTTAAATATGGTCCATTTACCATCGTGATATTCCAGCGAAGTAAGGCTTTCCACCCAATCACCTGAATTGAGATACAAAACCGAACCATTTTTTTCGGTTGATTCTATCGTGCGGATCTCGGCGTGGTGGATATGCCCGCATATTACATACTGATAGTTTTTGTCGACGGCAAGGTCGGCGGCGGTTTGCTCAAACTGGTTGATAAATTTTACGGCTTCCTTAAACCGGGCCTTTACCTTTTGCGAAAAACTCATCTTTTGCCGGCCCATGGCAGTTAATATCCAGTTGGAAAAACTGTTGATGAGGATGAGCGTATCGTAACCTACTGCACCCAGTTTCGCCAGCCACTTGGAGTGCTGCATGGTAACATCAAACACGTCGCCATGAAAGATCCAGGCCTTTTTTCCGTCGATATTCAGTACAATTTTATTCAGCAGTTGGAACGACCCCAGGTTAAAATCGGCAAACTTACGCAGCATTTCGTCGTGGTTGCCGGTTAAGTAGTAAACCGGGATCCCTTCGGTCACAAACTTTAAGATCCGGCGCACCACCTTCATGTGCGCCTCGGGCCAGTACGATTTGCTGAACTGCCAGATATCGATAATATCTCCATTCAGGATCAGGATCTTTGGTTTGACGCTTTTTAAATATTTAAGCAATTCTTTGGCATGGCATCCATAGGTGCCCAAATGAACGTCGGATATAACTACAATATCAACTTCGCGTTTAGCCATTAAAATTTAGGGGGTAGTTTTTTGCCCGGTAAATTTTACCGGAAACAGGTGTGGGAAAAATAAAGCAACGATTACTCGTCGTCGTCGTCATGATTAACTTTCAGATCAAATGGGCTCAGATAAAATACTCCTACCAGGAATAACAATCCGACTATAACCAAATAAGCAAATTCAAAATGCATATCTATAATATTTTACAAATATCCGATAATCAGGTTATTTAAATGTTAAGACTCTATTAAATGTAAAAGGTTTCACGCGGTTTTAAATTTTTTTTTTATCCGCTCCAATTGTTTTAAATGATGCTGTAGATGGATCCTGATGAACTTAACCCATTGGTCGGCGTTCAGCATGCCCAGCCGCGGGTGTTTATGCCGCGATGCAGGCAGTGCATCTTTTATTTGCGGCGTAACATCATCAATACGTTTACGGCATTTTATCAGCAGGTTTTTGGCATCTTCCTTACTTATCTTCGGGGCAGGCATCTTTGCATTAACTTTTTCAGGCACTTTCACCCTCACAGGCGGAAACCTGTTTATCGTCATCATCAGCATCCCCAGAAAGGTCAATTTTTTTTTGGTGGGTACGCAAGTATTATTGCAACATCTTTCCAGCGCGATGGAGGACCCTAATGTGGCCTGCAGAATGTGGCTGTACACCTCGGCGCATGACCATCCTCCTCCCGGTGGCGTTTCGGTAAACTTTTCCTCAGGAATAGTGTCAAGTTGCGCGCGGTAATTATCCAGGGCGGCATCAATGGCTTTTCGTTCCTTTGCGATGTTCATATATTAAAGGTAAATGTTTTTATCCGGCTAACCGCCTGCTGTTTGCACCGAAACTTTCAACATATAAACAAATGGAAAATCACTCCACTTTATACGTTAATAATTGCCGGCCTATATTGCCGGCATTATCAATGCCTTCAATTACCACGCGATAAGTACCGGCTCCGTCTGTATTAAAGTATTCAAATGATGCATTTCCTTCTTTGTCCGTTAACAATTCGGGTTTCCAGTAAACAGTCGATCGCAGATCTTTTTGGTTTGAATTTTTCCCAGGCTCATACTTTGGCGAATAAAATTCCCTTGATCTGTAAAAACCATTATAGGCGAACCTGATCAGTCCTACAGGAGTTTCGGGCGGATCACTTTTTTCTACACCGCGTTTTGTGGTAACAATCAAGGCGCCACCTGATGCCTCGCTTCCGTATATGGTAAGATACGATAAGCTTGTAAGTACCTCAATACTGTAAATATCACCCATATTAAGCGTTTTAAGCGGATTTTGGTCCTGCTCAAACACTACGCCATCAATAATAATTACCATTGGCTCCGGGTCTTTACCACCCAAAGCTTTGAGCGGTGCCTGTAGCCTGTAAAGTCTATCACCTTGTACCCGGGCCCCCGGTATCTTACCAAATAAACAATCTATTCCCATGCAATTCTTTAACTGGTCGGCCATCATTACGTAATTGGCATTCCCGGGGCCGTTTAAATTGGCAGAATTTGTAAGTACCGGCCTTGCGGGCGGTCTGTTGCCTTTTATATTTACCTGCTTAAGCCTTATCCCCTTTCCGGATAATGTCTGCTCTTCGTTGTACCTCTGCCGGGCTAATAATGTCGCCTCAGGCGGCACTTCAATAGTGTCCATTCCAGAAGCTTTCATTTTGGCTAATGCCGGCTTGCCAGGTTCTTGTAGTTCAATTTTCACATTATTTTTGCCACTTTCACTTTTCGCGCGCAATACCATTGTGGGTGTATCGGTGAGGTAAAGGCCGGTGAATCTAAAGTTGCCATTTATATCGGCAACTGTATCCCTTATCAAGTTGTCCTTTGCAACCAAAAGGGTCACTTTGCCATTTTTTGCTGGCTTTCCCGCAGTTGTTTTTAACATCCCCGCCAACTCTAATGACATTTCCGGCTCATAGGTCATTCCTGGGTTTGGCTTAATAACTTCAAGCACTTGCTTCCATTCAAACCTGCGGTAACCCTGGGTGAGCAGCAATACATCCAGGTTATTCATTACTTCGTCAGTATTGGAGTTAAAGTAATAATTCGGCTGCTCTATATGGCCTTTCAGTTCCGAAGTCAGCAACAGATTTGTCAGGATAGTATTTTCTGCATTTTCATCCACAGGCACCTGGCTTTCATCCACAATAGAAACAGAAAATTGCCCCCGTACCGGGCGCCCGTTATTATCAGCAGCATTTAGCGTAACATTTACTTTGGCTCTTTTTGCGTATACAATTTTATCGCTGGTCACATCAAGTTTAAGCAGATCCTGACCCTTCGCAAATAATAAACGCTCCCTCAGCGGTTCGCCGGTTGGCGAAAACAAGGTAATGCGGGCTATCCCCGAAGCGAACTCGCTTTTGTCAATCGCAACGGTAACTGTTTGGTTGTTCAATTTACATATAAAAGGCGTAACTCGCCCGCCTGAATAAACAAGCAGTATAAAATCTTTATTCCTGTTTTCCTGGTAACAGGCTTTATTGGCGGCTATTTTTATTGATGCCTTTGACCGGTCGCTGTTAACTGATAAAACGATCCCGTTTTCGTCAGCTTTTGGCAGATCAACTATATTTTGTGTACCATCATCACAGGTTAGCCGGGCTTTATACATTTTGCCGGCCGCCGGTTCAATATAAAAGCTACCCATTCCTAAATGCGTAGAGGCAAATTCGGCAATTTCCCTGTCTTCATTATCCAACACCACTCCTTTTACGTTTACACCGAGCCCATTGCTGCCAATAGCTTTAAAAGCTACTTTCGAACGAATGCCGGTTACAAGGCCGCCGCCTTCGGGGAAAAATTGTATATCGGCCTTGCTGTTTATGTTTTGCGGTGGTTTTATATTGCTTTCGGGCACCTTTATATTTCTTACGGCTATAACCGGTATAGTTTGATTGAAAAAACCCGCTGCGTCATCATTGCGCATTAGTTGGGTATATGCCCTTACCCGATAATTGCCTGTGGGCAAGGTATCCGGAAGCACAAATTCTCCCCAGGCCACCCCGCTGGTTAGCGACAATTGAATCGACTGATTGGCATTGTTACTGGCTCCGCTAAGGTCTACATGGAGCACCTTGCTCAATTTTGATAACTGATGACCTTCGCCTTCTGTCACGTAAGCCTTGAAATACATGGTATCGCCCGCGGCATAGTATGGCCGGTCGAAATGCAGGTATGCTTTTTCTGTGGGATGGAGGTTCAAAAAACCTTTTAAATTTGCAGTAATGCCTTTTACCAAAGTGCTGTCATTGCGTTGTTGCACACTTTGGACAGGCTCATAGTTTAAGGGCAGTTGCTCGGAGATCCGGTTGCGGGCCCAAACCCCGTCAAACGATAAACTGTTCGGGTTAACAATCCCCCCATTTTCATCAACAAATGCGGCTTGTGTGTTAAAGTAAATAATGGTGGCTTCCGTGTTGGTGATATCCAAATGATCAACGTCGTTTTGCTTATAAAAATGGCGGTTCTTATTATAGGCGATGTAAAGTGGGTCGTTTCCGCATTCCAGCACATATTCGCCCGGCTTGCCCGACGGTTCGATGATATCGTTGCCCGTAAGTGGATATCGTACCAGGGTTGGCTTCGTTTTTGGCAGTTTGTATTTTTTTGTCCAGTAGGATAATGAGTCCCGTCGTGAATTTTTGAAAAAATTGATTTTCGCTATTATTAAACTATCCGGCGGTCGTTGCTGGTTTGGGTAAATCGCGACCTGGTATACCCTGAAACCTTCCCCGTCCAGGTTATTTTTAAGTGCCGACCGCAAAAAGTGCAGGCTTGAATTTTGATATACCTCTTCTCTTTTCTTGTTCCATTCCTGCTTTTGGTCCGGCGTGCCGTCTTCCTCAGTAAAAAAAAGGGAGCCTTCGTAATGGATCTCTTCGGCATTCGGGTCTTTATTATTCAGCACAAAACTTTTCAACAGGTATTTTATGTTATAACCAAGGGTCCTATTTTCGATTACTAAAAAACCATCAGCTGACGCTGTAAGCGTGCCCGTGTCATTGTCATAACTCAGATCCAATATTTCGGGGTTAAGCAATTTACATTGCTTTGCAATGTCCGATTTTCCTAAAAATTCATCTTCAAACAATTGCAGATTTTGTTCCCTGTGAGCGTCGAACTTTACCTGCACTTCCTGCAGGCTTATGCTTTTGGGGGATATTTCAATATCGGGAAGTGTGATATCCCTTCCTGTCACTTGTATAGCCTGGCTGTATGCATCAAAGCCGATCATTGACACCACCAGCTGGTATTTGCCGGGTTTTACGCCATGTAGTTTATAGCTGCCGCCCGCGTCAGTTTTGCTGCCAATGGTACCGCCGGCTAAAAATACGCTGGCATCGGCCACAGGTTTCGTATCCGACTGGTTTATTATTCTCCCTGAAATGGTAAATTGTGCCGAAACGCTGAGCGGCAGTGCGATAAAAAAGATGAAAATTTTAAAAATAACTCTTTTTGAACACGACATACAATCTATGGTTTAGTAAGTTATAAATATAGCAAATTTGTTTATTCGGCGTATCGTATGCCTACAATATCAACGTCAGCTCCTTTAAATGATGCACCTGTAAAGGAACGTCATCCGGCTTGGTGGCGTAAAAGGGATTAAAATAAATAGCATCCATACCAAAGTTCAATGCGCCGTAAACATCCGCCTCGAGGCTATCGCCTATCATCAGGCTTTCGTTTTTTGCGGCGCCCGCCAAATCAAGGGCATGTGCAAAAATAGCCGGGTCGGGTTTGTTTATCCCTATCGTTTCAGAAATAATAATATGCTGAAAATAGCCCGAGATATTGGTATTACCAACCTTCAGCTCCGAAGATTCTTTAAAACCATTCGAGATCAGGTGCAGCGTATATTTGTCTTTCAGGTACGTTAAAGTCTCGTGTGCATGCGGAAACAGGTTGGTTTTAGTGGGGCAAAGCTTAACATAATCGTCCTCAAAGGCCAGCGGCAACAGATCTGGGGGCACACCCAGTTCTAAAAAAGTCCGTTTAAAACGGGTTTCGCGCAATTCGGTTTTGCTGATCTTACCGGTATGATATTCGGCCCAAAGCTGGTGGTTGTTGCGGGTATAGGTTTCAATAAAAATAGCTGCAGACGGCAGACCGATCTCATTTAGCTTGTAAATGTCGTATAACTCAAACAACGTTTCCTCGGCATTTTTATCAAAATCCCAAATGGTATGGTCGAGGTCGAAGAAGATATGGCGGTATTTTTTCATTTGGGATTTCGGATGTTCGATTTCGGAATTTGTTCTGCTTCGAAATCTTCTATTTTAAGAAGCACGTTAAAAGGACTTTTTAATAGGATGCTGCCTGTTATCAAAAAAGTTTAGCAAAATCAATTTATCTTCTTCAATTCGGTAAAACAAAGTGTTATGTTTGGTTATAACGAATCCCCTTATTTGCTTTTCAAAATGTTCAACTGAACCCATTTCCGGATTTATTGTTTAACTTGTTCGTGGCTTAACAGGTTATTATTATCAAAGCTTTCTTCATAAGCTATCAGCAATTCTTTTTTTTGATCTTCATTAAGATCATTCCAAAGATGTCCGTTCTGGTCATAGCTGATTTTTTGAATCAATTCATAGCAACTCTTCAGCAGCTGTTCATCTTCGATACTGTCAATCAAGTGATGAAAATCGTCCTTTATCTTCATGGCATAAAATAATTACGCTAAAATAGCTATTTGGAAATAAAAAACTCTAAAAATGCCCTGGCTGCTAAATTGAATAATTGGGATTCGGTATAAATTCAACGACAATTACACCATTTTCATTTACTTTCCAGGCTCCTTTTATAGCATATGGTGGCACTGCCTCTTTCCCTTTAAAACTTTTATCAATTTCATATACCCATCCATTTGGATATTTTACGGCCTCGTCAACTGCATCTTTCGGTGGGAGACTTTTCATTTTTGTTAATACAAACAAAATCAATCTTTTTAAAAGTCAAATCCGGAATCGATTATCCAAAATGTCGACCTAAAACAAACCCTGCTGACATACCGTTGTCACAATAGCATCCTAATTTTGTTTTTTAGCTGAATGCGCTTTTGTCCGGCAATTTCTTCGGACTTCCGGACTTTACCGACTTTCGGACTAAAAACAAAACCGTATTTTTGTATTTATCTATGGATTTTAAATTAACTTCCCAATACTCCCCCACCGGCGACCAGCCCGAAGCCATCAGGCAGCTGGTTGAAGGTGTAAATAATGGCGATCCGTTTCAAACTTTGCTGGGCGTAACGGGCTCGGGCAAAACGTTCAGTATTGCCAATGTTATTGCGCAAACGCAAAAGCCAACGCTGGTTTTAAGCCATAATAAAACGCTGGCGGCGCAGTTGTACGGCGAGTTTAAACAGTTTTTTCCGGACAATGCGGTTAACTATTTTGTTTCCTACTACGATTACTACCAGCCCGAAGCTTTTATACCTACAACCAACACGTATATTGAAAAAGACCTGCAGATAAACGAAGAAATTGAAAAGCTGCGGCTGCGCACTACCTCGGCATTAATGTCGGGCAGGCGGGATGTAATCGTGGTTTCGTCCATTTCGTGCATTTATGGTATGGGTAACCCGGAGGATTTTAAAGACTCGGTTTTTCGCTTCGCCGTGGGCACCCGCATCAGCCGGAACGCTTTTTTACACCGGCTGGTCGAGATCCTGTACTCGCGCACCACCGCCGATTTTAAACGCGGCACCTTTAGGGTGAAGGGCGATATCGTCGATATTTTCCCTGCGTATATGGATCACGCTTACCGGGTTTCATTTTTTGGGGATGATATTGAGGAATTAAGCACTTTCGATGTCAGCACTGGCAAAACGATGGAAAAAACCACTCACATGGTGCTTTTTCCGGCCAATTTATATGTGGCGCCACGCGAACGGTTTACACAAAGCATCTGGGCCATACAGGAAGAACTGGAAACCCGCAAAAAACAATTTATTGGCGATGGCCGCTACCTGGAAGCCAAACGACTAGAGGAACGGGTGAATTACGACCTGGAAATGATCCGCGAACTGGGTTATTGCTCCGGTATCGAAAATTATTCAAGGTTTTTTGATGGCAGGTTGCCGGGTGCAAGGCCGTTCTGTTTGCTGGATTATTTCCCCGATGATTATTTGATGGTGATAGACGAAAGCCATGTTACCGTGGGGCAGATCAGGGCCATGTATGGCGGCGACCGGTCACGAAAAATCTCATTGGTTGAATATGGTTTCCGTTTACCTGCCGCTTTGGACAACCGCCCGTTAAATTTCCAGGAATTTGAAAGCCTCGCGCCGCAAACCATTTATGTAAGCGCAACCCCCGGCGATTTTGAATTGGAGAAATCGGGTGGTGTAGTGGTTGAACAGGTGATCCGCCCGACAGGATTGCTCGATCCTGTTATTGACGTTCGGCCGGTAATTAACCAGGTGGATGATTTGCTGGAAGAGGTGGATAAAACCGTAAAAATGGGCGACCGTGTACTGGTAACCACGCTAACCAAACGTATGGCCGAAGAACTGGCCAAATACATGGACCGGCTGGGCATCAAATGCCGCTATATTCACTCCGAAGTTAAAACCCTTGAGCGTGTTGAAATATTACGTGGATTACGCCTTGGTGAGTTTGATGTACTGATAGGCATTAACCTGCTGCGTGAGGGACTGGACCTGCCCGAAGTATCGCTTGTAGCTATACTTGATGCTGATAAAGAAGGATTCCTGCGTTCGGAACGCTCGCTGATCCAAACCATCGGTCGCGCCGCGCGAAATGACCGTGGCCGGGTAATTATGTACGCTGATAAAATTACCGATTCGATGCAGATCACCATGGACGAAACCAACCGCAGGCGCGATATCCAGATAAAATATAATACTGAACATGGTATTACACCGATAACAATTGGCAAAACCCGCAGCGAAATTATTGAGCAAACATCCGTAATGGACTTTAAAGACGGCATACAGAAAGCCTACGTGGAGGCAGATTCCGTTTCGCTGGCAGCCGACCCCATTGTTCAATACATGACCAAACCCGATCTGAAAAAATCGATAGAGAACACCAAAAAAGAAATGATGGCCGCCGCCAAAGACATGGACTTTTTATTAGCCGCCAAACTGCGCGACGAAATGTTTGCGCTTGAAAAAATGATGGCGGAGAAGTTTTGATCAATTTGAATTGCTATTTTTGATAAAAGTAAAAAATATGAAGTTTTCGGATCTTGATCTTTCAAAGACTTACAATTACGCCGATTACCTTCAATGGACTTTTGAAGACAGACTGGAGTTGATCAAAGGAAAAATATTTAAAATGACGCCCTCTCCGGCGTCCGTCCATCAGCGATTATCTTGGGTGATTTCGGGCGAATTATATAGTTATCTTAAAAATAGCCCATGCAGTGCTTATACTGCGCCTTTTGATGTCAGGCTTCCCCGGAAAGGTGAAAATGAGAATAAAAAGATATTCACCGTTGTGCAACCGGACATATGCATCATATGTGACCCCTTAAAAGTGGATGCTCGTGGATGTACAGGGGCACCGGATATTGTTTTGGAGATCCTATCCCCAGGCAATAATCAAAAGGAACTTCGTAATAAATATGAAGTATATGAAGAATCGGGAGTTAAAGAATATTGGATCATATCTCCCCAGGACGAATCATTTTTAAAATACACGCTGGTAGACGGCCATTATCAGGCCTCAAGATTAATGACCGTTGGTGATATCATCACCACACCAATTCTCCCCGGGTTTGAACTCAGCCTCGAAACGGTTTTTGCAGGTATTTGAAAATTTGTTGATTTGAAAATGGAACTACATCTTCAAATTGTCAAAATCCGAAATCGAACATCCGAATTCCGAAATCAGATTGTAACAATTAAGATCAGGGTGAAGTCATAAATTACGACAAAATCATACGCAAACAATTTTGTCGTTATAGTATTATATTTGTAGTCTTAATTTTGATCAGATATGCCGGAGTTATTAAGTTTCCTGATTACCGCGATATTAATTTTATACATCATTCGTGCTTTGGCACGCATATTTTTGCCTATGCTTTTTCAAAACGTAGTGAACAAGGCACAGCAGCAGCAACAACAGCAGCAAAACTACAGGCAGAATTATAGCCAGAATGCCAACCCCAACGCTAACCAGCAAAGCAGCAGCCAGGGTAAAATAAAGGTAGATTATGTGCCGCCCCAAACAAAAAAGGGTTCCATCCCCGATTCGGAAGGTGACTTTGTTGACTACGAAGAAATAAAATAAAAATAGCCCATGATACCAGAGGAAGTATTTAAAAGGCGGCCAAGGCATAATAATACGCCAGAATCGACACTGTTGATCCTGGCTAACTTTATTGTTATTGCCTTAGATACTTCGATATTTACCAACAAAACCCAGATCTATATGTTTTTTTGGGTGGTGGTTGGCTTTTTGACGGTGTATAATATTTATACCATCCGCCGCAACCGCGAAGAGTTTGAAAATAAGGTCATCATTATTGCTTACGTAGTTAGCCTTATAGTACTCGTAGGTTTGTTTTTTGTCTACCGGTTTCAACCGTAAGGCTTCGCCTTTTAAGTCTTAAGTCGAAAGTCCTGAGTCCTGAGTAAGTACAGTGGTAAAAAAACGACTCTGGAAATTAGACTCAAGACTTTCAACTTCGGACTCAAGACTTCCGACTCAGGGCTTTCGACTTGAAACAAGATCAATAAAAACTAATAATTCCTATTCTCAACCAAATTTCTATTTTTGAAGATTATATTATTCTCTTTAAAAAACTGAAATGAATAACTGGTTTAAGCGCAATGGCACTCACTTTTTGATTGCTGCAATACTTTTAGTGATATGCCTGGCTTATTTTACACCCGCCTTCCAGGGTAAAACTTTAGGGCAGGTTGACGTGCTGGGCGCACAATCAACTCAAAAAGAAATAAACGATTACCGGGCAAAGGATACCACCATTTTGTGGACCAACCAAATTTTTGGCGGTATGCCGGCTTACCAGATCTGGGCCCCCTACCCCAATAACGTTGCGTCGTTTATCGTTAAAACGCTGATCGCGGCTTTCCCCAATCCTATTTATGACGTGCTGCTGCTGCTTTTTGGCACTTACTTTTTATTCATCGTTTTAAAACTCAATCCATGGCTTGCGGCTGCGGGGGCCGTGGCATTTACATTTTCATCGTATAATATTATTTTACTTACGGCCGGGCACTCCAACCAGGCGCTTGCCATAGCCTTTTTTGCGCCCATTATTGCCAGCGTTATTTTAACGCTGCGCGGAAAATACCTGTTGGGGGGCTCGTTAACGGCCCTGTTTATTGCCCTCGAACTTAAAGCAAACCACATCCAGATGACCTATTACCTGGTGCTGGCCCTGCTTATCCTGTTCGGGATCGAATTATATCATGCCATCAGGGCAAAAACAACATCGTCATTTTTTAAATCCGTCGGTGTAATTGCAGCGGCAACTTTTTTGGCTGTGCTGGTTAACGCATCGTTACTGTGGAGCACCATGGAATATGCCGAATACAGCTATCGGGGACCATCAAATCTTACCCAACACAGCAAGGAACCAAGCAACGGCTTACCCAAAGACTATGCTTACCAGTGGAGCCAGGGCGTGGGCGAATGCTTTACATTTTTGGTACCAAACGCTTATGGTGGCGCCTCGGGTCCGTCGGAAGGGCTTGATCAAAACTCCGCCACTGCCAAGGTTTTTATAGATAAAGGTGCCCCGGCAGACCAGGCGGTTAATTACGCGCAGCAAGTTTCCCAATTCCCCGGGATGGAGATGTATTGGGGGAGTAAACCGGGTACGGCCGGGCCGTTTTATTTTGGCGCAGTGATATGCTTTTTGTTTTTATTTGGCGCCCTGGTAGTAAAAAACAGGGTAAAATGGTGGCTGGTAGGTACCGTAGTATTAACGATGTTGCTTTCGTTTGGAAATAACTGGCCAGCGGTATCCGACTTGTTTTTTAATTACGTGCCACTTTACAACAAATTCCGGGCGGTGGAATCCATCCTGGCGGTGGCCAGTATTTGCTTCCCAATCCTGGCCTTCCTGGCGATAAAAGAGATCATCGATACCGATGACAAAAAAGAGATATTTAAAAAGCTAAAACTGGCATTTTATATAACCGGTGGCCTTACGCTTATTTTGGTGGCTGTGCCATCTGTATTTTTAAGCTTCCGGTCTGCCGACGCGCAAAATGGTATTAATTATTTATCAAAAGCATTGCGCGGCGATACGGTTACTGCTACCAACGTTTCCAATGCGCTGGTAAGCGATCGTACAGACCTTGAACGGGCCGATGCCATCCGGTCGCTGATCTTTATCGTCCTTGCATTCGGCCTGCTTTGGGCATTCATCAAACAAAAAGTTAACGTAACACTTTTCTCCATCGGTTTATTGGCATTGGTGCTGGTGGACATGTGGCAAATTGATAAACGTTATTTGAAAGAGGCTAACTTCCAGGAAAAACAGGATGCAGGCCAGGTGATAAAACCAAGAGAGGTAGACTCGTTTATTGCAAGAGATCCGGACCCTGATTTCCGTGTGTTTGATCTCACCGCCGAAATTAAAAATGATGAAACAAACCCTTTCTTTCATAAATCTATCAGTGGCTATTCGGCGGCACGGTTAAAACGCTATGATGAATTGATGGACAACCAGTTAGCTACGAACCCGCCAAATCACGACGTGCTGGATATGCTGAACGCCAAATATCTTATTACCCAGGATACTGCACGTAATTTGCGTATGGTAGCCAATCAAACCGCTTGCGGCCATGCCTGGTTTGTAAAATCGGTTAAGTTTGTTGACAATGCAGACAAAGAAATGCAAACCATCAGTTCATTCGCACCAAAAGATGAAGCGATTGTTGATAAACGGTACAATGGTTTAATTAACACCAAACTACCGATAGGCGGCGACCCGAACGCCACCATTAAGCTGGTTAGCTATAACCCCGACGATTTAAAATATAAAACCGGGTCGACAGCAAACCAGGTGGCCGTTTTTTCGGAGATCTATTATGATAAAGGCTGGAAAATGTATATCGACGGCAAAGAAGCGCCTTATTTCCGGGCCGACTATCTGCTGCGGGCCGCACAGATCCCTGTAGGCAATCACGATATAGAGTTTAAATTCCACCCGGCATCGTATTATACCGGCGAAAAGATCTCGCTTGCGGGCTCTATTTTGCTGGTGTTATTATTGGGAGGTGCGGTTTATACCGAAGCGAAGAAGAA
>Ga0206964_10132_pt1 | contig 23289 bp, 18 predicted proteins | sample Alteio_BWOrgHeat_25_FD_152980 | JGI IMG/M metagenome (GOLD analysis project Ga0206964, IMG submission 152980) | Enriched cells from forest soil in Barre Woods Harvard Forest LTER site, Petersham, Massachusetts, United States -... | ecosystem: Environmental > Terrestrial > Soil > Temperate forest >...
ATCAAGCAGGTGGCCAGCGCGCGATTTGGAGTGACGGCGGAATACCTGATCCATGCGGAAGAGATTGAAATCAAGATCGCGCAGGGAGCCAAGCCGGGCGAAGGCGGGCAATTGCCGGGGCATAAGGTGACGGAGCTGATTGCACGCTTGCGGCATGCGCAGCCGGGCATGCAGTTGATCAGTCCGCCGCCGCATCACGATATCTATTCGATCGAGGATCTGGCACAGCTTATCTATGATCTGAAGCGGGTGAATCCGCAGGCGGCTGTGGGCGTGAAGCTCGTTTCTGAATGGGGCGTGGGTACGGTTGCGGCTGGCGTCGCCAAGGCGTATGCGGACTATATTGTGATCGCTGGGCATTCGGGCGGGACAGGAGCTTCGCCGCTGTCGAGCATCAAGTATGCTGGCGATCCGTGGGAGCTGGGGCTTGCCGAAGCACAGCAGATTTTGATTCACAACGGTCTTCGCGGACGTGTGAGATTGCGGACGGATGGTGGTCTGCGCACCGCGCGGGATATTTTGATCGCCGCATTGCTCGGCGCGGATGAGTTTGCGTTTGGTACCTCGGTGCTGGTCGCGCTGGGCTGCGATATGGCGCGGCAGTGTCATTTGAATACCTGTCCGACTGGGATTGCGACGCAGAAACCGGAGCTGCGGGCGAAGTTTCGAGGCAAGCCGGAGCATGTGGTGCGGTTCTTTGACGAGCTGGCCCATGAGCTGCAGCAATTGCTGGCGTCGCTCGGTCTGAAGTCGCTCGCGGATGCGACGGGACGCACCGATCTGTTGGAACAGGTGCGGCATGACGGCGACCTGAACCTGGCGCCGGTGCTGGGGGCTGCGAAGCTGGCAGAGAATAACGGATCGGCGATCCGGTGGATGGGGCAGCGGAACGATCGTCCTGAAGCGCGGCCGGCGATTGATGATGCGTGGGTTGAGCCGGCGTTTGCGGCTTACCAGTCGAGCCAGCCCTACTCGCTGACGACGCACATCACCAATGAAGATCGCGCTTTGGGGGCGCGACTGGCCGGGAAGCTGGCGAAGTTCCGTACCGGCAATCCTACGGCTTCGGGATCAGCGCTGCAGTTTGATTTGAATGGCGTCGCGGGGCAGTCGTTTGGCGCATTTGCCACGTCGGGGATGACGCTGAAGCTGACGGGCTTGGCGAACGATTTCGTGGGCAAGGGACTTTGCGGCGGGGAGCTGATTCTGCGCGGCGAAGGCCGGGCGGCACGCGAGAGCACGAAGCATGTGATTCTGGGCAATGTAGCGCTCTACGGCGCAACTTCTGGCTCGTTGTTTGCTGCTGGACGCGCGGGCGAGCGGTTTGCGGTGCGCAACTCGGGAGCGCTCGCGATTGTGGAAGGCGTGGGCGATCATGGCTGCGAGTATATGACCGGTGGACTTGTGGTGGTGATCGGCGACGCCGGCATTAACTTCGGCGCTGGAATGACGGGCGGGCTGGCTTGGGTCTACGACGATAAGGCGGCGTTCATCGAAAAGGGCTTGTATCATAAGGACTTTTTGATTGCGGAGCGGTTTGAGGAACTGGATCATGCGGCGCAGAGCTCGATCTATGAGCTGATGGAACTGCACGGGAAGAAGACGGAGAGTTCCTGTGCCAATGTGCTGCTGACGCAGTGGGACGAGCTGGCGAAAAACCTGATTCGGTTGACGCCGAGGGCTTGATGGGATCGCAATATTAGTCGAGGGAAATGCTATGCCGGAGTTACCTGAAAAAGGGATGGTGCATCGAACCAGCCCGTATTGTGTGGATGAGACGGTGGAGCGGCTGGAGGCAGCGTTGAAGTCGCTGGGGATTCCGGTTCTGGCTAAGATCGATCATAGCGGCGGGGCGGCTGCGATGGGCATGGAGATGAAGCCGACGAAGCTGCTGATTTTTGGCAATGCTAAGGCGGGCACTCCGCTGATGCAGGCTGCGCCGACCACCGCGCTCGATCTGCCGTTGAAGGCGTTGGTCTGGGAAGATGGCCTGGGAGTGGCGTGGGTTTCTTACAATACGCCACAATATTTGCAGGAGCGGCACGGGTTTCCTGAGAGATTGATGGCGAATATCGCCGGGATTCGCGTGATCGTGGAGGAAGCGGTCAAGGCTTAGCCGGTGCGTGTTTCGGTTCCATAAATAGTTTGCCGGCTAAGGCGAGCAGAATGAGCATTCCAGCGCAGATGACGAAGACATGGCGGACGCTTGTAACCTGAGCCAAGGCTCCGGAAAGCAGCAGGCCGAGAATCTGAGCACTGAATACGCAGGACATTACTGTGCTTCCAACGCGGCCCATAAGAGCTGGCGGTGTTTCCTGCTGGATCATGGTTTGGGCGGGAATGATGATTCCGGCGACGGCGAAACCGATGAGGAAGTTGCCGAGCAGAGTTGACCATATCTGGGTGAGAACGGCGAGCAGGACAAGGCCAATTGCGATGCCGGCGAGTCCGGAATAGACCTGGATCGAGTTGCGAAGTCTTGTACCGTACGTGTTGAGCAGGTTGATGCCGATGAGGATTCCGACACCAATCATGGCGCTGGCCCAACCGTAGACTTTATTTCCAGCGTGGATGGAATCGCGAACGTAGACGGCGATGAGCGGACCGAAGCAGCCCATGATGAACATTCCGGATGCGAGGGCGAGGATGACGAAGAGCAACGCGGCGTGATGGATGATGAACGAGAGGCCCTGCTGCATGTCGTGCCAGATTTGTGCGATCGCTCCTCGGTCTTCGGCTGCCGTGTGGCGATGGATAGTCGGCGACCGGAGGACGGTGACAGAGAGGATAAAGCAAGCAGAAGCGAAGAAGCTGGCTGCATCTAGCAGATAGCATGCGTTGGGGCCGAAAGATGCGACCAGCATTCCAGCGGCGGCTGGGCCGATGATGCGCATGATGAACATGACCTGCTGCATGAGCGCGTTTGACGAGCGCAGGCCGTGGAGGGGCACGGCTTCGCGAATTACTACGCCTTGCGCTGGGCCGAAGAAACTGGAGACTACGCTGATGGCCGCGAGGATGAGATAGTAGTGCCAGATTTGCGTGGCGAGTAGAAGGGCGAGGACAAGGAAGCCACGGATGATGTCGCTTGAAACCAGGGTGCGCTTGAGAGGCCAGCGGTCGACGAAGACGCCGGCGAGAATGCCCAGGACGGCGATGGGTACCTGGTAGGAGATTTGGACGCCCGTGACCTGCTGCGCGGTGGCATGCAGCTTAAAGGTGAGGACTCCAATGACCGCGAAGAGCGCGAGGAAGTCGCCGAAGTTGGAGACGATCTGGGCGTACCAAAGCCTGCGCATGGTGGCGATGCGAAGGACCTCACGCATGGACAGTGCAGCGGGTGGGGCTTGAGCGCGAGATTCAGCGGAAGCTTCGGGCTGTGCGGCGGAGGCGCTCATACAAGTTGACTGTACCGCATCTCTGGTGGGGTGTGCAGTGATGTTGTGCGGGCGGTAAGAGAGTAGATTCGATGAAGAGATTCATCTTGACAGGAGCGCCTGGAGCCGGGAAGACAGCGGTTCTTCGTCAACTGGAGTTGAACGGCTTTAGTGTTGTTGAAGAGGCGGCGACGGATGTGATCGCTCTCGAGCAGGCCCGTGGCGTTGCGGAGCCGTGGAGATGTCCTTCGTTCTGCGATTCGATTGTGGCGCTGCAAAAGACGCGGCAGGTTCGGGCGGCGAACGAAATTGCGGAGTTTCAATTCCATGACAGGTCTGTAGTTTGTACGGCGGCTCTGGCCACTTATCTTGGATACGCTTTCTCGAAAGTGCTTTTGGAGGAGTTGGAGCGGATCAGGCGAGAGAGAAGTTTTGAGCGGCGGGTCTTCTTTCTTGAGAACCTTGGCTTCGTGACTCCAAGCGCGGCGCGGAGGATCAGCTTTGAGGAGAGCTTGCGATTTGAGCGTATTCATGAGGAGATGTATCGCATGCAAGGCTTTGAGGTTTTCATGATACGGCGAGGAAGCATTTCGGAGAGAGCAGCTGCAATTGTGGATGCGATTACGCTGCGCATCGATTGAATCCTGCTGCAGCGGGGAGCGGCCTGCCGCTGCTACACTTGCTCGTTGGTTAAAGACAAAATGGGAGCGACGACAAAGGCTTATGGCTGCGAGCGAAGCGAGATTTCCGGATATACGCACGGTGAATGAATTGTTTCTGCGCATCGCAGAGTCGAAGCGCGACAAGGCGATGTTGTATCAGGATGAATCGGGCGCATGGCTGGGAATTTCTTCGGCGCAGGTGTATCAGCGGGTGCGCGCACTGGCGAAAGCGTTTCAGGAGTGGGGCATTGAGCGCGGCGATCGCATTGCCATTCTGAGTGAGAATCGTTGGGAGTGGACGGTAACGGATTTTGCAGTGCTGGCGATTGGGGCGGTTGACGTGCCTGTGTATCCGACGCTGCTGGCTGAGCAGATTGGTGAGTTGCTGCGGGACGCGGGTGCGCGGATCGCTGTGGTTTCTACTCGCGCGCAGTACGACAAGGTGGCGGTGATTCGAGGGGAGACTTCGATTGAACATGTGGTCATGATGGACTCGAAGAACGTGCCAGCGGATGCGGTGATGATGTCAGCACTGTTGCAGGCCGCCGAGGGTCGGGGCACGGAGCGTGACACGGAGTTTGATGCGCTGGCACATTCGGTCGTGCCGGGTGACCTAGCGACGCTGATTTATACATCTGGGACGACGGGCGAGCCTAAAGGCGTGATGCTGTCACATGGCAATATTGCGTCGAATACGAATCTTGCGACGAGGGATTTTGGATTCGGGCCGGAGGACTCGGCGATCAGTTATTTGCCGCTTTCGCATATTACGGCTCGGGCGTTGGACTACGCGATGTTCTTTTCGAACTCGCTGGTGGCTTACTGTACCCATTTCGACAAGCTTGTGAGTTCGATGAAAGAGGTACGGCCGACTGTGTTTGTCGGAGTACCGCGCGTTTACGAGAAGATTCGACAGGGTGTGGAGTTGAAGTCAGCGGCCTCGAAGATGAAGACAAAGATTCTCGGTTGGGCTGTGCGTTCGGGTGCAGAATACCGGGAGGAGATTCACGACGGAAAGCGGCCAGGTTCGCTGGGATGGAAGGTTGCGGACAAGCTTGTGTATGGGAAGATTCGCGAGGCGTTTGGCGGGCGCGTGAAGAGCTTTATCTCCGGCGGGGCGCCACTCGGCATCGATACCGGAAACTGGTTTGCTTCTGTGGGAATTTCAGTACTGGAAGGCTATGGGCTTACCGAGACTTCACCAGTGATCTCGATCAATACGCCCCAGGTTCATCGGATGGGTTCGGTGGGCAAGCCGCTCTCGAACGTGGAGTGCAAATTGGCGGCGGATGATGAACTGCTGGTGCGCGGGCCGGGAATCTTTCAAGGGTACTGGCAGAAGCCCAAGGCGACTGGCGAGTCATTTGATGAGGGTGGATGGTTTCACACGGGAGATATTGCAAAAATCGATGGCGACGGGTTTCTCTATATCACTGATCGAAAGAAGGAACTGCTGAAGACTTCGGGCGGGAAACTGATTGCTCCTCAGCCCATTGAAGTAAAGCTGAAGACGAACCTCATGGTGGCGCAGGCGGCGGTAGTAGGGGACCGGCACAAATTTGCGTGTGTACTTCTATCCCCGAACTTTGCTGCCCTTGAGGATTGGGCACGGCAACAGGGAATTTCGTCACAGACACGGCGAGAACTGGTGGATGACTCACGAGTGATTGCCCACTATGACGAGATTGTCGCGAGGGTGAACGGGACGCTGGCGAACTTTGAGACGATGAAGCGGTTTCGGGTAGTTCCGGATGAGTGGACGCTGGAGACCGGCGAACTAACGCCTTCACTCAAGCTCAAGAGAAGAGTGATTACGGAGCGATATGCGAATTTGATCGCGGACCTCTATGCCGACGAGGCCACCGCACGCGCCGAATCGGCTTGATCATCCGGCGGCGAAGTACTCCGCCGCTGGTCCAAAGGCGCTGCAATGATTGGAAGAATGGTGCACCGAAGGCGCCGACCATCAAAAGCGATCCGAAGAGAACGACTGCGTCGATGCTGAGGCGGCCTCCGGTCCTGGCCCAGTAGACGTCGGGGTCGAGATTGAGCCACAGCGTAAATTCGTCGAGCGTGAGGGCCGCCCCCACCCCGTAGCTGATGCACATGATCCGGCTGAGCAAGATTGAAATAGGCGAGTTCGCGCGGCCTAGATCGAGAAGCCAACCGTAGCCGACGAAGAGCAGGATCAGGATTCCCCAGACAAGATGATGAATGTGTTTTCCGCCCATCATGACCCACTTAAAGGGGCCTGCGCCTTGCGCGGCCTGGTAGGCGACCAACCGAACCGCGAGGAAGGTCAAAAAGAAAGCTACCCAAGCGAGAAACAGGCGACGGCGGGGCCGGTCAGGAATGGAGGTGCGGACCAAATATCCAAGACGGGTGAGCTGCAGGATGACAAGGAGAACCGCAGCCAGCATCGCGACGAACAAAAGCAGGATGAAAGAGCCGGTTTGCGGCATATCTTTCTATTGAAACATCGTGAGGACGTTTCTCCAAGGACGGGAGTCTCGACGGACATGACGGCCCCCGCCCGCTCAGTGCACACAGGCGAGGGGCAGCACGGGGGAGGTGGGGGAGGACTCAGAAGCCTGCAGGCCTATGTCATCTTGCAGGCTGATGGGCTTTCCACTCTTCGGACGCGAAGAGACGTGGGCCGACTTCGATCAGGCGCGGCATCATGTTGAAGACGGCCACGCGGCTCCACGGCTTACCGCTTCGCGTGCGGAAGCCCTTTTCATTGAGGTCGCTGACGATGCTGGAATAGGAAAAGTCTTGTCCGAGGAGATCCATCATGAGCATGAGCGCGCGGTTTTCTCCGGGATGGACTTCGAGGCGGAGGCCGTCGTCGGAGATGCGCAGACCGTAGGGAATGTCTTCGGCGAATGCGCCGTCGGAGGGCGATTCGGAGTCGGGCAGTTCGCGCCGCCATTCAATCGAGACCATCTGCCATCCTGCTGAGGTTCGCTGCCTGATGATCTCGGGGCTCATCGGTCCGGAGATTACATCGCGAATGCGTTCAAATTGCGCCATGAGATGCCTCCTTATTTTTGGACTTCCGCTGAGGCTGGAGCAATTGGGTTGCCAAATTAAACCATCCGGTAAATCACCGAAGGGCTTGTGAACAATGGATTAGGGCTGGAAGGTTCGCCGGGACTTGGATGGAAATGTCCATTTTTGCAAAAAGCTGTTCGGTTGTGGACGTTGACGGCAGATGCATAAGGCACGAGATACAACGATGTGTGTGGTGAAAGGCTGAAACGACATACAACACAATCTGTTCAAAATGAGTCTCTTGCATAAGTAGATGTAAGTGATGCATATTGAACAGGTTATTCGATACTTCACTGCTTTGATCGGCCCGAATGACAACCTCATTGAAATAGCAGGGCATCCAATCTCCTGTTGACACGAAAAAATCTGAGTCTGTGTGCGCAGAAGCGTGACTGAACTTGGAGTTATTGAAACAAGGAGGATGTGGGAGATGAAGAAGACCAGAGCTGCCAGTTATCTTATGGCCTCATTGCTTGCCGGATCGACGGTGCTATTCGCGCAGGAGCCGAATCCGACGGCTAACAAGCCCGCGAGCCAGGTTCAGGACGGGCAGGTTGAGATGCGTGATGGCGTTGCGCTCTACAAGGTGAAGGTGATTGGCCGAGATATTCCGGCAATTAACTACTTTCATCGCAAAGGGGCAACGAAGATAGGTTTTCAGGGAACTGCCCTGCTTCCGGGTGCAAAGGGTGAGGCGAAGGTTGAGGGCAAAGGAGGACGGACTGTTATCGAGGCCAGTTTCCAGGGTCTAAGTCCCGCGAATGGCTTCGGTGTAGAGTATCTGACTTATGTGCTATGGGCGATTACTCCGGAAGGCCGACCCGTGAACCTGGGCGAAATATTACCGACTGGATCGAAGGACAAGAATGAGATTACCGTCACCGCGAATCTGCAGGCGTTTGGGTTGGTGATTACTGCGGAACCTTATTACGCGGTGACGATGCCTAGCGATGTGGTAGTAATGCAGAACTACGTTCTGGATAATAAGACTGAGGGAGTGATCGAGCAGGTCAATGCACATTACACGCTGCTGCCGCGCGGGGCCTACACGGAAACGGCCGGACGGCACTCGGTCCTGCATCCGATTACTCGCGATGAGCGCTCGCCGTTGGAGCTGTATGAGGCCATGAATGCGGTGCAGATTGCCGAGGCGGCCGGAGCTGGGAAGTACGCTGCGGATACACTGGCGACCGCCAGGACTTCGTTGAGGAATGCGCAGGATCTGGATCTGCACAAGGACAATCGCAAACAGACCATCACCTATGCGCGTGAGGCTGTGCAGTCGGCGGAAGACGCGCGCATCATCACCATCCGCAAGATCAAAGCAGAGGACGAAGCGGCTACGCAACAAGCTCGCATGGATGCGGAGCACGCAGCTCAGCAGTCGCAGTTAGACGCCGAGAAATCGAGACTGGAGGCTGAGAAACAGGCCGCACAGCGCGCTCAGGCAGAGGCTGCTACAGCAGAGGCTGAAGCTCGTGCGCGAAGGGCGCGAGAGGCGCAGCATGAAGCTGAACAAAGCGCTGAACAGGTTCGTGAACGGTTGAAGCAACAGCTGAACCAGGTGCTGCAGACGACTGAGACGGCGCGCGGATTGATCGTGAATATGTCGGATGTTTTGTTCGACTTTAACAAGTACACGTTGAAGCCTGAGGCGCGTGAAAAGCTGGCAAAGGTTTCCGGAATTCTGCTGGCTTATCCTAGCCTGAAAATGCAGGTGGAAGGCTATACCGATAACATCGGTTCGGATGAATATAACCAGAAGCTGTCGGAACAACGTGCCGGCACCGTTCGTGACTATCTTGTGTCGCAGAGTGTAACCGAGACTAATATCTCGGCGGCTGGTTATGGGAAGTCCGATCCAGTGGCGGATAACTCGACGAATGCGGGGCGTGCTCAGAATCGGCGCGTGCAGTTAGTGGTGTCGGGTAGTGCTATTGGGGTGCAGAGCAGCGCGCCGGGCGGAGGACAGGCGCGGGTTGAGCAGCCGCAGTAAACCTGAGTTTGCAATCTGAAAAATTGAGGGCCATCCGAAGGGATGGCCCGTTTTATTTCCATGATTGCAGGAGGGATTATTCTGCGTTGTCGATCTGGGCCCGCTGGAGAGTGTCGCTGTAGTCGACGTAGACGGATTTCCAGGTGGTATAAAAGTCGATTGCTCCGTAGCCTTCACGGTGGCCATTGCCGGTTTGCTTAACTCCGCCGAAAGGCAGATGGACTTCTGCGCCGATGGTGGGGGCGTTGATGTAGGTGATGCCGGCTTCGAGGTCTCGGATCGCGGCGAAGGCTCGATTGACATCTTTCGAATAGAGTGCAGTGGAGAGGCCGTAGTCGATGGAGTTGGCAATCTCGATGGCCTCCTCGATGGTGTTGAATTCGATCAGGGAGACGACCGGGCCGAAGACTTCTTCGCGGGCGATCCGCATTTCTGGCGTTACGGAGCCGAAGACGGTGGGGGCAAAGAAGGTTCCGTCAGCGTAGGGTTCTTCTGTGAGGCGCTTGCCGCCGGTTAACAATTTGGCTCCCTCGGCCTGAGCGATTTTGCAGTACTTGGTGCTGGTGTCGATCTGCTGCTCGTTGACCTGTGGGCCGACTTCGACGCCGTCATTGAGGCCGTTGCCTAGGCTCAAGGCCTGTGCGCGGGCGACGAGCTTCTGGGCGAATTCGGCGGCGATCGATTTGTGGAGCAGAATACGGGACGTCGCAGTGCAGCGCTGGCCGGTAGTGCCGAAGGCTCCCCAGAGGGCGCCCTCGAGGGCGAGGTCGAGATTGGCGTCGTCCATGACGATCATAGCGTTCTTACCGCCCATTTCGAGGGAGACGGGTTTGAAGTTGGCGGCGGCCCGCTGGCCAACGATGCAGCCCACTGCCGAGGAGCCTGTGAAGCTGACGGCGCGGACGTCGGGGTGTTCGACGAGGGGTGCTCCGGCCTCGGGGCCGTATCCAGAGACAATATTGACCACTCCCGGCGGGAGGCCTGCGTCGATGAGCGTCTGGACTAGGTTGTAGGTCGAGAGAGGGGTGTCTTCGGCGGGCTTGATGACGCAGGTATTGCCGGCGACGAGGGCAGGAAAGAGCTTCCAGGATGGGATGGCCATGGGGAAGTTCCAGGGGGCGATCATGGCGCAGACGCCGACGGGCATGCGGATGGACATGGCGAACTTGTTGGCCAGTTCGGATGGGGTGGTCTGGCCGTAGAGTCGGCGGCCTTCACCAGCCATGTAAAAGGCGGTGTCGATCGATTCCTGTACGTCGCCACGAGTCTCGGCGAGGACTTTGCCCATCTCGCGGGTCATCTGGCGGGCGTACTCCTCTTTGCGCTGAGATAGCAGTTCGCCGGTGCGGTAGAGGATCTCGGCGCGTTTGGGAGCGGGGACGAGGCGCCAGGTAACAAATGCCTTCTTTGCGGCGGCGACGGCGAGGCCGACGTCTTCGGCATCGGAGGCGGGGAATTCGCCGACGATGTCGGAGTGGTCCGCAGGGTTGATGTTCTGGAATGTCTGGCCGGATTTGGAGGGTATCCACTCGCCGCCGATGAGATTTTGGTAGGTCTTGATTGCCACGACTTGCCTGCTTTGCTATGAGGAAATTGGAAGTGTAGAGCTAACTTTCCAGAATATCGCAGAGGAGCGGAGTTGGCGCAGTTAGCGGGGTTAGCAGACTCTCGATTCGGCGGACGAGAGGGGCAGACTTGGAGGGGAGGGGTAGGGGGTACGCTTTTTCGTCCAGATTCGGAGTTAAATCATTGATATATTTTGGGTTGAGGTTGACTCGGAAGTGTGAATTTGCGATGTTTTGCGGCGCTAATTTGGAGGCTTCGAGCCGACATTATCGCGGCAATGATGTTTTAGGTCCTTTGGACACGCTTGTTCCTTCGAGCGGACATTAAAGGAAGCCGAAGTAGCCGCCACCTTCGATTTTGCGCTTTTCCCGGGTAATTCTCTGCAAGCTGCACTGGATATTGTTGTGAAGTGGAAAATGCCGGGTTGAGGTTCAGGTCTTCTACGATTGAATCAAAAGCGATTCAAGGGGTGAAGTATCGGCCAGGGGATGAATAAGTAGCCAATTTGTTGAGGATGGCTCTGGGCCATCGAGGTCCCTCGCGGGCTGCGTGCTGCTGAGCGTGAATGGCGAGGCTGAAGCCTCGCCTTACCTGTTCGTGCTGGGTCGGCTAAAGGAGACCGCAGATTCCCCTGCTGGGGTTTCAAGGTCTACCACCTTGATCAAAAGCGATTCAAGGATGAGGGCGCGGCCGGTTACTAAAGTGAGTTGAAGCAGATCCTTCGCTGCGCTCAGGATGACAATTCGGGATTTGTGGTTCCCATCCTTTTCGCAAACGCGCGCAAAGGATGGGTAGCCGGCTATGCCTCAGCTGGTTTGGCACTTTTTTCGAAGTGCATTTCGATCTCTTCCAGGGATTTGCCTTTGGTTTCGGGGAGCAGGAATACCGAGGTCAAGAAGTAGAAGAGAGTGCAGGCGGACCAGAAGAAGAACATGGCGAAGTAGCCGTGATTGCCGACTACGGGTAGGAAGACTCCGGCGATCAGGGTGGAGATGCCCTGGTTGAGCAGGAGGGCGATGCCCATGCCGGTGGCGCGGATGCGGGTGGGCATGAGTTCGGAGAGGACCAGCCAGACGACTACGCCCGGGCCTGCTGCGTAGGAAGCGATGAAGAGCGAGAGGCATGCGGTGATGAGCCAGCCGGTGGATTCGGTTGGGACCGGGCCGTATTGGGCGCGTTTGATGGTGATGTTGCAAGATGGAGTAACAACAGGGGAGGCACCACCACGAGTAAGTGGAATTCTAAGTACAGGGTCAGAATCATTGCTGAGGACGGTGGCTACTCTGTCTCCCTCATTGGCGTCGTAAAGCACGGATAACACCATCGGGCGGTCATTTTCGGCGGGGCCCAGCGTCGATTCATTTACGGGCAATACAAGATCGTGGCAGGGAACTGAAGCCTGACGCACGCGGTCTGCAACGTCACGGCGCTGGGACTCGATGTGGTAAAAGATGAGACCGCCGAGGAGGCAGGCGAGTACGATGCCTGCGGTGCCGAGATTGAGCAGGAACTTGCGGCCTTTTTTGTCTACGAGGGCCACCCCGAGGATGGTCATTACGCAATTGAGGACTTTGACGGCGACGTCGCCTTGCGTGGCGTGGGCTGGGTTCATGCCGGCCTGTTTGAGGATGATGACCAGGTACTGGAGGACTGAGTTGATGCCGGTGGTCTGGTTGAGCGAGAGCACGAGACAGGCGAGCGCGAAGGGGATGATGTATTTGCGGCTGAAGAGCGAGGCGAACGAGGAGGAGCGCTTGGCGCGTTCGGCGGCGAGGGTCTGCATCTCGGAGAGCTCGGTTTCGGCTTCGTCGGGCGATACGGAACGCAGCAGAGCGGCGCGGGCTTGATCGAGCTTGCCGCGGCGAAGGAGCCAGCGCGGGGATTCGCTGAGGAAGAAGGCGCCGAGGAAGAAGAGGAGTCCAGGATAGACGACGGAGAGGAACATGCCGCGCCACGCGTGATTTTGTGCGGCGAGGACGAGTGTCGCGTTGCCAGCCGCGGCGCTGATGGCGGCCTCGGCCTGGCGGGTGTAGAAGAAGCCGGTGACGGCCGCAACTACGATTCCGAAGGTGAGCATTAACTGGAAGAGGGCGGTGCCGCGTCCGCGGAATTTTGCGCTGAGACACTCGGCGAGATAGAGCGGGACTACCACGGCGATGGCTCCGCAGCTTACGCCTTGGAGCACGCGGCCGAGAAAGAGCGGCAAAAAGCCTTGAGAGAGCACGATGAGAGCGACGCTGCTGACAAAGAGGAAGCCGCTAAGGATCATCATGGGCTTGCGCCCGAACCAGTCGGCGAGGGCACCGGCGGCGAGCGAGGAGAGTGTACCTCCGCCGAGGACGGCCGCGACAATCCATGAGGTCTGTTCGACGCTGAGGCTGATGGTCTTGTCGACATACAGGAGGGCGGCTGCGATGATGCCGACGTCTATGCCATAGAGAAGTCCGCCGAGGCCCGCGATGAAGAGAAGGAACTTGCCGTAAAGAGCTGTGTTTTGGGATTTCGCAGACAATCGAGGATCCTTTTATGAGCGACGTTTGAATTGGCTATTCTGGACTGTCAGGATTCTATGACAGCTTTGGAGAGGTTGCGTGGGCGGTCGACGTTGATGCCGTATTCGAGCGCCATGAAGTAGGAGAATAACTGCAGCGGCACTACTTCGGATATAGGCAGGAGATGTTCGGAGGCGGGATGGATGAAGACGCAGTCTGAGACAAGCTGCGCGACTTCTTCATCTCCGGTGTTGGCGAGGGCGATTACGGTGGCCTGCTGTGCTTTAAGGTCGGCGAGAAGCTGGAGAGTCTTGTCGTAGCGCAGCCGGGAGTCGGGGCAGCTGCGGTCGACGGCGGCGAGAATCACCACAGGGACGCGGTCGCTGACGAGGGCATTGGGGCCGTGCTTGAGCTCTCCGGTGGGGTAGCCTTCGGCGTGGACATATGAGGCTTCCTTGAGCTTGAGGGCGCCTTCGCGGGCGATGGGGTAGTGAACTCCGCGACCGAGGTAGAGAAAGGTGGAGGCTTCACGATATTTGGCGGCCAGGGCGGCCATTTGTGCTTCCCAGTGCTCGAGCTGGGCGCCGATCCGATCGGGGATAGATTGAAGCTCTTCGAGGCGGGATGTGAGATCGGCGTCGCTCATGCGGCCGCGCCCTGAGGCCTCGTACAGGGTGAGAAGGTAGAGCATTACGAGCTGGCAGGTGAAGCTCTTGGTGGCAGGAATGGCCAGTTCTTTGCCGGCGGCGAGGGGCAGGGAAACGGTGGCGAGGCGCGCCATGGATGAGTTCGCCATGTTGGTAATGGCCATGGTTTTTTTGCCGCGATCCTGGGCTTCGCGGAGGGCGGCGAGAGTGTCGGAGGTTTCTCCGGATTGGGAGATGACGATGACGGAGGGGCTGCGTGCCGGGTGCCACTGACGGGTGCTGTATTCGCTGGCGTATTCGACATCGACTGCGAGACCGGCCAGGTCTTCAAGCATGATTTCGGCAGCGAGGCCGCTGTGACGGCTTGAGCCGCTGGCTGCGATCAGGATTTCGCCTTCCGCGCTAAGCCAGAGTGGCACGTTGGCCCATGCTTCGGCTTTGAGGGCAGCCCCGTCTACGTAATTGGCCAGCGTGCGGCGGATGGCGTCGGGCTGCTCGTAGATTTCGCGCAGCATTTCGTGAGGGAAGGAACGCATTTTCGGGAGAACCTCTGGCTGCCTCAGGCAGTATTGTCTCCAAACATCATACTTGTGCGGGGTGAGCAGGCATGCGGCGCGCGTTGATGTATAAACGCCGGTAGAGGTTCTACGGATGGTATTGGGTGGGTTCTGGATTACTGCGCAGCGGCTGCTGTGCAGGGCGGTGGCGGTTGGTATTGCCATTGTTGGGGCTTCTTCGCTGGTGTCTGTTGCGCAGGCTTCTCATAAGGGTGAGCTAAAGATTGCCGAGCTCAGCCAGTGCAAGCTGGAGAGCGGTGCGGTGATTGAGGATTGCCGCGTTGGCTATCGGACATTTGGGAACCTCAATGCTGCGGGCGACAATGCTGTGATGGTGCCTACTTGGCTGCATGGCAAGAGCGAGGATCTGATCTCGCTGTTTGGTGATGGGGGCTCGCCGCAGCAGCTGGTGGATACGACGAAGTTCTTTGGGATTGCGATTGATGCTTTTGGGAATGGCGTTTCGTCTTCGCCCTCTAACAGCGTCAAGCAGCATGCGACGGCGTTTCCTGCGATTACTCTACATGACAGCGTGAATGCGGAATATCGAGTGATGACGGAAGTGCTGCACCTGAAGCATCTGCGTGCGGTGGTGGGGTTGTCGATGGGCGGGGAGCAGGCGTTTGTATGGTCGGTGATGTATCCGGAGTTTTTCGATCTGGCGGTGCCAATTCTTGGGACTCCACGGGGGACCAGCTACGACCTACATGTAAAGCAGATCCAGTTGGAGGCGATTTTGGGTGATCCGGCTTATGCCGGCGGTCACTATATGAAGGAGCCGGAGCTTCGGCTTGCGAATCTTATCGGGGCGTTGGTAGTGACTAGTCCTGAGTATCGGAACCGGGAGACACAGCGGGACGAGATGCCGGCGTTTCTGGCGCAGGCCGGAGCACAGCAGCCGATTGATGCGAATGATCGCGTCTGGCAGCTGCGGGCGATCATGCAACATGATCTGATCGGCAACCGCACGATTGCGGAGGTGGCACCATCGACGAAAGCGCATTTTCTGGTGATTGTGAGTGCGAAGGACCGGCTGGTTAATCCGCAACCGGCTTTGGATTGGGCGAAAGCTCTGGGTGCTCCTACTTATGTGTCGCAGGGAGATTGCGCGCACATCATTATGTCGTGTGACGCCGCAGGGGTTTCGAAGGAAGTGCGAGCGTTTCTGTCGAGTGGGGGCGGCTCATGAGGCGTATTGCGGCTGGGGTGGCGTTGCTGCTGATGTGTGCTTCATTGAGTGCGCAGAACTTTTCTGAGATCAAGCCTGCGCCGCAGCAGACGGCGTGGCAGGATTTGGAGTTTGGCGTCATTTTGCACTTCTCAACGAATACGTTTCTGGATCGGGAGTGGGGTGATGGTACGGCCGATCCGAAGATTTTCAATCCGGCGGAGTTTGATCCGGACCAGTGGATGAAGGCGATTCGCGATTCCGGCGCAAAGTATGTGGTGCTGGTAGCGAAACATCATGACGGATTTTGTTTGTGGCCTACCGAGCAGACGGATTACAGCATCAGGAAGAGTCCGTGGAAGGATGGCAAGGGTGATGTTGTGGGGGATGTGGCGCGGGCTGCGCGGAAATATGGGCTGAGGTTTGGGGTTTATCTTTCGCCCTGGGACCGGCATGAGCCCAAGTACAACGATCCCGCGGCTTATGACAAGTATTACCTGGCGGAGCTGGAGGAGTTGGCGACGAGGTATGGCGACCTGGTCGAGTTCTGGCTGGATGGGGCAGGGAGTGCGGGGCATGTTTATAACTTTACGAAGATCATTGAGACGTTGAGGACGTACCAGCCGAACACGATCGTTTTTGCGGATACGGGGCTGTTTGAATATGGCGATGCACGGTGGGTTGGGACGGAGTCGGGCACGGTCGGGTACGAGAACTGGAATGTGATTGACCGGCATGGCTATCTACGCTGGCGTCCAGTAGAGGCAGATACTCCGCTGCGGAAGGAGCACTGGTTCTGGCATCCGAAGGATGAGGGATCGCTCAAAAGTGTCGATGAGCTGGTGACTGTATATGAGGAGACGGTTGGACGGGGAGCGCAGCTGATGCTTGGGGTGGCTCCGGATAATCGCGGGCTTCTGCCGGACATGGATGCGGCGAGGCTGAGGGAGTTTGGCGAGGCGATTCGGGCGCAATATGGGAAGAACCTGATTCTGGGGCGCGAAGCGGATGGACAGAACTTTGGAGCTGCACTTGACGGGGATGTCTATACGTTCTGGTCGGCGCCGGCGGGTTCGCATCATGCGGAGATTGAAGTGAAGTTTGCGAAGCCTGTGACCTTTGACCGGGCGGTCACTATGGAGTGGCTGAATGACGGGCAGAAGGTGCAGAAGTATGCCATTGAAGCATGGGTGGATGGCAGATGGAAAGCCGTAGCAGGTGGGCAGGCGATCGGGCACAAGAAGATCGACACCTTTCTGGCGGTGACTACGAATCGGGTGAGGCTGAGTATTCTTTCGAGCACCTCTGAGGTGCATATCCGGGAATTTCAGCTCTACAACTCTGAGAAGGCTGCCGAGCGATAGTCGAATCAGGATTTAGGCGACATTGGAAGAGCAGGATTCTCGCGTTTTCGTTTCAAATAACTGGGACGACGTCTTAGATATTGACACGCAGACTTGGCGAGATGCACACTTGGATTAGATTAAAAACGGGATGGTGAACCGGAATGCGAGACGCAGCACCTCAAGGAACTTACAAAGTTCAGGCTTTGGACCGGGCTTTTGCCGTACTAGACCTGCTTGGCGAGAGCGATGTACCGCTGGGTCTGGCGCAAGTTGCCTCATCCCTCAGTCTGCACAAGAGCACTGCCCACCGCTTCCTGATGGTGCTGGAGCGTCATCACATGGTCGAGCGTACGATGAACGGCAAGTTTCGCCTTGGATTGCGCTTGTTCGACTTCGGCAATCGGGCGATTGAGCAGTACGATCTGCGCGACCGTGCGCAGCCGCATTTGCGCAAGCTGGTGTTGGAGACCGAGGAGACGGCTCACCTCTGCATCCTGGAGCAGGCACACATTATTTATCTGGACAAGATTGAGCCGGCGCGTTCGGTGCGCATGATTACGCGGGTTGGCGCCAGCAATCCAGTTCATTGCACGGCGGTGGGCAAGGCGATTCTGGCGTTTCTGCCGGAGGAGCGGGTTGCGGATGTGATTCGGCGGACGCGCTTTGAGCGGTTTACTCACCGCACGATTGCTTCGGCGGAGGCTCTGCAGACGGAGATCGAAAAGACGCGGCGGCGCGGGTATGCAGTTGATGATGAGGAGCTCGAAGAGGGCTTGCGATGCATCGCGGTTCCGGTACTGGATGCGCAGCGTCAGCCGGTGGCGGCGGTTAGCATTTCGGGGCCGTCTTTCCGCGTTACGGCGCAGAAGCTGCCGGCGATTGCGAATCATTTGCTGCAGTGTGTTCGCGGAATCTCTATGGATATGGGTTTTGTTTCGGCTATGCGGAGTTCGCGGGCTAGTTGAGCAAGGCTTCGAATTTGAAAAGCCCTCAATAAAATCGAGGGCTTTTTTGTTTACCGAAGACTTGTTTTGAAAGAGATGCATTGCCTCTGTGGCTTCAGACTGCGCCTCGGCTGAGCGGGGCGATAGAAGCGGATTCCCTTCGTGAGTGACAGTCAGAAAAGTAAGGCAAAAGCAGGTCCTTCACTGCGTTCAGGATGACAGCAAAAAACGGCAGAGACGGATTCCATCCGGAATGAAAGACAGAAAGGAAGGGCAAAGAGATTCGCGGCGATACTATTATCTCGACGAAGGGTTGGGGAGATTTCGAGACGTGCTGTGCGGTGACATTGTTGTTAATGTCTTGTCACTGTTTTGTCATTTTGCTTGCCAACATGTTCATTCCAATGGCTGGTGGCGCGACAATGGGTGTATTCAAAGGCGGGAAGACAATGATTGAAATAGCATCGGCGAGCGCGACTGTGCAGCCAGGCCTTATGCGTACGCAGATTCTGGTGATTGAAGATGATCCCCAGATGCAGAAGGTGCTGCAGCGAATGTTTCACGAGCAGGGCTACAGCGTTACCGTATGCGGTGACGGGCAGGCCGGGCTGGATACGTTTCGCGGCAACAGGCCTTCGGCGGTGATTCTTGACCTGATGTTGCCGAATATTTTTGGCCGTGATCTTTGCAAGATCATGAAGGCCGAGCAGCCGGAGGTACCGGTGATCGTGGTGAGCGCCATCAGCGAGGTGGTCGACAAGGTTCTGCTTCTGGAGCTTGGGGCGGACGATTATGTGACGAAGCCCTTCAGCCCGCGAGAATTGATGGCCCGGGTGCAGGCGGCGTTACGCAGGCCGCAGAAGCAGGCGACGTTTACGACTTACAGTTTTGGCGATTGCGAGATTGACTTTGCCAAGATGAGCGCGCGGCGCGCGGGTAAGCCGGTCACGCTGACGGCGCACGAGTTCAAGCTGTTGAAGTACTTTGTGGAACATGCCGAACGGGTGTTGAGCCGCGAGGAGCTGCTGAACGAAGTCTGGGGATATAACTCTTATCCGACGACACGGACGGTCGATAATCAGATTTTGAAATTGAGGCAAAAGCTGGAGCCGGATTTGGCGGATCCCCGCTATCTTCAAACGGTGTACGGCGCGGGATATAAGTTCGTCCCATAGAGCAAGGGGAAATTGTGCCAACCGAGAAACCCAGGCCAGGAATTCGTACGCGGGTATTGTTATTGACTTCCCTGGTACTTATTATTGCGGCTTCGACAGCGGCCAGCCTTTACATTATTCGCAGCCAGTTGCGCCAGCAGGTGTACGCCAATCTTGAGACGGACCTGGCACATTCCGTAGAGACATTTCAGGATCTGCAGGCGGCACGGCTGGCTGCGCTACAGCGCGAAAACGCACTGATGGCGGCGCTACCAAGCCTGAAGGCGCTGATGACGACAAGCGATCAGCGAACAATTGTGGACGATGCTGTTGATTTCTGGAAGACGAGCGGGAACGAGCTGTTTGCGCTGGCGGATGGGGATCGCCGGATTCTGGTTGCGGACGCTCCGGGGACGGCGAATGATCAGGTTCTGGGGCGGGATTTGCAGGTGGTTATTGCCGATCCTGCGCGGCACTATCTCCTGAGCCAGGGGCGGTTGTTTGAGTATTCGATGCGGCCGCTCTACTTCGGCACTCAGGCCAGCGGAACGCTGTTGGGGTATGTGATCACGGGGTACGCAATCGACCAGCGATTTCTGCGCGAGGTGGGGCGGGGGGCGGGAGCCGAGGCGGCGTTTGTTGCGGACAATACGGTGATTGCGAGCACGTTTCCTGCGGAGAGGCAAGGAGCGTTTCGCGATGCGGCCGCTCTGCATGCACATGGGAGTGGCCCGGTAATTGCCACGGCTGGGCAGGAACGTTTCCTGAGCGCGAGCGAGGATCTGACGAATGGCGCCGGGGCTCCGCTGCGGCTGGTGGTGATGAAGTCCTTTGACGCGGCTGACCGGGCTGAGCATCAGATTAACCGGTTAGTCTTTCTGGCAAGTTTGCTGGCGATTGCAGCGGGATCTGGCCTCATGATCCTGCTGGCGCGGATGGTTACGCGGCCGCTGGAACAGCTTACCTCAGGAGTGAGGGCTTTTGGCGAAGGCGACCTGGAGCACTCGCTGCCGGAGGGGGGCACGCAGGAAGTGCGGTATCTGAGCCGGGAGTTTGGGCAGATGCGCGATGAGATTCAAAAGAAGAACCGCGCATTGCTCGAATCGGAGCGGTTGGCGACGATCGGCCGGATGGCGAGCTCGGTTTCGCACGATCTGCGGCACTACCTGGCGGCAGTTTACGCCAATGCGGAGTTTCTTGCTTCGTCGGCGCTGCCGGCGAATGAGCGGATGGAGCTGTTTGAGGAGATTCGCCTGGCGGTGAATGGCACGGCGGATTTGCTGGATTCACTGCTAATCTTCAGCCGGACAGGGACGGCTCTACAGAGGGTTCCGACGACGATGTTGTCGGTGACGGAGCGGGCGGTAGCGCTGGTAAGAACTCATCCGGACGCGCAGCGCGTAACGATTCGCATGATGAAGTGCGATGTCGATACGATGGCAGCGCTGGATACGAAGCAGATTGAGCGTGCGATATATAACCTGCTGCTGAATGCGTGCCAGTCGGCGCGAGAGAGCACGATGCGGCGTGAGGTAGGTATTTCTCTCAGCGCCGATAAACAATCGGTGAGTGTAACGATTGACGATAGCGGGCCGGGTGTGGCGGAGGGAATTCGCGATAGCCTCTTCGATCCCTTTGTCAGCCAAGGTAAGCAAAGAGGCACTGGTCTAGGATTGACACTGGCGTGGAGCGTGGCTCGGGAGCATGATGGAGATGTGAAGTTGGTGAGTAGCCGGCCGGGTGAGACGATCTTTCGTCTGACCGTGGCGCGACACGTCACCCCCGCTTCTGATTCGCCGAGTCATCCACGGAGTACTGTACTGGCATCATGAAAGCCAATCCAGATAGGTTCGCCGGTGGCTGCCACGCCGGAGATAGTTCGGAGAGAAGACGCCTGCCGGCTACGGTTGGCCTGACTCTGGCTTGCGTGATTCTCTCCTCGGGGCGGGCCTGGGGACAGAGCACTGGGCCGCCAACTGCTTCTGCGGAGACAACGAAAGAGCGAGTGGAGCGCCTGACGGCTGCGATGGCGCAGGCACAGGCGCAGATTGATGCAAATCAGAGAGTTTTGATCGAGCTACAGAAACAGCTGGCTGAGTTGCAGAAGCAGATGGTGCCGGAGGGTGATCCTCCGGAGACGACTGCAACGTCGCCTTCGGCGGCTGCGGCTTTGGCCGATGCTGTAGCTGCGTCGAAGACGGAATCCAAAGATGAGATTCGCGAGCGGCTGGCGATTGATGAGTCGCAGATTGCGACCCATGAGCAAACCAAGGTGGAAACGGAGTCCAAGTACCCGCTTAAGGTTAGCGGAATGGTGCTGTTCAACGGGTTTGTGAACACGCGTATGGTGGATGTTCCGGCATCGCCTGCCTATGTGCTACCGGCTTCGGGGAGCACGGGATTTTCGATGCGTCAGACGGTGCTGGGAATTGACGCGCGAGGGCCACACGTTTTTGGCGCCGCGAGTCAGGCTGATGTGAGGGTGGATTTCTTTGCGTCGAGTGCGGAGTCCAACTATACGGCTGCAGGTTTGCTGCGTCTACGCACGGCCCATGCGCGGCTGCGATGGAGGGATACAGAGGCGTTTGTGGAGTTGGACAGGACCATTCTGGCTCCGAACTCGCCGTCGTCTCTTGTGGCGGTGGCACAGCCGGAGCTGGCATGGGCCGGGAACCTTTGGGCGTGGAATCCTCAGGTTGGGGTGTCGCACGATTTTGGGCTTAGCGAACGCTCGCGGATAAGGACGCAGGTGGCGCTGATCGATGCGATGGATCCGCAATTCCCGGGGGTGACGTCAGTTACGGCTGCGGGGAGCCCTACGCTTGCGGAGTTGAGTCGATGGCCGGGTTTGGAAGGACGTATCGCATTTCTGGGAGGCGATAATGGCTTGGGGCCGGAGATTGGGTTCGGCGGGTACTACAGTCCGCATCGGACGGACGAGGATCTTCGCTTTGATGCGTGGGCAGGTACAGTTGATTTGAGGCTTCCAGTGGCACGGCATTTTGAGATTACCGGTAATGCCTATCGAGGGCAGGGTTTGGGCGGACTGGGCGCGGGTGGTTATGTGGACTATGTCTATCCGGCTTACGCCTGGGGTGAGGTTGCTAACGGGCTGAATGATGTTGGTGGATGGGCACAGTTGAAGGCGAGGGCCACGCAGCGAATCGAGGCCAATGCCGGGTTCGGCATCGACAATCCGTTCGCTGGGCAGATCAAGACGAGCGCTCCACCGGAAGGCTCAACACGCTATGCCGGGTTGGCGCGGAATCGCTCGTTCTACTCCAATGTGATCTATAGTCCGAGCACGTATCTTCTGCTTTCCCTCGAGTACAGGAAGATATGGACGAACTATGCCCTTGGACCGACCTATCCGGGAGATGTAATCGGAATCGGTGCGGGGTACAGGTTTTGATGCCGGCCGGGAGAGTTGCGGCGTTGCTTTGCCTCGGGCTGCTTTCGGACGGCAGGTTCGCGGGGACGCAGGAGGCCACAGCGCCGCAGCGGACTGAAGTAACGGCGCGGCTGGTGGCCTCTGCGCATCGCGGTGCTGCGCATGGCGCGGAAAAGGGTCGGCCTGCCGTGATCTGGCTGAAGCCGGTCGCGGAGGGTTCAGTGATGCCTGTGACTCCAGGGCACTTTACGCTGTTACAGAAAAACAAAATGTTCACGCCGCATCTGCTCGTGGTTCCGGTGGGCAGCAGCGTTGCATTTCCGAACGCGGATCCGCTCTTCCACAATGTTTTTTCACTCTTTGATGGGCGACGCTTTGACCTGGGGCTTTATGAGGCGGGAACGACGCGGAGTGTGATGTTTTCGCGCGAGGGGGTTTCTTATATTTTCTGCAATATTCACTCAGAGATGAGCGCTGTTGTTATTTCGCTTTCGACGCCACTGTACAGCGTTGCCGATGAGGCGGGGAAATTTCGTATGAGTGATGTTCCAGACGGCCAGTACGAGATGCATGTCTGGGTGGAGGGAGAGCACCAGACGGATCTCGACCAACTCACGAAGCGAGTCCGCGTTGCTGTAGGGTCGGCGGATCTTGGCGAGATTGTTGCGAGCCATCCGGAACAGGGTCAGCACTTGAATAAATTTGGGCGTCCTTACGAGCCGGATGCGAACCCGATCTACTGATAGATTCTCCTTTTCATTGCCACCAACTAGGGGTTGAGGAAGTGCAGTAATGCTTCTTCATCATGCTTGCTGAGCGAGGCGCGAACACGCATGTGGCGGACGATCGTGCCTGATATTCGCGGGGAGAAGCCCTGGGGTGCGTTGTGGCAGCGCGAGCAGTTTTGTTCGAAGATTCGCTCGCCTTCGTCGTCC
>Ga0206964_10133_pt1 | contig 23245 bp, 16 predicted proteins | sample Alteio_BWOrgHeat_25_FD_152980 | JGI IMG/M metagenome (GOLD analysis project Ga0206964, IMG submission 152980) | Enriched cells from forest soil in Barre Woods Harvard Forest LTER site, Petersham, Massachusetts, United States -... | ecosystem: Environmental > Terrestrial > Soil > Temperate forest >...
CAAGGCGCTCTTGTCTGAGTCGATACTAGACTTGTATTCGTTAATCTCTGACTCGCTAGCCCGAGCTTCACTCTCCTGTTCAGCTAGCTTCGCTTTGGATTCCTCGATTTCGGTTTTCAGGGACTCGAGCTCCGTGTTATCGGTTCCTGTTGGTGTGCGTTGGACGTATGAGGAGGGCGATGGCACGCCTGCTGTCGATGGAACTGTCGTTGGGGAAGAATCCTGAGATGAAGCGGGAGATGCCGTTGGCGTTTCGCTAGACGAACCTCCAACCTGTGTAGACGGTGTCTGGGAAGAGGTTGAATCATTTCCGCCGAGGATCCCAATGAGTACAAAAAGCAGGGCACCGACAAGCACTACAAACAAGGCTTTTCCCAAACCCGGCATGCTCTTCCATGCGTGGCCAATCGCATACCCGACACGAAGGGCACCGCTCTTAGGCACTCCAGCCGAGCCAACATCGGTGGACCTTGAGCGCCCGGTAGTTGTCCGGGCAGTGTTATGCGAGTCCGATCTGGGAGCTTGTTCCGATCCTTGCGGTCGCCTTTGAAACTCCAGGTTCCTTTGGAGAACGGCGATATCTTCAGCAATCCTGGCTCGCAGTGCTGGCTCCTGCGCGAGTGCAAGGGAATTCTCAAAAAATGGCAGGGCTTGTGCCCACGCATCAGTTTCATTGACGTAATCAATCAAGCAGCTTCGAATTGCGGAGGCTGCTTCATCATGAGCCAAGCCACGCCGGGGGTCCTCAGCGCCCACCAGGCAGTTGAGTGTTTTGAGAAGCGGTGATTTTGCTTTGTCAAAGACTTGAATAATCTCGATGCCTCGGCTGGGATTGCTCTCAACCTGAGACCTCGCTTCTCTACAAAGCAAAGTCAAATGTTGAAGGAGAGGACTCAACGCGCGATCCAAGGCCTTATTTGCATGATGCGTACCGAAGCCTGAACCAAACATCAGTTGACGTTGCCTGGCGGCTTCCGAGAAATCACCGGCTTCTGCTGCCCGCACTGCATTTGCCGCATTTATGTACAAAATTGCTTCCGGTAGTGACGTCCAGATCTTCCCCGCCAAATCGGGCGTCACACGAGGATCGTCAAGGTCTTTAATGCGGTCGATAAAGCAATCCCAAAATCGGCTGTTCTGTATGACTGCCTGCCAATCGCGAAATGCTTCCTCCCAATAGTCAGTAGCCACAACGCGCTGGCCAAAAGGGCGAGCTTCTTCGCACTGCAGCGCCATTAGGTGACTTAGTACCGCAAGATTGTGGCTGGCGATCCCTCTAACGTCGCTACCCTTACTGCGGCGCCTCCATTCCTTTGCTGGCACACTGGAGTCTTTCACTTGAACTCCAGCGAACGCTTCATCTTCATCGCCGTCCGGCCAAAACCAAAAAAGTTCCTGTAATAGCCGCTGCTCCGGGTTGCTCAATTGAGTAAAAGCTTGTTCGCGTTCGTCATCGCCGGGATTATCAAGATGAGAGATGAAGCAGGTTGGTGCCCATTCGCGACCGAGCTTCCTATTTAATGTGAATTCTTGATAAGCCCGTTTGATCTCTCGACCTGAAGCCGTCACTTGCGTGCCTGTGAGGCGAAATGCATTTGTTTGATAAAGCTTCGAGGTGGCGATCGCAAAGATAGGACTGTATGGCTCGATATTTTGAGCCTTGAAAGACACGGGTGGAGTGGAAACTGGCGAGGGAGTCGTGTCTTTCCTCCTCCCGTCGGAAGTTGGAGAAGGCGAGATTGATCCAGGGTCGGCTCTCTCAGACTGCGCATCAGTCGGGAGGATCGGAAAGCCTAGTTCATCGCGAAGAAAGTCGATCAAAGCTGCGTTCGATATGTTGCCCGGCAAGGCCGCGCATTGGATCCCCTCACGACCGAGCGCTCGACATAATTGTTCAAAATCGGCGTCACCGGCAAGATCAGTTAGGAAAAGCAATTTGCAGTGTTGTCTTGAAACGATGTGGCGTGCCGCTTCAAATCCAGACAGTCCTCGCATCACGGGGTTGATAATTAGCAAGGCCGGCTGTGTTTCGCCGGAAACTCGGATCGCATCGTCCGACGTAGTCACAGCAGTCGCCTCATACCCGACACTCCGGAGAGCGGCGGCGGCGCGATTTGCTGCAACGGCATCGTGGTTTGCAATCAGGACGCGATGATTGGTCATGTACTCATTCGGCTACATAGAGATTCCGCGTCGCCACAAGCGGAGCCGCGCTTCATACTCCGGCCCTAAACCGGGCGATTCCCGAAGCGCCTCCTCCATGAGGCTTACCGCTTCGGACAGTTTTGCTGAGTCTTGTGCCATCGCAACGGAACGCAAGGCCAATTGGCGAGCCGCGTGTTCCCTTTGTTGTGGCGTCGTGCCAAGAATTGCTTTTGAAGTTGTTCCGCGATCAGATGCCCGATCCGCTTGGTTCGGGGCCTTTCCAACTGGCTGTTTCCAAGACTCCAACGCTAACAGGAACTCAGAAGCGGAGGGATATCGACTGTGCGGATCTAGATGAAGCGCCTTCAGAACGATTCGGTCGAGTTCGGTATCGCAAAGGGCATTCCATCGGCTTGGTGGTGCCGGGGACTTGCGAAACACTTCGGACATCGCGATGGCACTACCTTCATCCACTTCGTATGGAAGTTGATCGGTGAGCAAAAGGTAGAGGCTTGTGCCTAGTGCCCACACGTCGCCCGTCAGTGAATCTCCCTGCGGATCTTGAAGTGCTTCCGGAGCTTTGAAAGAGACTGTCCCTCGGGAAGTCGCCATCAACGTTAGGGGATTGACGTTCTTTGCTAATCCGAAATCGGAGACGACGGCCCTGATTCCATGAATTTCGTGCCCAATCAGAATGTTCTGAGGTTTGATGTCCCGATGAATGATCGGCGGATTATGTGAGTGCGCAACTGCGATACCGCGACAAACTTGCCGCATAATGCAAATTGCGGTCTCCACGGGCATATAACGTGATCCGAATGATCGCCAATAGTGTTGGAGGCTACCTCCCGCAATGTATTCCATCGTGAAATAGCCATAGGTGTCATCATTCAGTTCTGTGGTATTCGCCTCATAAACGCGGACGATATTGGGGTGATTCATTTTGGACAGTAAGACGGCCTCACCCAACATTGCGGCAACTTCATCCGAAGACCAACCGGGTGCCTTGAAAAGCTTTATCGCTTGGCGTCCAAGGAACTTGTGGCGTACCCGGTATACCTCGGCAAAGGCGCCTTCTCCCAGAAAGGCCTCGACCTCATAGGTATCCCTAATCTGCTGTCCGTCAGCTAAGAGCGCCATCTGTTCCAAAATCCTTCCGTGAGCGAGCAGTTTTCCAGCTGAGAATGCTCTCGGACGTTGGAATTCGCCTGTTCCCAAGAGAGGGAACCAGGTTCGTTCTCCGACCGCTTGGAGTTCCTGGATAGTACAAAGATAACCCTCACAAACCGCAACGTATCTGCCGCAAAGGTGGAATTTTGCATCATTTACGACTCTCCGAGGGCCGATCCGACATCTCGAGCCTCTATCGGCGGGCTTTTCGAGCTATCAGGTTGAGCGTCGAGTCGGAATCGGTCCTAAATGCACCCAACGCGATATTTGACAAGAGAGCGGGACCCTATGTAGATTTTCTTGTATGGGTAAGGACATGCCACGCGTGACGACTCAAACCCTTGGGGTGCTCGCTGCACTGACATCTGCTGCGATGGAACAGCTGTCAGGGGCAGAAATTGCCAGAAGGACCAATCTCAAATCAGGAACGCTTTACCCGATCCTCTTCAGATTAGAGGAGGCGAAATGGGTGGTCAGCAGGTGGGAGGATGGGGATCCGCGTGAACTTGGGAGACCGCGACGCAGGCTGTACCAACTCACCGGAATAGGCGAGGCCAAGGCTCGTGAAGCCTTCAAAGAAGTTTCAGCGATGATCGGGGGCCTAGCGTGGGGAAACTCTTCATAGTTGGCAGCGTACTCATGACGGTGCTTTCACGGCAACTTACGGATGAGTTTAAGGCCTGGACTCCGTGGCTCGTCCAGAGACTTGTGCTATTCGCGGCACTTCGAATGCCAAAGGCGCAACAGGAACGATATGCGGAAGAGTGGTCGAGTTTTGTCGATGAGATACCCGGCGAGGTGGGCAAGATTCTTGCCGCGTTGGGACTCTCATGGGCCGGTTTCAGGATTCGCCATCAAGCGCGCCGGCGAAAACGCGTAGCGGAGGCTGCTGCGAGACAGGGGAAGAGTACCGTTCTACTGGTTCTCGTACTCATACCTGTTTTCGTGAGGATATGGATTCGCAGAGCACTCGTTCAGATGGGAATTCTTTCCGAGCCACCGAAGACATTTGGGATAGACGACGACGTGCTCGTTATTGTGGTAATCGGTATCTTTGCGTTCTGGCGACACTTGCTTTGCTTGAACCAAGCTGCGGAATCAGCGACTGTCGGCTAGCTTTAGCTATCGCCCACATTTGCGTGCCAAAACATGAAGGCTTTTCGACGTGAGCGCATAACCTCTGGAGCAAAAGGGCAAAGGTTTGGGCAGAGGTCAGCAGGGCAGAGGTCGTGGGTTTGATATGGGTTCGATAACGGTTTCCGATCGTTCCTTACAGCGCCAAAAGAAGCCATCCGTGACGCTTGTTTTCTGTAAGTTACGACCTTCCTTTTCGCTGTCACGGCAGAGGTCGCGGGTTCGAGCCCCGTCGTCCCCGCCATACATTCCAAAAGACTTACGGAGTATGGACCTAAAGTGACAACGAAATCTAGGCACAATACGGGCACAATAAGATTCTTATCCTGCATTTTGAGCCTGTTTTTTCGAATCAGTTGTGCCCACGTTCGCCACTTTTGTTCCCGCGCTCGAAACCATCATCCTTACAACCTTGCTTTGTGCGGCTCGCTTGTTCGAGTTCACGGCTTGCGTGTAAACGTCGAGCGTAATTCTGCTGTTCGCGTGTCGTAAAAGCCCCTGAACGGTTTTGACATCCTCCCCGTTTGCCTTCAGCAACGTGCCGAAGGAGTGGCGGAAAGTGTGCCAGCCGATGTTCTTGTTTATGCCAATCGATCTCGCAACTGGCCTGATATGACGCTTCATGAGATTGTCCGGCCAATAGGGCTGCTTTCCCCTCATCGTCTCGCTGGCGAAAATGTAGCGGTCGTCAGAGGTGTAGGTACTCTGACGGCGCCAGCGCAGAAGATCCTCGGCCATGTAGCTGTCCATCGGAACGGGTTTGGCGGAGGCCTCTGTCTTGCAGTTGCCTACGACTTGGTGCCAGATCGATCGCGTGACACGAAGCTCCAAGTTCTCAAAATCGACATCGCTCCAGCGAAGTGCTAGCAGTTCGCTGACCCGAAGCCCAGTCGCCGCGTCGAGAAGAGCCAAGGTGCGAAGGCACGAAGAGTTCACGTCACTCAACTAAATGGGACGATGAACCGCACGAAGTTCCTGGGCCAGGCATAACCTTCGATGATCCGAGAACCTGTATCTCGTCGAGATGTGACACATGAACGGCCACATCCCGCTGTTGCCGCTACAATGAGGCCTGCGGCTCAGGAGATGATGCTCACGTGTTCATTACCGATTGGCTACTTGCAGACCTTGAACTTCCAAAGGGGGTTCAGAGGCCTGAGGAAGACGCGGAACATCCCTGGTGGCGCGTCATGTGTCTCACCGGGGTCGACTACTTCTCTACCCTCGGTTATCAATCCGGAATCGCGTTTCTCGCGGCAGGAGTGCTCTCGCCCGTCGCGACGCTGGTCCTGGTTCTGGTGACTCTCTTTGCGGCCTTACCGGTCTACCGGCGAGTAGCGGCTGCCAGCCCCAACGGTCAGGGCAGCATCGCAATGTTAGAGAAGCTCTTTCCCGCTTGGGGAGGTAAAGTCTTCGTCCTGGTACTGCTTGGCTTCGCCACTACCGACTTCATCATTACAATGACGCTCTCTGCAGCGGACGCCGCGGATCACTTCGTCCACAATCCCTATACGCCCCACGTCCTGCAGAATCAAATGGCTGTCACGCTCTTCTTGCTCACCATTCTCGGCGGCATCTTCCTGAAAGGATTCCGGGAAGCGATCAATGTAGCGGTCGGGCTGGTGGCTGTCTATCTGTTGTTGAATTCGATCGTCACCGTTGCGGGAGTTCTTCAAATCATTCAACATCCACAAGTGTTTCCAGCATGGAAGCACGCGCTCTTCACTCAGCATGGCAGTTTTCTTTCCATATTTGGCTTGTCGCTTCTCCTGTTTCCACGGCTCGCCCTCGGCCTTTCGGGATTCGAAACGGGCGTCGTTGTCATGCCGCTGATTCGGTCCATGAATCTGGGCGGACGGATCAAAAATGCGAAGCACCTTCTGATGACTGCGGCGCTCATCATGAGCGTCTTCCTCATGGCTACCAGCATCATTACGACTTTTCTTATCCCTGCTCCGTATTTCAAGGAGGGCGGCATCGCCAACGGTCGAGCGATGGCTTATCTCGCGCACCAATACCTGGGTAATGGCTTCGGCACCGTCTACGACATCAGCACCATTCTTATTCTGGCCTTTGCCGGGGCTTCTGCCATGGCTGGCCTGCTCAATATAATCCCGCGCTATCTGCCCGGCTTTGGAATGGCGCCCGAGTGGGCGCGCGCTTCGCGACCGCTGGTCCTCGTCTTTGTCGGCGTCGCATTTACCGTGACGTTGCTGTTTAATGCGGATGTCGATGCCCAGGGAGGAGCCTACGCAACGGGCGTCCTTGTACTGATCACTTCTGCTTCGTGCGCCGTTACGATCGCTGCCCGCAGGGGTCTTCCTCGACTTACCCTCGGCTTTCTCTCTCTCATCTTCATTTACACAACCCTAGTCAACATCTATGAGCGGCCGGAAGGCTTGAAGATCTCGTGCATATTTATCTTCACGATCATCTTTATGTCTCTCGTTTCTCGTGCTGTGCGCTCGACCGAACTTCGAATCACTGGTGTTGAGCTTGACGATGAAGCACAATCCCTTCTCGCCGACGCCTGTGACCAGACAATTCGCCTGATCGCGTGGAACCCGCGCTCTTCCTCTCGAAAGAACTGCGACGAAGCAGACGTTGAGCTTCGACGTCTCAACGGTCTTTCCCCTGAAGACCCTATCTTTTTTTTCGAGGTTGAACGCGGCGATACTTCGGACTTTACAGACCATCTTCTTGTCCACGGTCGAATGGAAGGATCGAGCCGCATCCTGTCCGCCAAGAGCGCAGTGGTTGCTAACTCGATTGCCGCTTTGCTCCTTCACCTGGAGCGAACAACCGGATGTGTTCCCCATGTATATTTCCACTGGACGGACGTAAATCCCGTGACAAATATAATGCGGTTCATATTTCTCGGTGAGGGCGACACCGCTCCGCTTACTCACGAGGTTTTGCGCCGCGCGATCAAGGACGAGCTACGCCGCCCTGTTGTCCATGTAAGTTAACTCCGTTGGGTGTAGATTCAACCGGATCGCCCCTCAGTCGTGAATCTGCGTTCAGCCCGGAGACCTCGGTCTACGAAGCTGTTATTAGGCCTATCGGATAAGACTTCGAATCGTACGGTCAATTGAGACCATCCATTGCAGGGCCTCCAGGTTAAAAATAGATTAGTATTGAGATTGATGGATCCCCAATCCCACCTATCCAGTTGGATTGATGTGGAAGATTGGTTCGTATTGCAGTCCGTACTGGCGCACGAAGCGCCTCGTGATGTGATCGCAAAAGCGTGCTTCGGCTGAGAACCCACCGCATCGCGAAGGAACGCGCTTCTACCCTGCGCAGCTAAGACGTACAACCATCGGGCGTGAGATCTCATGCCCATGGCGATGTTATAGAGACGACGTCGACTTGCATCTCCAGGGAATAGCATATTCCCCTGCTACATAGCCTTCATAAGTGTGCCCACTCACCACACGCGAAAGCGGGAAATCATGTCCCTGCCTGAAAACAATAACTTCGAAGCAGCACTTGACGGCCTCATCTCCGCCTCTCCCACGATTGCCTTATCAGGATCGACTTCGCTGCCTCTGCCCACGCGCATCGCCTTTGTGGGAAATTACCTCCCCCGGCAGTGCGGCATAGCCACTTTCACCACCGATTTGTGCAATGCTATTGCCGCCGAATACGGCCCTGAGCGCTTCTTTGCGATTCCCGTCAATGATCCCGACTCCTCCTACGACTATCCTGAGCAGGTTCGGCTCGAACTGGCCCAGGACGATCTCACTTCCTACCAGCGGGCTGCCGACTTCCTGAATTTCAATAGCAACGACTTGGTGTGTGTGCAGCATGAATACGGCATCTACGGCGGCGTTGCAGGCAGCCATATACTTTCATTCCTTCGCAAGCTGAAGATGCCTCTCGTGACTACGCTGCACACGGTCCTGCGCGAGCCGGACTTCGATCAACGCGTTGTACTCGAAGAGATCGCAACCCTCTCCGATCGCGTGATCGTAATGAGTGCGCAAGCAGCAGAAATGTTGCGGGATGTGTACGCGGTTCCCGCCAAGAAGATCGATGTAATTCCCCACGGTGTCCCGGATCTGCCGTTCATGGATCCCAACTACTTTAAAGATACTTTCGGCGTCGAAGGAAAGTCGGTCCTTCTGACGTTTGGATTATTGTCCCCAAACAAGGGCATTGAGAATGTAATCCGTGCGCTCCCATCCATCCTGGCCAGTTACCCGGACGTTGTGTATATCGTCTCTGGAGCCACCCATCCTCACCTCCGCAAGCGTGAGGGTGAGCGCTATCGAGAGTCGCTTTTGGCGCTCGCTGAAGATTTGGGTGTTGCAGCCAAACTGATTCTCAGCAATCGTTTCGTTTCCGCTGAGGAATTGATCCAGCATGTAGGAGCAGCCGATATCTACATCACCCCCTACAGGCACGAGGCCCAGGTCGTGTCCGGCACGCTCGCAGTTGCCCTGGGCGCTGGTAAAGCCATCGTCTCTACACCCTATTGGCATGCCAAAGAGCTGCTCGCTGATGGAAGAGGTGTGATCGTTCCGTTTGACGATCCTGACGCAATCGCGGAAGCCGTACTTCGTTTGCTGAAGAGTGACGGAGAGCGCCACGCCATGCGTAAGCGCGCTTACCTTCACTCCCGCGGAACAACCTGGCCCAACACAGCACGCGCGTACATGGCAAGCTTCCAGCGCGCTCGTCAGGAGCGCATGTCCCAGCCCAGGGCGGCCAGGCAAGGGGATCTGCAGAAGACCTTGGCAAACGGCTTGCCCATGCTGAACACGACACATCTGCTCGCCATGACCGATGACACAGGGATCTTCCAGCACGCGATTTTTACGATACCCAATTGCCGTGAGGGCTACACCACAGACGACAACGCACGCGCCCTGATTGTGTCCACGCTTCTGGATGATTGCCAGGTATCTGCAGGCGCGAAGTATTCCGATCTGTCTCAACGCTATCTTTCGTTTCTATGGCTTGCCTTCCACCCGGACTCAGGAAGATTTCGAAACTTCCTGGGCTATGATCGTCAATGGCTGGAGAACGTTGGATCGGAAGACAGCCACGGACGCGCGCTCTGGTCTTTGGGCACAGTTCTCGGCCGATCGCAAGATGCGGGATTGCGTGGAGCAGCCGGCAGGCTTTTTGAAGCCGCAGTTCCCGCAACCTTTACCTTCACCAGTCCGCGTGCCTGGGCGTTTTGCATATTGGGTATGCAAGCCTATCTGGATTGGTTTCCGGGAGACAGGGTTATTCAAGGCGCCCGCAATACGCTTGCCGACCGGCTGCTCGATGTTTACGAGCGCAGCTGTTCCATAGACTGGCATTGGTTCGAGAAAAGTCTCTCTTACTCGAATGCCAGATTGCCGCAAGCGCTGATCCTCGCCGGATGGCACAGTAACAATCGGAGTATGATGCAGGCGGGCATGCAATCGCTGCAATGGCTTGTATCGGAACAGCTGCGCGAGGACAGCGATGTCTTTGTTCCGATTGGTTCAAGAGGATTCTATGTGCAGGGAGATCAAAAGGCGCGTTTCGATCAGCAGCCCGTAGAAGCGTGCGCGACAATCTCTGCATGTCTTGAAGCACAGCGGCTCACTGGCGACAAGCGATGGTTTGCAGAAGCCCAGCGCATATTTGGCTGGTTTCTCGGAAAGAACGATCTGCAAACTCCGCTTTATGATCCAAGCACAGGTGGTTGCAGGGACGGCCTGCACCCTGATCGCGTGAATGAAAATCAGGGAGCGGAATCCACGCTCTCTTTCCTGATGGCGCTGCTTGAAATGCAGGCAGCCCAGACGGCAAACGAACTCGATAGCGAGCACGAAATGAGCGCCTCACATTGACTTCAGTTCATTCGATAGTTCCCGCCTCTGGCAATAAACCATTGACCTCCTCCAACTCGCATGGGCATTCTGAAGAGCCTCTTTTCACGCGATATCAAGGAAATCCCATTCTGACTCGAAATGACTGGCCTTATCCAGTCAACAGCGTGTTCAACGCCGGTGCGACTCTTCTGAAGAACGGGGACACGCTTTTGCTTTGTCGCGTTGAAAACCGAACTGGCCACTCTCATCTTTGCGCCGCCCGCTCAGTCAACGGAGTAGATGGATGGATCATTGACTCAAGACCGACGTTGATGGCGAGCCCACGCGAGTTTCCAGAGGAGATATGGGGAATTGAGGATTGTCGCATCACCTACGTTCCGGAACTCGACAAGTATGCGATTGCCTATACGTCGTTTTCCAGAGGCGGACCGGGAGTCTCGCTCGCAATGACCACGGACTTTGAGACCTTTGAACGATTGGGCGTCATCATGCAACCAGAGGATAAGGACGCAGCTCTTCTCCCGAGAAAAATCGGCGATTACTGGGCGCTTATACATCGGCCAGTCACTACTCTGGGTGCCCACATGTGGATCTCTTATTCGCCCGATCTGCGCCATTGGGGAAGCCATAAAATCATGCTTGAGGCAAGACGGGGCGGATGGTGGGACGCGAACAAGATTGGTCTATGCTCACCCCCAATCGAAACCGCACGGGGCTGGCTGACGATCTATCACGGCGTACGTCAAACCGCATCTGGAAGCATCTATCGATTGGGCCTGGCGCTCTTCGACCTCGACAGCCCCGAGTTATGTTTGCAGCGCGGAGACTCGTGGATGTTCGGCCCCGAAGCCCCATACGAACGCGGTGGCGACGTTAGCGATGTTGTCTTCCCTTGCGGCCAAACCATCGCCGCTGATGGCGACACCATTCATCTCTACTACGGGGCAGCTGACTCCTGTATGGCAATGGCGACTGGCAGCATCTCTGCCTGTCTGTCCTGGCTGGACACCAACTCCCATAGTTCTTCGTAGTAATCCCGTCCCACGCGATAGTAGTGCGTATTTGCGCCAGCCCGCGCTTCGCAGATTTATCCGCAAGACTTCCCGGCCCTGCCGCGTTCAGAAACGCGCCCCGCTATTCCATCTGGTTCAGAAATAACGGGGCCGGTCACCGTCAGCGGTGCCTCGCTATGGCCGCCTCGTTTTCTTGCGCCAGAACAAGTTCCGTAGTCACCGCAAAAAATGCATGGCCGAAAACCGTCGGATGATGCGTATCCCAGAACAAAGTATGGTCCGGGTCAGCGCAAATTGTGGTCGTCAAACAAGGGTCCGTCACATCGTTAAATCCGAAATGAGTTGGATCTGTCTCCACAGCCTTGAACAAGTTGAAGATGTCCATGCGAATAATTCGAATGCCCTCGATTTTCTCCTCAAAGGCAAGCAGGATATCCGTCCACTTATTCGCAGCTGCACTCGCATTTGCCGCAAACTTTACGTTCCCCGCCGCTGCGGGCAGTATTGCTACGTTAAAGAGATTGGGAATCAGGAAATGTCTCGCGCCGGCCTCCCGTAGAAGAAACTCACTCTCCGCGATGCCTAGCGCGATCTTGTAGCCGAGCTCATCCGGACTGCCGCTCGTCGTATCCAGAATGTCGTTGCCGCCACCCTCCAGAACGTACAGCGCCTTTGGATCGGCCTTCCCTCCATGCTGGCTTAGGTAGAGTCCCACCTGTTGCGGAACGCTCGGAATTGTAGCGCCCCCGATCGTCTGCGGAGCAGTAACCCATGCGCCGCCGAAGGCATAGTTAGTGCCGCCCAGCAATGCGGGCTTCATCGGCACACCCAGAAAGCCGGCTACATGATCCACCCAGATCGGGCCGTTGGAAAAGCGCCCATTGTAGTAGGGCGGCGGAGGCTCCGTTCCACCACTTGCCGCGAACAGGTTGCCCACATCACAGTAGCTGTCTCCAAAGACATAAAGGTTCGAGTAGGTCGGTACCGCGGCCTGCGCGATCACAGATGCAAGGCCAAGGATAACTACGCAAAGCCACAACTTTGTACGCATAGAGTTTCTCCTTTGCATGTCTGGTCTGATTTACTATCCCCTTCACCGTCGGTGGAGTCGAAAGAGTCTCGCGACCTCGATAAGCGCCAACCTTGGAATTCTCGCCACCGGCGTCCATGGTCGGCAACCTGCTACTTATGCCTGGCGCGACTCTGCGCAATTAAAGCCCCTTGCAGGCTGAAAGGTAAAGGAGCAATTTGGTATCCCCTCAGATTGCGCCAGGAAATAGAAATGAAGGGTAACCGTCGCAGGCCGTCCCCATTGTGCCCACTACCGTCCGCAGATCGTTCATCGCCTTTGATTTGGACTTGCGCATTTGCCACCACCGCCGTCACTACTGCTGAACGTGTCAAGTTCCGGATTCTTCGCATGTCGCAGTTAGAAAGACACTTACAATCACGACCGTAGATAGCAGCGCCTGTAACTCATGGCTTCGAATAAGTTCCGACCCGCGAATAGGACTTGAAGCGCGCGTCATGCGAATCCGCCAATCAATCGCAGAATCTGCTCGACAGCGTCCGCTGCTTCGGCCCGGCGTCCGGCGTAGCACGATGCCCCGGCAACCGCACGCTGAAATGCGCCCACCATTTCCGGCGAATCCTCCAGAACATGAGGCGTATTTCGCAACAGGATCAGAAACCCTTCACTCTGAGAGACCTGCGCAACGTTCCAGATACATTCCGGCCGATACTCAAGCGACAAAATCCAACCAACCGCGGCCGATGCACCCCCTGTCGATGCGCCGTATTCCGTCGGAAGCACCGGGCGCTGCTCAGGCGAGCCATTCCGTACCAGCAAAGGGCGCGGGTACGGATGCACTCGCCCAGCTGAATCAATCAGCGCGTATTCATCAGAAAAGTAAGTGGCTCCTCGCCGCAATAGTTCAGCCACAAGTGACGACTTCCCAGCGTGGGTGGCGCCGGGTAGCAACAAGGCACGTTCGCCCAACAGAACAACGCCGGCATGCACGGCGTGCATCGTCCCCAAATGATGGATTACGTTCTCATCCAGCGCCCGAATAAGGTCCGGCACGAGCATCATGGCCGTGTGGGCGGATGCCGTCATCGCATCGTCGACCAACAACTCAAACTGATCCCCAACTCGCACCAACCGAATGAGCACATCAGCGCCGCTGGCAGCGTTGTCCACTCTGCGCATTGAAGGGAAGACGTAGCGATCCAGGACGGAATAAGTCTCAAGACAATCGGCCGCAATCTGAAGATTGCAGCCGAAAGCGTGAACGCCAAAAGTATAAGTGCCCAAAGTTTGAGTACCAGGCGCCATGAAGGTCTCTAAGCCGCCCATTCTCGAAACATACTTCCACACCGGCTTCGGCGAAGCAAATCCAACAACGTCGAGTACTTCTAATTGCTCTCGACAACTACCCTGAGACGCCAAACAGAAGCACCTTTCCGCGATCTGATGCAGAATTCTTTAGGGCTTCGGCTTTGGTGCCGGTGGCGGCGGCGGTGGCGGCTTTGGTGCCGGAGGCGGTGGTGGTGGTGGGAGCGGCGGTTTCGGAAGTGGCACAGGCGTCGGGGACGGTCCTCCCTTGGAACCCGCAAATAACGCGTATGCTCGCTGTTCCCCGATCGATAAGGCAGCAACAAGTGGAAGCGCGATGGAGCCCACTGCTGCGACGAACTCGCGCCTAGTCGCCCTTGACGACAATCCCGACGTCTTCACCAGGTTCTTTTCCTGTAATCGCAGAATCGCCTCTTCCGCCAGGTCTTCATCGACTTGCGGATCGAATGAGCGCTGCATGTTCTCCGTCACCCCAGCGAGCGTAGTTGGATTGCTGCACGCATCCCACGCTGCGCCGGCCGTAGTATTCAAGGCGAAAACCTGCTCGTTCTTCTCGTCTACGATAACTCTAGATCCGTCGGGTAGCTGGTTGATTACCAGGCCCTCGGTGCTGACGCGTTCTACCTTCATATCGACCTCTCTCCTGGGCGTGTCAGCAAGCTGGCCTTCGCACGCTCACTTCAATTGTCCGGAGTCTACACTCGCTGTCCTGCCACGCGACACTACTTATTGGTAACTTTCGATCACATTGTGGTTACCAGCCTAAATTTAGGATGTATGCAACGAACTGCAGCAGGTATGCAAATATCTGCATCTTTTTCTTCCCTCCGGATTAAACTGCTGCTTTAGTCCAACTGGCCAGTTGGATGGTCAATAACACGGCTATTAGACTGGAAGTAATTGGGATAACTTCTGTATGGTCCCATGAGAGCAAGCCCTGCTTCCTGGTGCGGCGCCCGACACACCTGCCTCGAATTTCAACCGCGGTAGATAACATTGGTAACTTTTCAATGGGCAGACTGCAACGTATGGCAACATGTTTCAGTGAAGGAATGGGATGAATGCAGGCCGATAACAAATCGTGCGAACTGCTGCTGCGCGCAATCGCGCTGTCGGCCGATGCAGAAATAATCAATCATCTCGCTATTGCGGTTCATGACTGGGATGCCTTGCTCAACCTGGCGCGGGAACATCGCGTCTTGCCGGTGTTGTTCTCCCGGCTGGCTGATATGGGTGACGCCGTTCCCCTGAGGATAGCAGAACAGTTACAAGCCGAAAATGAAAGAAATACATTCCACAACCTCGCAAATGCACTGGAACTGATAGCTCTGCTCAAGGAGTTAGAACATGAGAGCATTCCAGCCATACCCTTTAAGGGAGTCGTGCTCGCTGCAGCGATCCACTGCGACTTCACCACACGAACGGCCGGTGATCTTGACCTTCTCATCCATTACAAACACCTGCCGCAGGCCACAGCCGTTCTTTTGGCTAGAGGATATGAACTGCAGACCAAGATACGCGCCGATGGAACACCGGCCCATTCGGATAGTTACGAATATCATTTGGAGCGACCAGCAGACGGAATGGTTGCCGAACTTCGCTGGAAACTCGAACTTACCGAGCCAAGATTCAGACGCAAACTCGGTCTGGATTGGGTATGGAAGCGGCGAAGATCCGCGACACTCGCCGGCGCGGAAGTTCCAGTTATGAGTCCGGAGATCACATTACTCATGCTATGCATGCACGGTAGCAAACACGCGTGGTCACGCCTCATCTGGATCTGCGACGTCGCGCAATTGATTACTTCGTCCCCTGAGCTTGATTGGAAACAAGTCGTCCTCGAAGCAAAAAGGTCAGGACTCAAGCGCACGCTCGCTCTGGGCATTCTGCTTTCACATCGGGTAGCAGGTGCAACGTTTCCTCCGGCCGTCCTGCAGCGCTTTGCGTCCGATACCGTTGCATCCGGATTGGCCCAACATTTCGAGGACAATCTATTCAATGCGCCGGGAAGCAAGCCCTTGGGCCGTATCCCGTACCATATCCGTCTGCTTGACTTCCAGGATCGGGCCTGGATGTTCTTGTCACTGAATTTCCTGCGCCCCACCGCGAGAGATCGAGAAGCCGTCCCTCTTCCGAAATCGCTTCGCTTCCTCCACTATCTGATAAGGCCATTCCGCATATTATGGGATAAATCGGCAAGATAATATCCGGAATTGGAATCGCGCAACTATCGAGTTACAAGATCTACTCTTACAAGTTACTCAATGGATAAACCATTCTTATAATTTTTCCGTCCTGTCGGCTGACTATCACCGCGATAGTTTGGAATGACAATCCGTGCCAGATCGGCCGGTGTATCAATATCGAATTCCCCACCTGAAAAGTCGACACAGATAGGCTGCGAATCAGGATCACGGAGAAGACGCTTGGCGCCCTCATCTCCCTCCAACGCCAGAAGGCGCGGAAACAGCGCCGCCGGAAAAATCGCAGGGATTCCGGCTAGGCCCGCATATCTTGACGCCACAACAGTGGGTTGAGCGGCGCGCTCGTACGTGTTCATCAACGCGCAAAGATGCTGCGCTGTCAAACTGGGCTGGTCGCAAACCAGCAGCAATACCGCCTGCGCTCCCGGTGCAGCTTGACCGAGGGCTTCCATCCCCGCGTGAATGGAAGTAGCAATTCCCTTCCCCCAGGCAGGATTCATCACCATCCGAACTTCCGGCATTTGCACGCCGGCCTGAATCTCCTCGCAGTACGCCCCCAGCACGACGAGGATGCTATTCACACCCGACTCGCGCACGACGCGAATCGTCCGACCCAACAGCGTTTCGCCCGCAACGCGAACCAACTGCTTAGGCTCTCCTAGTCTTCGACTTGCGCCCGCCGCAAGGATGATAGCCGGGATAGGTTCTCGATCCGACATCGCTTTCAGTGTAGTCGAGACGCAGATGCCGCATCAGTTTGCGCTTGACCGAACGCTCGCCGAGGCAGCAGACTAAGGCATCCGGACGAGCTTACAGCCAGGAGAGTGCGTGACGAAAGCAGGCACACAAGCAGAGGTGTATCCGTTAGGACGATCCTCCTCGTCGGACAAAGGCTATGGCCTCCACAAGGGCGTGCTTTCGCCTATGGAAACCCTGGCTCAATCCGTCTCCGCCATGGCTCCCTCGACCTCGCCCTCACTCACAATTCCACTGGTATTCGCGCTCGCCGGTAATGGTACGTGGTTCGTCTATCTGCTCACCACTCTCGCGGTCCTGCTCATTGGGTTTTGCGTAAGTCGCTTCGCGCGCATGTCCGCTTCTCCTGGTTCTCTCTACACATACACCGCTGATGTGTTGCGGCCATCCCTGGGAGCCGTGGCAGCCTGGGCGCTTCTGCTGGCCTACGTAGCAACCGGCGCATCGGTCGCCGGCGGAGCACTCTATTACACCAACTTATTGTCAGGCCAGTTTTTTTCCTGGACTCCGCCCGCATTGGTAACTCTCGCAATAGTATTCCTGTTGGCCGGAGCCATAGCCTTCCGCGACGTCAAGTTATCCGCCGAGTTAATGCTCTGGATCGAAGTTATCTCTGTCAGCCTCATCGCGATAGTTCTGGTCCTGATGCTTACCCGCTATGGCCTGCGGCTCGATATGAACCAGCTGCGGCTCAAAGGCGTGACTATCTCCGGCCTAGGCCCGGCACTGGTGCTCGCGATGTTCAGCTTCGTAGGTTTTGAGAGCGCAACGACACTCGGCGCCGAAGCCCGCGAACCGCTCAAAACCATCCCACGCGCAGTGATCCAGGTAGCAATACTGGCCGGCGTTTTCTTCGTGCTCTGCGCCTACTCCGAAGTGCTTGGCTTCCAGGGAGAGACCGGTAAGCTGAGCGACACAACAAGTCCACTGCATGTATTGTCCCGCAAGGCAGGAGTATCGCCTCTGGGCACTGCAATCGACTTCGGGGCTCTCGTCAGCATGCTCGCCTGCGTGCTGGCCTGCACCACCGCAGCGGCCCGCGTACTTCTGCGCATGTCGCACAGCGGACTCATGCCAGACCTGTTTGGGCGAACGCATCGAAGATTCGGCACTCCCGGCGCAGCGGTCGTTCTCACCTGCGTCGTTATGTTCGCCGCCGCCGCCGAACTCGCGCGGCGCGGCGTCGACGGCACCGACATATACAGCTGGATCGGTTCTATCTCAGTATTCGGATTTCTGACAGCCTACGCGCTCATGGCGATTGCCCTGCCCTTCGCGCGCAAAGCTCTCGGCCAGCACTCGTATCTCATCACAGCAGTAAGCGGGCTCACTGTCCTCGTGATGATCGCAGGCGTCGTCGGAAGCATCTATCCGGTCCCGCCCGCCCCAGCAGTCTGGTTCCCGTATATCTATCTCGGCTATATGGCACTCGGGATGGCCTGGTTTCTTATAAGACGCAAGGCCATCCGCGCGCGAAAACGCAGTTAGAACATCCCATCATGCCTGCTCGTCACGATCCGGCTGCAGTATGATCAGCAAAACAACACCCACCACCACAAACATGCGAAACGCCGCCTCCTGCCCATTCCAGATATGAGACTGCCACATCAGAAACCATTCCGCGCCCACAATAAGGAACGCGACCAGCCACATCAACATGCCCAGCGTAAGAGCAAGAATCGGAATGCGCTTGGCCCGGCCGAACACCGCCGCAGGCTCCCGCAGCGCACGAAACAAAGCGATAGCTCCCCACCAGCACAGGATCGCCGTCACAAGCTCCCAAAGAATGATCGACCAGTAGAAAGCCATGTGCCAAGCCGGCGTCGTCAGAGCACGCCACATTCCCTTGTTGCCCGGCAACGTCGAGTCCATGCTCAGTACGTGGCGAACGAACTGATAGTTCGAGTCGAAGTCCGTCGTGTTGTTAAAGACCACCAGCGTATAAAACAGCGCCACAGCGGCCAGCAGAAATATCTTCGCTATACGCGTAGTCATCAGCCTTGTCTCTCAGCCGAAATCATGGTTCATCTTACCGTGAACCTCCCGCGCAGCCGCGAGCATCGTACAAAAATCCAAACCCAGCATCCATGCTAAATTCAACTCAAATGACGCCTGAAGCCAAGCTCGCCGAATTAGGCCTCACCCTCCCCGCAGCACCCGCTCCCGGAGGCAACTACGTCTCCGCCAAGCGAGTCGGACAACTCGTCTATCTCGCCGGAGTCGTCTCAACCAACGCATCAGGAGTCATCTCCGGCACAGTCGGCGTCGATCGCACCATCGAAGACGGATACAACGCAGCACGCGCCTGCGCCCTCACGCAGCTAGCCGTCCTCAAGCGCGAATTAGGATCGCTCGACGCCGTCACAGAGATCATCTCGCTGACCGGATATGTCAACGCCGTACCCGGCTTCGAAAATTCCCCGGCTGTCCTCAACGGCGCATCAGATCTGCTCGTGCAGATCTTCGGCGACCGAGGCAAGCATGTGCGCGCAGCCGTCGGCGTAAGCGCACTGCCAAGAAACGCCACCGTCGAACTGCAGATGACGGTCTACACTGGAAGCGCCGCAGCAAGCGCCGTAATTCCGCCACGGAGTTGAATCCAGTCTATGAGCGACGCTCCCGAACCCTCACGTCCCCCGTTTCCACCATTCACGCCTGAAACCGCCGCCCTTAAGGTACGCCTCGCCGAAGATGGGTGGAACTCTCGAGATCCCGGAAAAGTAGCCCTCGCCTACTCTCTCGATTCGCGATGGAGAAACCGCTCCGAGTTCATCAGTGGCCGGCAGGAAATCATCGCCTTCCTCACAAGGAAGTGGGCCACCGAACTCGACTACCGGCTCATCAAGGAGATATGGGCCTTCGGCAGTCATCGAATCGCCGTGCGCTTCGCTTACGAATATCACGACCTCTTAGGCAATTGGTTCCGCGCCTACGGTAACGAAAATTGGGAATTCGATCTGCGCGGGCTCATGTTCGTACGCCACGCCAGCATCAACGACCTTGCTATCTCCGAGTCAGAACGAAAATTTCATTGGCCACTCGGCCAGCGCCCCCACGACCACCCCGAGTTGAGCGAGCTGGGCCTTTAGGTACCTCGTTTTCCACAGCTCGTCCCAATTCGGAAAGAAACCGCGCCCGGAAAACCTCTCTTCCCGCCTCACAACTCATCGCCGCCTGCCCATCCACGGCAGCTGCCTCGCAACTGCGAGTGTCACGTTTCCCCGCGATTTCATACGCTAAAACGCTTCCGCACACTAACCCGCACGACCAAAAACGCATGGCATATCAGGCGAACAATTGGCAACTCCAAGCGGAATAATTTTTCGTTGATTTTCACTGCCGGTGGGGTATTGTATGAGTAACCCCGCAGGACGGCCACGAGCGGTTCAACCGGCGAGCATTACTCGCACCAGCCTTTCCTTCTTTTTTTGACCCCTCCCATGGATGGGTCGGTGAATCAACCGCAGGTCTTGAAAGACATTTCAAGGTCACGGGAAATCCTTACTCATGAGGCCCGCAATTGATTTCTTCAGTTCGTAGGATTCATTATTCATTCGTTCGGCTGCTGGCACTGGTGGCGGTCGCAGCACTCTGTTCCATTCATTCCCTGGCGCAACAGACGCTCGGCAGCGTCAACGGCGAGGTCACCGACAGTTCAGGCAGCGTGATTGCCGGCGCTGTCGTAACCATCACAGGCGAGCAGACAGGCCTCACCCGAACTGCGACTTCGAGCGGCAGCGGTGAATACCTCTTCGTCAATCTGCCCATCGGCACCTACACTCTGAATTACACAGCTGAGGGATTCACGGTTCAAACGACTCCCCACATCATCGTCCAGGCCGACCGTACCGCCACGGTGAACGCAACACTCAAAGCAGGCTCCAAAGCCGTGACCGTTACCGTCGAGGCCTCCCCTCTGATCAACGCCGTCGATACCACCAACGGTTACGTACTCGACAAATCACAGATCGAAGCCGTGCCGTTGGCCACAGGCAGTTTCACCGGCCTGGCCATCCTCACTCCCGGTGTGAACGCCGAGCTTCTCGGAGGCACAGGAGCAGCGGACGGCCTCGGAAATCAACCCATCTGGGCCAACGGCCAGCGCGATACGTCCAACACCTTCCAGCTCAATGGAGTCGACGCCAGCAATCTCTTCAACGGCAAAAGCACCAGCTCCGTGGGATCAAACCGCGTCATCAACAACACCGGCGGATTTCAATCCGGCGCGGGCGGCGTCATCAGCAGCGCGGGCTCGGTCTACCTTGCCATCGGACAGTCGCTCCCAACTCCTCCACCCGACGCGCTCGCCGAGGTTCGCGTCAACGCCTCCATGTACGACGCGCAGCAGGGCTCGACCTCCGGAGCCCATATCGATATGAGTACAGCTTCGGGGACGAATGACTTGCACGGCTCTGGGTGGTTCAACCGCGGCACCGATTGGCTCAACGCGGCGCCGTTCTTCTTCAAGAACGACCCATCCATTCCCGCTGATGAGAAAAACCCTCAACTGCACCGCTGGACCGCCGGCTTTACTGCGGGTGGCCCGATCATCAAGAACAAGCTCTTCGGCTTCATCAGCTATCAACAGGTTCACGTCTCTGACCAGGAATCCGGCATCTCCCACCTCGACGTCCCGCCGGATCTGACCGATGATCGCAGTGACTCCGCCCTGGCCAGCGTTGCATCGACGGACTGGGGCGCGACCATCGATCCGTCCTCCATCAATCCAGTCGCCCGCTTCCTCATGAATTACAAATTGCCCAACGGGAAGTACATGATTCCCAGCGCCGCCAATCCGCTCGACGCCAGCGGTTCCGTGCTCTACAACGCGTCCGTCCCTGGCACTTCTTACTTCTTTGCAAAGCAGGGCATCGCAGATCTCGACTGGAACGCTGCCAGCAAGGACACGCTGGCCTTCAAGTACTACTACCAGGCCGATCCGGGCCGCAATCCGTACGCCTACTCGAGCGTCGCCGGCTGGACTCAAAATCTCGATGCCGGCAGCCAGGTCATCTCCATCAACAACACATGGATGATCAAGCCCAATCTCAGCACCACCCAAACCTTTGGCTTTATCCGCGAAAAGGAATACGGCGCCAACCAGCAACCCTTCACCCCCGATCAAGCCGGCATGAGCCTCTTCGGATCGCCGATCTTCCCCGGTCTCTCCATCGTCGACGCCCTCGGCAACGGCCCAGGCAACCCAGCCGGGCTCGGCAATAAAAGCTTGAATATAGGCTCCGGCGGGTTCCAGATGGGCTCCTACACTGGTGTCTTCCAGAATCGGTTCATGCCTTCCGCCAATGCCATCTGGTCACTCGGACGCCACACCGTTACCTTCGGCGGCAACTACGCCGCCACCCAGCTCAACATCCGAAACAACCGTAGCCAGCACGGCAGCAACTGGGGAGAAGCTATGATCTCGGTCAACGACTTCCCCGATTTCCTGGAGGGCGGCCCGCTCGGATACAACGCCAACTACTCTTTCGCAACCACTGCTTACCTCGTCGGCGACGCGAACCGCTACCTGCGCGCTCCGCAGGTCGGCAGCTATGTGCAGGACAAGTTCCAGGTCACTCCGTCCCTGAGCCTCACCGCCGGCATCCGCTATGACTGGAACGGCGCATTCAGCGAAAAATATGGGCGCATCTATAACTTTGAGCCTTCCCTCTACGTCGCGCCCACGCAGGACCAGCCCTCCGACCAGTCCGGCTTCATCTTCCCCAGCAACTACAAATACAAAACCCCCGGCGTTAGCTCGACGACATTGACCGGCCGCCAGTGGGGCCTCGCTCCCCGCGTGGGCTTCGCTTGGAACCCCCGCTTCCTCGGATCCAAGCTCGTACTCCGCGGCGGCACAGGCATGTATTACGACCGTGGCGAGCTCTTCTCATACCTCTCTCCCGGCTATGCCTCCGGAGCCGTGACCGGCGGACCTTATGGTGTCACCCAGGCTCCTCCCTTCGTCAAGACCATCTACCCCAATGGCGTCTACGGCGATCCCATCGTGCCCAATACGTCTCTCTCCTCGCCCTTCTGTGATCCCACCGCCGCTACAGGCAGCGCATTCTACTGCGGCACGCTTCCAGCAGAGCCTACCGGTACGCCCACTTCCCTGACCCTTCCATCGATCGGCGACATCGCAGGCGGCGCGCTGCTGCCGACCTTCGCAGTCTATGACCGCAAAGCAAAGCTGCCCTACACCATCAACTTCACGCTCGACATGCAGTTCCAGCCGCGCCCTGACCTGATGATCGAAGTCGGCTATGTCGGCAACCTCGGCCGCCATCAGGTGATTCCGCTCCCCTTCAACCAGCCAAACGTGGCAACGCCCTCTCATCCGGTCAATGGCGAAAAATATACTTACGGCTACTGGACGGTGGATGGCTACTACAACCCGCTCGTCCTCCCCGACGGTGCAAGCACCCAGGGCAACGTTGCGCTCTTCAACTTCGAGGGTGGCAACGTGGATATGCGCGTTCCCTACCTCGGCTACTCAGCCGAAGCAGAGCGGTTCTCCGCCGTCGGCGTATCCTCCTACCACGCCCTGCAGGCACATGTGGAGAAGCGTCTCAGCCACGGTCTGCAGGCCGGTGCATCCTACACTTACTCGCACGGGCTGGACGAGCAGAGCGCCCTCGGCCTCTTCTA
>Ga0206964_10134_pt1 | contig 23154 bp, 19 predicted proteins | sample Alteio_BWOrgHeat_25_FD_152980 | JGI IMG/M metagenome (GOLD analysis project Ga0206964, IMG submission 152980) | Enriched cells from forest soil in Barre Woods Harvard Forest LTER site, Petersham, Massachusetts, United States -... | ecosystem: Environmental > Terrestrial > Soil > Temperate forest >...
AATCTCCAAGATAAGTACCCACCAGGTTGCCCTGATCCTTGGTAAGTCCGGTAAAAGGGGAGCCAGATAGCACGTGATATAATTTATTCGACTGGTTTTTTACGGTGATTCCATCGTTAATTATCAGGGCATTTTTTATATCGAGGTATAAAGAAATCATATGATCGATACTATTCTCCTGTTTTGCTTTTTGGGCATAACATAAGTTTACCAACGATGAGAAGATCAATATAAATGTGAGGCTTTTTAAAGTTTTCATTGCAATTTTCTATCGTCTAAAGGTTTAATGTATAAATAGCCGACTATTCAATTGGTATACATCTCAAAATCGGTGCCAATGTTAAACCAATATAATTAATTTATTCTCAAATAGTTAAATGCAATTTCTGCTTTTTATATCAAAACTACAATGGCGACTGTGAAAAAGTTCCAAATCCTGCCAAATCAGTGCGTTTTGCTAAAAAAGGTCGGCACACCACCTCCTCACCCCGGGTTTCAAATAAAAATAGTTACAGCGAATTCCCCGCTATAACTTTTTTTCTTTTCGCATTTATTTCTGCAATTTACTTAACAGCTGCCAACGTTGCGGTAGTTTTTCCACAAGTAGCCATGGATTTATCGCTATAGTATGGATTTTTTATCCCGGGGCTTTCGCTCAGCCAGTAGGCTTGCTTCATTGGGCAGTAGTCAACATATACAGTAGAGGTGTTCATCTTTAAACCTTTTAAAACTTCGACCAGGTTTTTTGACAAGCTGGTGAAATGTTCGCGCTGGTGATTTACATCAGCTGATTCAGCTATATGCCTGCTATCGAACTTTAGTTTATCTGCATAGCTATTATACAATTTCAGCTGGTCGGCTTTTAAACCGGTTTCGGGAGCGGAAAGAGCTACCAACAGCGCTTTTGCACCATTGTTTGCTTCGTTTGCGTTGCCTGCAGCTAAAGCGTTTTTTACCGTAAAATAGGCTTTTGTAATGCCGTTGATATTGTTTTGTGCGTGGGCAAAAGAAACGCAAAATGCCAAAATAAAGGTGAGCGACAGTATTTTTATGGTCTTCATAGTGGATGTATTTGAATGTATTGGGTAAATTTATTACAAATTGTTTATCCATGCGATTAAAATAATACAAAACGGTACTTTAGTGTTAGCAACACCAGACATCTATTTCCTGGCTTTCAGTTAAAACGCATATCATGAAAAAGTTTACACTAATCGGCCTGCTTTGTGCGGCTTTCCTGTTGGGCTATGGTTTCAACCGCTTAACTAACCCGATGAATAGCGGTCCGCGCGTGACGGGCATCGGCGGTATTTTTTTTAAGGCTAAAGACCCCGCAGCGCTGAAAGCATGGTACAGCAAGAACCTGGGCATCCGCATGAGTGCCTACGGTTCAACTTTTGAATGGTACCGGGGCATAGACAGCACAAAAAAAGGTTTTACTTCATGGGCGCCATTCAGGGAAACCACCAAATACTTCCAGCCCTCTGACAAGCAATTCATGATCAATTACCGTGTGGAGGGGTTGGATCAGCTTTTGGCCCAAATGAAAGCGGCGGGTATTACGCCGGTTGACAGCGTGCAAAGGACAAGCGGTGGCAATTTTGTACACCTGATGGACCCGGAAGGTAATAAGATCGAATTATGGGAGCCCATTGATGTGGAATATACTCCACCTGGCACCGTCACCACCAAATAACTTGCTGCAATATCTTATTAAAAAATCCAATCGCGCCAAAAGGTAAAGACTTTCTCCAACTACGTTGCCCGGGGGTATTTGCGGCTTTCACATAAGTCGGCTGGCCAGTTATAAGGTTATTCAAATTTCAAGATCTCAATTTTTACCGGGCCTAATAACCCCGAAGATTCCAAACCGCCCCTCGGATCGGGTCCAAATAAAACGGTCGCTTTCCGTTGCGATTCGGGAAGCATGCTATCGCCAATGAGGCGGTTTACCCAAGTGTTAACTACTTTTATTTCCAATTTATTTTCACCTGGTTTGATGGCCCGCGTTATATCTACAGCGTAGGGCGGTGTCCATGCGCCGCCCATCTCCACGCCGTTAACACTTACCTTGGCTATAGCACGGACCAGGCCGAGGTCAATAACATAACGTTTTCCTTTTTCCACTTCGCCTACTTTAAAAGTGTTTTGGTAGTAAGCAGCGCCCGAATAATATTTGATGCTGTCGTTCGCATTTTTCGACCAATCTGTTAACGTACTGAACACCACCGGGTGCGCTGGCCCGCGCATGTTGCTGTCAAACTGAACCGTCCATGGCGTATTTACTTCGGTCGATTGTTCAATTACCGGGTAATTTGACCGGGTGGTTTCGCTGTTCGCGGCATCTTTGCGGAAAATCACAAATGTGCTTTCATAAGGCGCTAATTGCAGTCGCACTGACGTTACGCCATCGTGCTGGCTGTATGCAGGCAATTCGCGGGTTGAACCGTCAATTGCATTCCACAATTCCGGCTGTTTACCGGTTATGCGGAAGGCCGGCGAAATTTTAACAGGCTCGGTTTTTTGGTTTGATATAAAATAGACCGAACCATCCTCCAATTGCCTGTGTATAAAAAGGATGGAATCGCTTTGAGTTGTCCTTGCATCGGGAACAACTCGTATCAGATCCAGTGCCTGCTGCATATCAAGCCCGCTTAGTACCAATCCCTTACCATAATGGTTAATTTTCACTTTGGTTCCGTTAATCTTCCCCCAAAGTTCGTTGGCAAGGCTTTGCACCTGCTTATCTGCCGCGGGGTAATTGGCAAGGCTGGGCGACCTTACCGGTTTAGGGCCGAGCACTACGGCGCCCTGTTGCACCAACTCTTTTATTTTAGCTAACAGTTCAGGGCGAATTGTTTCCAGCTTTGGCAAAACCAGTATGCTGTAGGCAATGCCGTTGGGGAGTACCAGTTTACCGTTTTGTACGGTAAGCCGTTGCTTTATCACATCGCCATTAATATAGTCAAACGAATATCCTTGCGGCAGAGCCGGGTTAGTTACACCGATCATCTTAGGTGCATCTTCACCAATAAAATAGGCCACATCAGCCACGTACCTGCCCTGTTGCAGCATCATGTTACACCGTTTGAGATATTTAAGCAATATATCCATGTCAAAAAACCAGGTATTGAGCCGGTTAAACTCTACGCTGAACCAGGCATTCAAACCGGGCGCCTTATCATCCGGCTGTGATATATAAACATGCAACAGCGTATTATTAATACCCTCCGTAAAGAATCGATCCCCGCGTTTTTTAAACATGGCCGGGTAGCGAAAAAACGGTGCGCCCGCTGCAGTGAAAGATTCGGCCGAAACCTTTGTTTTGCCATAAATATGCGCCGATGAGGAGGCCGCGCGGTTCTCAATATCGCCAAGGTCACCCTCACTCCAAAACTCGCCGCCTACCTCATCCGACTGGCCGCCATATTGTAAAAATTCGCCCGGGTAGCCCCAATGTCCATAATTCTCCAGCCAGGTGGTCAGCCCGTGCTGGTGACTTACCTCCCTTAAACCGCCAACATATTTAAACGAAACATCGTCGGCAATCAGGCGCCTTAAGTCCCATAAAAAACGATCGGATCGGTCCTCGCTGCCTACAACTTTACCCTGTAAAACAGGGATGTAAGGCGTTGGATCATAATTATAGGCGTTTTTAAATTCCGGGATCAGTTCGTCGGTCCAGTTCTGGCTGCCGGTTTCGTAACTGTCCTCAACGGTAACTTTCCAGGTTTTCCGATCTTCCTCGGGAACCCGTTTTAGTATCTGTCCCAAAAAGGCATCAAAATGTGCGGCCACGTTTGCCTTACTCATTTTATCTACCTCCAACCCCTGTCCTTCCGGCGGCGCGGGGCTGTTCGTTACATTGGTAGGTGCCATACCGGTTCGTTCGATCACCCAATTGCCGGCAGGCACCTTCCAATTTAGTGCGCCATCTGAGGCCATATACTTTGAAATATCTATAACGTTTGCAGGATCGATAATATATTTCGAGGATTCGGCTGGCTGCGGCAACCATTGATATGCCTCCCAAAAAGGATGCGGTGTTGGCCAGGTTTTGGCCAGTGATTTTTCGATATAATTTTCAACCATTGGCGTGCCTGATAGCTTTATCTCCGCTATGCTGCAGTCTGATGATACCCCTGTAAAAGCTATCCGGAAATTGCTCGAAAGGGTTGCCGGTATAGAAAAAACCGCCGGGCCAAAAGGTATAAAGCCCACATTCAACGCTGGGTTTGAGCGGTCTATTAAAAAATGTTTAACGGTTACATAGGCGCCGTTTTGTTTTGCCTGGATATCACCTTCCAACCGTACCGCCTGTTTTATCGCGGTGATGGTTATGCTCCTAACAGTATAAGGTTGTTTTGTGTCGATTTGCAACGAAAATTGTTGCCCGCCTTTTAAGTGAATTGCCGTAGCATTATTACCATCCAATGCATTGTTAAGTGAATCGATCGCCGGTACAGAAGATAAGGCTGGATGAAGTGAACTGATATCCCCGTTGTAACCTGCCGCTACCGGGTAAGCGAGCACCTTTACATCCTGGAAATTCGGTTGTGGTTTACCGAGTTTTTTGTGAAACCGGACCGGCCCTTTAACCATTACTTGCGACGAAGTAAGGTAACGCATAGATTGTTCGGGCTTGATCCACGGGCCGCCGGACTGGCTCCAGCCAGGGCCATTAAAAATGCCGATGGTGATATTAAGGCGCGTTGCAGCCTTTAGCGCCGCGTGTAAGATGTCCCACCATTCATCCGAGAACATTTTAACCTTGCCGTACGGTACATTATCCAAGCCTATATTGCCGATGAAAGCGCGGTTAATACCGACCTTTTTCATCGCTTCCAGGTCTTTTACAACGCCTTCTTTAGAAATATTGTCGGACAGCCAATACCAGTAAACGCTGGTTTGAACGGAGTCAGGAATATGGACGAATTTATTTTCAATACCGCTGGTATCATTCAATTTTATCGGCTGCCCAAAACTTTTGCGTTCCGTTAAAAGAACCAGGATAGCAATAATGCAATAATATCGGATCTTCATAATACAAGGCAATTAAAGCATATAAATCGATTTAGCCAAATAAAACTTCTACAAGAATAGCGTTTACTCCTGAGATACGAAAAATAGTTGAATCAAACTTTATCTGGCAAATAAAATTGAGTCTGCCAGCCGATTAGAAGTTTATAGATGAAAAATATTGCAGTTTTAAATAATGTAAAAAAAATTTGCGGACATTGCTAACCAAATGAGCACTAGATGGTTTAATCAACATGGAAGCAGAAGCAATACCCCAACAAAAAAAAGGCGCGAGCTTTGACATTCGTGAAAGCGCGATGCTCAGCGACCGGGAAAACGCTGTAATGAAATACGCAGAAGTCAAAGATCGATTTTTAAATATTTCGAGCTGGGGCAAGTTTGCCGGCGAGGCCCCTGAAACTTTCGTACTGACCGATGCACAAGGCAATGAGTTGGACAGAGCGGCGCGCGATGGTGACCTCATCAAAATACATCTGCCCGGCCCACGATCCCGAATTGGCGGCGGCGAGGACTGGGTATTGATCGAAAAGATCTATGAAGAAAGGAACAAACGCCTGGACGAAGTTTTTACAGCAATGACGGTCAGGCCAAACCGAAACCCGGAAACTAAAAATCCGGCGATTGCCCATTTCTTTGGCAAATACACTACAAATACATTTATCATCTGCCGGCACCGGACGGAGATCATTTGCAGTATCCATGGGCGGAACGAACAGATCAATACCCAAACGGATTGGCTTGATCTGATTCGTAACCTGATGGTGGCTATCCCGGCTCAAATAGGCCTCTCTAATCCACACTGGAAACAATTGGCTAAAGGGTTGATCAAATAGTTGTTCTTGATAGGTTTAGGTCTATAATTTCCAAAGACCAGACGAAAAAAGCATCCCATTTTCATGAAATGCGATTGGATCTTTTATGATTCATAATTTCTAACAGATATATGGTTGATTTGCAGGCAATTATTCGATTTTAAACCAATTAATTATAGTATGATTCTCGAACTATTTTAACATCAATTTAATGGCCTATCTTTTGCCAATCTTTGCAACATCTTTTGCCGCTTTACGTAAACTATTAAAAATAATGGAAATGATCTATAATTGCGAGGAAAGAATCGGAGTGCATTCAATTGCAAAAATCTTTACTGAGAAATTAAAATGGATATTTAGAGAGCAGTCGATAAGTGACTGCGGTACTGATGCTTATGTTGAGATAACGAGACCTGGCTTTAAAACAGGATGCTATACACCAACAGGGAAATTAATTGGAGTTCAGCTAAAATCCGGGCAGAGCTTTTTTAAAGAAGCAAGAGATGAATATTTTGTCTTTCGCGGCTCAAAAAGACATTTAGATTACTGGTTGGGTCATTGCATACCAACCATATTGATAATTTACGATAGAATCACTGGAAATGCTTACTGGCGCGAAGTCAATAGATCCACGATTATCTTAACTGAAAAGGGTTTTAAAGTTAACATATTCAAACAAAACTTACTAAAACAATCAAGTAAAGAGGCTTTGACTAACATCGCCTTTTTTAGCAGTAAATATCATTATAAGCTTTGGCAGATACAAAGTTCAATAGACGAAATTAAATTATTGATAACTACACCGCTATTTCTATATATAGAAATCGATGAGATACCTAATTCTAATAGTTGCAATATTACGTTGTTAGTTACTAACGATGGCTACACAAGTTTTCCCGAAATAATTTATACTGGTGATAATGATAATGCAAACCGGTTTGAATATAGGTTCGAACTTTCGAAAGACAGCAGTTTGCAACAAGCAATAAGCGACACGATACCGTGGGCTGATTTCCTTTTTGGTAATGAAGACTTTACAGACGAAATATTAGCAACAACAATTGCAGATGAAATTTTAAGTTTTAACCATGAAGAATTTGGTCAGGATGTTTTAGAATTAAAAAAACAAAACAATTTTTTTCTCTTGGCGTGCTACTTAACCGGATCTTATTGTTTTCGATTAGAGTTGAAAGCAAACAATTTAACATACGCCTTTCTTGCTATGGACCCCTTTTTGGAGAAAGAACCTATTGTAAGGACACACATGTGCTATTAAGAAATTTAGCCAAAAAAACGCCCCTCAATTGCTTGAGAGGCGAAAAAAAATCCGGGTCAGTCGTGGGTCTAATTACGAACCAGTTTATAGTTGATTTGAAAAAAATAGCTCGAATATGAGGACGTTTATGGTGCAAGATCGAACCAATTTTAATTAGAACATTAAACTTCGCCTAAAAAAGTTATTCTAACAAATAACAGTGACAATCTATGTATGGTCAGGGGGGTTACTTAATTTTTTTTATCACCAGGGCAATACATCCCGGTCACCCAGTTCATCCAGAACATCACCTATAAAATCGCGCGCATTCACCTTTTGAGGCTCCTCCGTGATTTTCTGTGGCGCCTTCTTCTTCTCCTTCTTATGTTCGGCGGCGGTATAATATTTCTCAATAATCTTCAGCTCCTTGGCGAAGCCCTGCTCCTGCAAAAGCTTTAACAGGTCATAGCGTTCATAGGCGGTAGCCGCATTCGCTGATTTAAGGCGGCCCTCATTTTTTTCCGCAATAAATAGTTCTCCTTCCTCATCGAAACGTGCAGTGGTGATAAAAACCGCCCGCAACCGCCTGTTCTCACTGATCTCCTTTTGATAATGGGTTGCCCCAAAAGGCACCGTCCGCTCGAAAAACCATTTCAAGCTGTTCTTCTTATCCCGGTCACCAAGCGGGATAACCACATTCGACATATACCCTTTCAGTTCCACAAAAACGAGTTCCCTCGGATGCCCCGAATGAATAATATAATCATATTCATATTGTTCCGTTTCGTATTTACCTTCCGCATCCTTTATACCTTTGGTGACCAACGTTTTGCCACGCTCCATGGAAGCCTCCCCATAAAGAGATTTCAATAGCGGATACATCAGGCATTCAAACAAAGTTCCCTTCAGGTCCTTCAGTGCATCATCCTGGCCCGCATTTCGGATCGTCTTCAACATACTTTTAACCGACGAGCCCATATCCCCGCCCGCAGCCAAAAGTTCGTTGACGGCCTGCAGTTTGGAAAGCACTTCGTATATCCGCTGGCCAAAGACCGCTCCAATTTCAAAAGCAATTAAACCCATCTTACGTATGCGCCCGAGGACACGTTCCTCACACTCCCGGTAAAAGATCAGTGGCATCACCTTCCGGTGCCCTGTTCTGACCGCGTGCAGGTTGATTTGCACTCTGGCCAAAAAGCCGTCTAACTGCTCCTGGGTATAGGGCCCCGACAGCACCACGTCCAGCACTACCAGCGTCTGTTTTTCCAGTTCATCCGAAACTGCACCCAAGCTTGGGTTAATGCCGGTCGCCTTCGTATAGCTGAAAGCATCCCAGGTTAGCTTGTTATGGACCCTGGCCGTCCCTGGTGTCTTTTTATTCCGGTAGATCGTCCGGTTATTATCGATCAAGTTAGCCTGGTACAGCCAGCGCAAAATGTCGGGGATCAAACTTGCATCCAGCACCATTTTGGCATAATGGTTTTCAATCAGCGCTGGGATTTCGTTCGCTGCGACCAATTCCCTGCCAGAATTCATATGTTCCTTAAAAAGTATATAGGAAACTCCCCGACCGTCCTCCTGAAGGTAGACCAGGTTTAGTTTTTTCAGGACCTTCAACATATCATCTATAGTCTCCACCTTGGTTGACGCTCCGCTGCCTGGAGACGCCGTTACCTTCATCGCTTCGTAATACGAGATAATACTGCCGTTATCCAGCATCACTTTTAATAAGCGGTATAAAGGCGGCCGGCTATCCTTGCTGATCCGCATAACCATCGCTACATTCAGGCCTTGTTCATTATATAAATAAATAAACTGCCCGTGACCAAAGGTGAACGGGCTCGACGACCTGATGACCAATGCCCGGGCCGCGCGGCTCACCGCCTGGCGTGCGTTGGCATCCAAAAGGTTAAATGTTGCTGCGAGCAATTCCCGCAATTCTGTTCCGCTGGCGTAAACATTTTTTTCCAAATGTTCAAACAAACACTCACTGTATTGATCCTGCACGGAAAGATAATCCTTTGATTTCATTTTGTCACACTGCCCTTATTAATTTAATTTAATAATTAGCCAAAGCTACTTCTTTTTATTTGTAAAATTTTTTCAACTTAAAATATTCATTACCAACAAGTTAAAAAATACATGTATTATTAAATCCATTGCGAAGCAAAAAATGACTGTCACAATAAAAAAAGCTTTTGCAGCACCGCCACCGGAAAAGTGCTATCCTAGCCACTAGAAACCGTTTACCGGAACAGGGGCTAGTGTTGGTTAAAAACTCGTAAATTTGCGCCTCTGATTTAGCCCCCAGAACAAAGGCCAATGACACCTAAAGAACTCCATCAAAAATATAATGTCCTGCAGCCAGAAATATTCCGAGAAGTTCAGGAACTGTTTGGCGAAAAAACCGGGGATTATGAATTCAACGGGATCGAATATGCTGAAGGTGGGCCTTTCATGAGCGTGCCGGAAGCCTGCTTGATGGCAGTGCCCAGGGAATACAAAATCAATATTAACCTAGACCTTAGCGCACGGGAAAATTACACCCGGGGCTTGTTCCAGTTATCGCACGAGGTCGTGCACTTATTATCACCCAGCGACGAGCCCATTACCAATAACCTGGAGGAGGGCGCGGCGGTTTATTTTTCCAAACTTTATACCGAACGGGAAACAGGCGATCTAACTATTTTTGAAACGCCCACCCGTAAAACCGGTTACCGATACGCCTATTGCCTGGTCTGTCAATTACTGGCCATTGACCGGGACGCTATCAAAAACCTGCGTAAACAGCAACCCGATTTCCGCGAGATCAGCCCTGCCGATTTCGTTGCCGCCGGGCTCAAGGCCGACGATGAACTTATTACCGCCTTACTGGCGACTTTTTTAGAAGTATTTCCACCGGTAGCGAGCCCGGCCACCGGCAGTCAACCGGAAGCGGCAGCAGCCCCCAGCGGCGATCAACCCGAACCCGCGCCACAAACGCACATTGACAACTAGCAAATGAACGAAGCAGAATTTGAACAGCACCTGGCCAGCACGTTACGACTGGTATTACCCTTCTTCCAACCCGCGCAAGTCAGCAGCCAGCGTTCGTTTTCTATTAAATTCGGGCACCACCATGTCCTGGTCGATGATCAGATCCCCGGTGAACGGGCCAAGCGGAGTACCTATGACGTGCTGCTGAAGATAAACGGTAGCCCGCTAGTCCTACTGGAACTTAAACGGCCTGGGCTTCCATTGTCCGCGGACGACCGCGACCAGGGCGTTTCCTATGCCCGCCTGACCGACCCGATCACGCCGGTGACCATTGTCACTAACGGGCAGAACTTCCATGTCTACGATACCTATACCAAAGCGGAAATCGAAAATGAAGTACTGGACGAGAATTTCTTTACCGGACGGATCGCGCAGGCATCCCTGCTCGCCAAAAATGCCTTTAAAGATGCCCTGTTCACGCTGATCGAAAGCGACCAGCGGTTGCTATTCAGTATGCTCAACACGATCTCGAAAAACACTTTCGCTGAACTCACAGGCGCGGTCAGCGATCCCACTAGGCCGATCATCAACGATTTCAGTGTGCCCAGGGCGCTGCTCGGTGAATTACAGGAAACCGTGTGGGAAAAGCAATTTGTCGCTTTGACCGGGGATGCGTATTGCGGCAAAACCAATTTGCTCTACCAATATTACCAAAGCGCTGAACAAAATGAAGAAGCTGTTCTGTATATCAACTGCGCCGATTTTCATTACTCCATCTTCCGGAAACTGGCCAATAACCTCCATAGCCTTTTGCGCTTCCCGGTAGACGAATTAAAACTCAAGGAATGGTTGTTCCTGCATTTTGACGAAGGGACCGAAAAAAAGATCACCGTGATCTTTGATCACGTTCGGGCAGATATGGACCGGGTAATGATGGCCGACCTGTCCGAGTTCTTGGACGTATTTAAAATGGACGGCAACCGCATCATCGTTGCTGTTGATCAATCCGTGTTTTACCAATTGAGGTTTGCGGAGAGCCGCCTGCTGAACACTATGATCGGGAATAATTTCCGGGAAGTACAGCTGGGTAACTTTACGACGGCGGAATATTTTGCCGCCAACGAACTGCTGGCCGATCATTACCAGATGGCCTTCGCCCCGGGAGCTGCTTATACGGATGTTTACCGGCTGCCCCGGATCTGGCGCATCCTGGTAGCCTCCTCGGTCAGGGAACGGCCCGGTGAAGGGTTTTTCGCGCTCTTCAAAGCAGTCCCCGGCGTGGAATTTTTAAAGGTCATCCAAGATACTTTTCAATTGGATGCCCGGCTGGTCTCGGATTTCATGCCGCTGATCGCAGCGTATATTGCGGGCTTAACCGGGCTCAAAGACCTCAAACTGAAGCTGATGGCCGTTCACCTCGGTATTATCCGGGAGGAACTGGCGCTGAAATACCTTGATAGCAGCCGGATCAACCGCCTGATCCAGGGCGGTTATCTCGAAAGACGCTTGGTTGCGGGCTTTGAATGGGTGCTGGTTTGCAAACTCCCCGAACTGCTTGCCGGCTATGCCGCGCAGCATTTAAAAGATAAGTACGTCCCGCTATTCCAGGCAGATTTTGACTTGGCTTACCGGGAATTTATTGACGACTGCACTTTTTTACCTTATGGTGAACTGGTCGCCTGCCGACTGATCCTGGATATCGGCGAAGCAGGCGACATCGATCTATTTTCCGATATCATTAATAAATTATTGAATGATGAACCGAAAACGGAAGTAGACACTTCCGCCAAAGAACTGGAGCTTTTTGTCCAAAAGGTCGGTAAAGTTCGGTTGCAAATGGAGGAAGGGGTTGAAACGGTTTTTCATACTAACGGTTTCCCCTACCTGGTGCTGGCGCACGTACTGAGCACGGGAGTTGGAGACGGCTCCGCACATCCCCACCATTTCAGGCTTGGCCTGATAAGCGTACTGGCCAACAAAGAATATATGATCCGAAAAGCCGACCTGACCTTTTTTCACGAAGGTATCCCCTCTTTCGAGATCGGCCGTCTGGGTTCGGTGTTGCAGACCAATATCGGCATTATAGAACCTATTACACAGGCCTTGCATGTCAACCTGCTCACCTTTCCGGAGATTTTTAACGGGTACCTGAGCTTCGCGCTTAAAAACAAAATGTATCACCTGGTGCACAGGATGTTCATCGCTGCAAATAATACGAACAGTATGGAAATCGGGAACAAACCGTTAGCGCGGGTGTCCAGAAGGATCAGAAAACAATATACAGCATTGATACCGGAGATAATCGCATATGGCGTTGCCGAAGATGAAACGAACCGGGAAGAGCGGAAACGAATTGAGGACCGTATCAGGAAATTGAACATTGGCAACAAGCCCTAAAAAAATCTTTATCAGCGCGCAAACTAGCACCGCGCCGCCTGCCTTATCCAGTGGAGCCGGATCACCTCCAGCGCCAGCTTGATTTTGACGTTACAAGCCATTATGCTCTTCCTGATATTTTCAAATTTTCAGTTAATAAACGACCGGAACTTCTTCAAACTTTTTTTAAATAAATTAAGTTTTGAGTTACCTCTTGTACGAAATGTCTTTCTTCTTTGTAAGTGCAATCTGCTACCCGACAGAAAATCATGGCCAAGTTGATATAAGACTAAACTCCGAAGAGCGAGTAGCCGCGTTATAGGTTATTCCATCAATAACCGTTATATTTGATTACCTAAATTATTACATCCCTTTTTCGGCCTGGCCCGATCTCGCATTGCCATAGACCATAACCTCATTATTATGACCCAAGTACCCAATATCTACCGGATCGACAAAAAGCACCGCCTGCTCCGCGACCTGACCGAAACCCTGCCGCTGATTAAAAAGATCATCCGAACCTACTATCAAAAAAATGAACTAAAACTGGAAGATGCCCTTGACCAGATCACCAGTTTCGTCAAGGAAGATTTCACCTATTACCTCTATCATTACCATACCCAGGAAAAAGATTCCGACTGGGCCGATTTTCTTCCCGAGGAACTTACCGGCGACAAACAATTCGAACAGACAAAGGTATCGTTGGTGCTTTTCATCGATACTGAATTTGAGCTCTACGCAGTTATTGGAGGGAACGCCTTTAGTATCATCATTAATTTTATTGATCATTCCTTCGGCCTTAACACCTACGACCGAATTGTCGAGCCCGACCTCGACGAGCTGAACTCCATCCGGTCCAGGGGCATGACCGGTCAAATGGTCGCGACGAGTGAACAATTCCGGGACGAATACCGGCTGATCAATTTTACCAAGTTTGGTAAAATCCCCCAGGAGATCCATGTTAAACTAGCGCCGAAAACGACCAGCACCTATTTTGAATTCCTGAAAAGTAAACCGATAGAAAGGACGCACATCATCGTCGGCAAAGGATTTAAGATTAATAAAGCCATTGAATTCCTTCAACTCCACCGTATTATGAAAGAACTGGTGATTATTGCATCCCTCAGCCCATCCGATTACCTGAGTTCTTACAAACAAATCAGCAATACGGAATATATTGAAAAAAATCTGCGACCCGTGCTCATTAATAAATTGTATAACAGCATCCCTTTTGTCATGGGCACCGACCGCGACCCGGTCAACCGTTTTGATTTTGATTTTTGTAACCCCAACAAGGTGGAAGCGTTTTACGAGGCGGAAGAGTATGTTCTCAAGGAGAAGGACCCGGAAAAAGGGCCGGTCATCTTCGCGACGGTCGCTGACCGTCGCGAAATCTACCGCTCGGTGATCGCCCGTGCATTGGACGTTATGGACAGTTATGACCAGTTCCAGTTTATGGTATTTATCCAGGGCGTCCGCGTGCTCAGCTACAAGGACAAAAAGAAGACTGGTGCTTCCATGTTCCTATTCCATATCAGCGCAGAATTCAACATTCACGGGCAGGCCATATTCCTGCTCGACAACAAATGGTATCAATTAAAGGACCTTTTCTTGAAAGAATTGAGGATCAATACCCAGCACATTCTAAAAACTTATAAGGCACCGGCGGGCCTGTTGCCCTTCAAATGGGATAAAACCCTCGTCAAAACCGAAAAGGAATACAATCTTTCCTATAAGGGGATGGCGAACTACCTGGTGTTGGACACCCTTATCGTTGACGGCGTGGAATTATGTGATATTCTGCATTTTGATGACAATAATCTATACCTGATCCACGTCAAATACGGTTTTGGTTCGCAAATCCGCGAGTTGACCAACCAAATTGTTATCTCGGCCCGAAGGTTGCGCGAAAGCATCGGTTCAGACAAGTTGTTGCTCGATAAAGTCTACGATAAACTTGCGGCCATCGATCACGCGGGTCATCTTTCAAAAGAGGAATTTAAGGGATTATTCGAGAAAACCATTACTTATGTGCTGGCCATTACTTCTCACTTAAAAGAAGATTTGGTCATCGAGGACCATATTGATCGTTACAGTTCCAATATCGCCCGGTTTTCGCTGATCCAATGTTCCGGTGACATGCGGAATAATTATTACGATCTGATGACTTGTCAGATACCGAGGGTGTGATCAAGGTGTTGATTGGATAGAGAACTTATGAACGGCCAATAAGTTTACAAAAAAAACCTCATTAGTGTACAGACCACCACGCCGTCGCCCGCCTTATCCAAATGCTGCCGATCGCCTTCAGCCCAAGTTTAATATGTGTATGCAACGTACCCGGCGAAATATTCAATGGCTGGCTGCTTTTTCGTATTTGAGCCCGTCGACATGCCAGAATTTTTAATCCTGCTGCCGGGATAATTTCCCGAAAAATGGATTGGAATTAGCGACTACGTCAATTCAAATATTTATTCAGCGAATCAACAGAAGATTGCAGCCGCGACTTTATTTCTCCTTGCAGAATTTCGTCGTAGCTTACTGTTTCCATAGTTAAAATATCTACAGTCATACAGTAACGAGGATCCACAACATACTGTTTTGCGTACACATTTGACAAATAGTTAAATTGCGCTTCAGCATAAATCCCTAAATCTTCTTTACTGAACCTTTCGAGCCAGGCAACGAACCAGATTGCCCCTACTTTGACATGCTCGTCTTTGCCAAAAATGAAAACATGATGCGGAAGGATTTGTAACGGCACATTGTCTATCGTTAAAGGCTCCTTTGATTTAGTCAAGAATTTCACTTCACCTACAGGGCGCAAATTTGCAAAATCAAAATTCACGTAATTATGCAGTATATCGAGGTTTCTCTCATACATCTTCTTCGTCAACTCATTATTACATGATTGGTATACGCTCACGACAGCCTCAATTTTTTCGGCTATTCTCGTACTATCATTGTCCTTGAAAGCGTTACTTAACCCACTGGTGCTCCGTTTCCAATAATCTCCCCCACCTTCAGTTGGCGACGTTACTTTAGGCACTTTAAGCTGGTTCGCAAAGTTGGCCTGCCTTTTTTCTGAGAGCCGTCCGAACTCTACCAATTTCTTCAATGCTATCTTATTTACCATTATTCTTTAATTTGAAAATCTAATCGATTTAAGTATCTCAACTCATTCATTTTTAACTACTTAATCAACATAAAGATACAAAAAATAAACGAATAATTTTGAGGTATTTTTATTAACATTCGCGCTAATTACTAACATATTTAGCATAGAAAATAATCTTGCCGTATCTTTATAGGGTTGAACGATCAACTATTTCGCCTTTTGTTTCCTGTGTTGAAAAGGCAATAGCATAGCGGCGGGAGCCGAAGCAAAAACAACACGTAAAAAGTCTGTATAACCGCCAACAGAGTGAGCGCTGACCACCGCCATAAACAACTCACGACAAATGCAAGCGAAAACGAAATATCGCGGGCCGGGGAAAACGGAGATTGACTACTATATCCGTCTTGGGAAAGTCCAAGTGCAGGGTCCCGGTATACAGGCTACACAGAAAAAAATCGCCAAAAATTTTAAGAATGTTTTTTGCCGGGCGTTTTCACCGTTTTGCGAACACTGTTCACACAATTTCCGCACATTTTTTAGTTTTTGCCGTTTTTTTCTGTTTTAATCTTTGTTTTGAGTTAATAAGGCTCCCATTCAATGGAAGACAAATAACTACTTGCAGGGATATAGGCGCGGTATGCGCTGACGCGAAAAATCGACTCCAAAAACATTTAAACAAGCCCAGAACAAGTAACACCCTACATCTGCTAAAATCCGCAATTATGGGGAATTTAAAACTTCGATTTTTTACAACCGGCTCAAACACCTTTTTGCTTTTTTTGGTGCTTTAAAAATACGGCTATTTGAGTTTATCCAGGATTTCCTTGTAATAGTCGAGCCCATGAGGTTGTTTAATAATATCGACTTTCACCTCGTTAGCTTCGAGTAGTTTCAATTTAAAATTGGCCTTCTCGGCATATTCTTCTGGTATGTAATAGCATATCTCATTTTTTACCGGAAAGTGGTTTTTATAGGCTTTCTGCCGTGCGCGGTAAGTCAGCAGCCACCACAGGTCTGTCTCAACAAAATCAAGGGTCAGCCCAATGATATGAACGTCCTTTACAAAAAAAAGGTCAATCCAGGATTGGATGACCTGCAACTCACCGTTGCCATCTTTTAATCGGCGTGACAAAGGCGTTTTTAAGAGTTTTTGGGATTTATAATCAATATTGGCGGTCACATAATTCCGCATTCTTTGCAGTTGCCCACTATAATGCTCGTAACCAAGATTGATGCTCATGGCATTTTTACAATCACCGTGCAAATGCCAGTACTTGATCCCGTCCACCAGGTATTGCCTGAAAATACTGTATAGCGTTTCATTGATCAGGCCGGAATGTCTTTCCGGTGTTCCCCCCTCGAGCAGAAACTCATAATTAACCGTCATGACATTGGCAGGCGCAACCGCCAGGATCAATTGATGTACCTCATTGGGCTCGATTTGCAATACCTTACCTGCAATAAATTGTTTCAGCTCTACTTCTTTGATCCCGGGATTTTTCTTTACCCAAGTCAAAAAGATTTCCTCGTAAAACAACGGGAAAGGCTTATCCTCATGGTCCTTCAGGTCCGGGCAGTCGCAAAATTGAATAATCGCCGCCAGCAACTCTTTCCAGGTGATCCCTTTGGACAGGGAGTTGACCCCGTTGCCCACCAGTAACGCAATATCCTTCATTTCTTCAACGATTTAAAAACAGCCAGCGACTCGGTTTCCTCGGTCACCCGGACGATAAAATTACCTGGCGTTATCAAATCGGCGATTACCTGGTCAGACGGGTGCCCGTAAGTATTTTTCGTTCCGTAAGAAAACACTTGCCACGTGGCATTTGGCAGATGAGCGGCGATTTTAGGGCTATGGTTTTTGATGGCGCCGTGGTGTGCCGCGACAAAGCTACCGATCAAATCTTTGAACTTAGCAAGTGAATGAAAAAGCGTGTCAACAAGCGCGTCTTCATTCAGGTCGGCATCACCGGTGTACAAACAAGCCAGCCTGCGGTCTGCCAGCCGTTGAAAAAACAACGGGTAATCATAAGTCCATGTCCCCATCATCGCCTCCTGGTTTAACGAAATCGGGCCCGAATACAATAACAACGAGTTTTTGTTAAGGTCACCTGTGACAAACTCATAGACTTGTTTAAGGGTACCTTTGTACTTTTCGATCTTTTCGATCGTATCAATGTCCGCCACGGACAAGCCTTTCTCGTCAAGTTTTGCGAGGAATAACGCCGACCTGGCTTTCATGTTATAGTTATAAGGGATGAATAGCCAAAGAGGTATCCGGTAAGATTTTATCGGCGTACCGCTGTCGATTGTTTTTGCAGTCTTATCTCCCCCAGTAGTGCCGCCACCACTACTGGACTGACTCGCACTATCCTCATCGTCAACATGGAACGGCTGTTCGATATTTACCCCTTCGCCCACCCCATTTTCACCAACTGGACGGACTCGGATGATCCGCGAATCATCGCCGAAATAATTTTCTGGATTATCAATAATCTCTGTTTCAGTGAATTTATATTCCAAGTAGTTGGCTACCTTGATCAGCGCCTTCGCTTCGTCATCCAGGTAAGGAATAATCACATTTTTGATGTCGCATTGCTGCTTCAAGAACTCAATACCGTTGATATGGTCTGCATGAAAGTGTGAGATGAACAACATATCGATCACATCCCCCTTTTTAAATGAGGAGTTTACTTTGGTTTTCCGCTGTTTAGCAGTTAAAGTGGAGGAACCGCAATCATAGACAACGGCAAATGGAGTTTTGGTTTCCTCAAAATGCTCACTGAAAAAAGCCCCTTGGCCGACCGGATGGAAAATACGCCGCATAAGAAAAGAGATAAAGTTTGATCCTAAAGATAAATATTATTGGGGTTAATCCCACCAACAGTGCAGATTGTCGAAAGTGAGAATATAACCGGGCCTCATAAATAATTTGCCGGCGATTAATTGATATTCTTTAATACCGAAAACAAGGAATTATCCGCCGATCAAAAAATACACAGGTTTGTAAACGTTTCTACCATAGACAAAAAAAGGGAAAGTTATTGCATTAGCTTCCTTTATGACCTTTCGAAAATCATCCATAGCTATCGCTCTACCGTCTTTACGGATAGCCGCTAAAATTTCAGCCTCCCCTACCGTAAACTTATGCTTACCCTGATCAAATGGAAGATCGAGCCGATATTGAACCTCCATTCCTCCAGCCTTAATTTCAAACCAGGCTGAAGCGACCTCATTTTTCAGGTCGTTCAAACTGGAAATCATTGGTGCCCCTGCAAAAACAGGTATTCCTTCAGCCGCTAAAACATCCGCAAAATTGAAAAGTTGTTCATTGATCTTGACCAAAACATGATCAGTTTGGTAGTTAACCAATTTTGGCCGTCGCGGATAAAGCGCAACGATGATAAAATCCTGTCCCGCTAACTGTGCGACACCTAACGATGACCCTTCCCGCGTTGCCCAGTAATAAATGGGAATAACCTCACTAAAGTGGCGTTTTAACATGGCAGTGAATTGAGGGACCAACAGGTAAGACACAGTTTGTTCATTAATAAAGCTGGATATCCGTTCCTTTTTCATCGTATTTATAGTATAAGGTAGTAGTAAATTTATTTTAAATAAAGCAGATAAAAGCCAATCCAGTAACTTATTTTTGAAACCCCGCATATGAGAGACCATATCATCAGAGCAGCATTTCATCAGGATGTTTTAAAAAAAGAGCATTTGGATCATCACACCTTTGTTGTGGATGAATTAGGCTTGAAAAATGGCGGGATAAGGGCCGATATTGCCGTACTCAACGGTAGCCTTGTCGGGTACGAAATTAAAACAGAAAAAGATAATCTCTATCGTCTACCGGCGCAGATCGAAGCCTATAATGAAGTTTTTGATAAGGCCCATATTATCACAGGCCAGCGACACTTAAGCAAAATAGAGGCAATGATACCAGCCTGGTGGGGCATTTACCTGATTGAGCCTGGTCAAGACCAGCATTACCGGTTTGCCTGTCACCGTCCTGCAGGTCAGAACAAAAGCAAAAGTACTTTCGGAATCGCGCAGTTATTGTGGAAGAAAGAAGCAACCGAAATCATCGCGAACAATCTAAAACTAAAGGTCAGTCAAAAATCGAGAAAAGAAGAATTGTATAATCAACTGGCCGAGGCATTCCCCGCTGATATATTGGGTAGCATTACGCTTCAATATATGAAGTCAAGAGCGGACTGGAGAACAGATCCGTTACAACGCGCGTAATATGGTGGTTATTGCCAACAGAATTCCAAATCGACGCGTTGCCTGTCTTTGTTTGTTTGTCAGCACACTCTTTTAAATGTTTGTCACCCGCAGAGAAAAACTCCCCTTCAAAATAGAGCGATGAGGTAATTTCCTGGGCTTGCGAGATATATTGACCATAGCCTTTGGTCTTCAGTGATTTCCCTTTCATGATCATATAATTTTCCCGCGTCGTATACTTGATTTTGGCGCTGGTGGTCATTTTTTCCGGATCAAACTCAAAATAGCCTGGGGATACGATACTGTAATCCCCATAATTAAGTTCCCGCCGAAAATCTGTTAATTTTATTTTTTCCCTGAGACTCTGGTAAAAGTTCCATTCATTCCGGGGAATACAATTAATAGAATCTTTGATATTCCCGCTTGAAGGCAGGGCGCTGCCACAGACCGTAAAGGACTTCCAATTTTGAAGCATGGGGAAATGTTCCAAACGACCGAGTATCGCCTCAGCGAATCCGTCATAATCTTCAAATTCAGCAGCTGCCAGATCCAGTATCAAGTGCATATTCCGGCTTTCAAGCGCCTGAAGCGCTAAAAATTCCAGGACTTTTTCATTAAGCCCCGGGTCCGAAAGTTCAGCGATCGTTACGCGCAGGGCGCAATCATTAATCGTGTATTTCTGCTGGACCGCATGCACCCCGGCTAAATGTCCGGCAGGTGAAGTCAAAGCAATGACCGGTATCGGCCTTAATCCCCTTTCAAAAAAACGTTTATACAGGTATTCGATACAAGACGAAGAATCTGCCTGCTCCTGGCAGATCAGTGCGGTATCAATAAAAGTGGAATCAAATGGCCAATATTTGATAAATTTTAAACTGATCTTGACCAAATGCTCCTCCATCGATAGCGCTTTCTTTTTACCTTCATGGTCCCATTCTTTTGGAGTGATCTCCAACAGCGGAATGATGTGCTTCCGGGTGTCTGGCGTCAGTTGGCTGAGCGCCAAAAACTCGCCGTACTTGGCTTTCAAAATGGGTACATAGAATCCGTTTTCCATTTGTTTACATGCTTAATTCCTGTGTAAAACATTTGCGGACCTCGCCAATGCCGATCAGGTCGTTGAATAAATGATACCTACCCGTTTCCTTTCTGATCCTGCCGGCTACCAACGAAGGGCCGATATTCAGTTCTTTTGCCTGGTTGATAATCGTTTGGCTTGACGGGCTATACCTTACCAGTGACTTTTTCCAAACCAGGTCGGGGATCAGTGCATTTAAAGCGAACTGATCGGCTTCCTTTTCAATTCCCTGCGCTTCCAGGTCGAGATCATCGAAAATGGCCTGCCTTTCATCATCCAAATGGAGTTTTACGTGTGCAATTTCATGGAAAAGGACGAACCAAAAATTATCCAGACGGTCATGACGCAATGTCAGCGCTATTATCGGACCAGAGTGGCTAAGTAACAAAGCCGCGCCGTCCAGAAAAGTCCCGTCTAAGGGGGATTCGATAATCAGCCGTATACCCACGTCATTTAAGTAGGGCGTAACTTTCAACAAAGCATCTTCCTGCTGGCTCAGTTGAGCCAGGTCCTTCAGCCACTGATCCGTTAAGAGTTGCCTGTCAAAAGGTACTTTCACAAGCTGGCGTACCGACTTAAGTACCACCTTGGCATACCAGGCCATGAGCGCAAAAGAGTTGACTTTTGAACCCGTCCGCACCGATTTACGGTTAAAGCTATATTTGATTTCCGGCAAACCGGCCGATTCAAAGAAGTTAGCAATGAGGTTGGCCGAGTCCTTAACGGCCTCATTAAAATCGCCCGAGAAATTACCGAACCAATTCCGTTTAAACATCTGACGGAACGGGTAATTTTTAACATCGAGCTCTTCCGGTGCCGCTATGCTTTTTAGGCGGATGTCGGCATTGATACCTAAGTTCAAATGTCCGGCAATCTTTTCCAGTGTTTTCATGCTGGCAGATTCATACCGCTCCGCTTCGTAGCGCTGGATCTGTTGCATTTTCACGCCGACCTTTTCGGCTAATTCAGCTTGGGTAAGCCCATTTGCTATCCGGGCCTTTATCAGGGCAAGCGGAAGCTCACTCAGGTTGTTAATTTCAGCCACCACTACCGCGCCGGACTTCAAACTTTCATACTCCTGTACTTCGTCCATCAGGCTCACCAGCTGGGAAGAAATGGCGTTTTTTATTGGCTTCCAGAATTTTAGGATGGATATCTTTAAGCTGACCAGGGTCCAAAGCGAGGTTATCCAACGATTGCTGAAATTGCTCAATCTGGGATTTTACAATTTTATATTGTCTGTCGTTAGTAATCATGTTGCTCTCCTTTTCTGATGTAGTTTAATAACTTTATAATTCCTTTTTTTTGCCCGGATTCCCGGTCGGTTTGAAAAAAATCAACGAAGGGCTTACCTGAAAACGCTTCTGTCATGATGGTTGGGAAATACTCACCAAGGTATTTTTCTTTCTGCGCCAGCCTTAATTGGTCAAAATCAAGAAAGACGGGGTCTAAGATATCTGGATCGACAAATACCGAGTCCCAACACAATTCGTAATCATTCGGGAAAGGTTTAGCCGTCACATAACTCCCATCTAAGAACACCTGACGGCAGCCCGCAGCAAACAAATTATCAAGGCCCCGTTTTAAACCGGCAAAGAGTTCATGGCGCCTGGAATTGATAGCGTACCTGAATTGAATTTCATCGATCGTTGCCAGGTGCTCACCCGGTGGCAGCACCGGCCAGAGCGCTCCTTTTAAAGTTATAAAATTTGGAATCATAACACAATTAAATTGTTGTGTTCAACAAATATCAATAAGATATTCGGAAATAAAAAGTTTATTTACAGATATTTATAATAGTTTATTTTAAGGCGTCGCTTTATTGGAAGAAAATCATTGACTCTTGCCTTCAAATTATTAATTTGGATATAATTATATTATTATGAAGTCAGCTTATATATATATTAGGGTAAGCACCGATGGGCAGAAACGTGAAGGTTAGTCTCTGATCGAACAAGAAGAGCAATAAAAAAAGGTAAAAACATATCTCCGGGAAATATTTTATCTCTCAGGCAGGACCGTTTTAACCGAAGCATTCAATATGCCGATCATTTAATAGGCATACTGAATGAATAAAATATCCAGGTCTTAATATTAATTATTGAATATAATGTGCTAAAAAACCGGCGTACTTTTATTGGTTATTTGCTTTTTTTTAGATTTCCGACCCTGCTTTGTGCCGGCTTTAGCCACGCTTACCGGAACTTTAGCTTTCACTGCTCCGGGAGTACTCGGCGCAGCCAGCTTTTTACTCATATCAACCACCACA
>Ga0206964_10135_pt1 | contig 23144 bp, 21 predicted proteins | sample Alteio_BWOrgHeat_25_FD_152980 | JGI IMG/M metagenome (GOLD analysis project Ga0206964, IMG submission 152980) | Enriched cells from forest soil in Barre Woods Harvard Forest LTER site, Petersham, Massachusetts, United States -... | ecosystem: Environmental > Terrestrial > Soil > Temperate forest >...
AATAATGGTGGAATTTATACGATCGACCTTGGATATTCGGGCGGGACGGGCACGGCCGTCGGTGCATTGATCAACGTTGTTGCGAACGGGCCTTCGGGCACATCGCTCCTTGGCCTTTCCGATACAGCGCGAAATATTTTTACCGGTAAAGTTACGTGGGGTAACGGTGGGCAGACCAATGGTGGGCAACCTGATGAAGTCGCCTGTGGCGACACTGCCACCTTAGCCGCAACCGGTGCTACCGGAACTGCGATCGGCATCCAGGTCAGTGCTACGGGTGGAGGAAATAATTATGCGTGTATCACAAGGGGAGGTAGCGTAGGGATCGATATCACAGCAGGAACGACAGGCACCGATTCACTTGAAGTGAACGGGAATGTTCTTATCAGCGGCCAAAACGGATTGAAAATTTCAGAAGGCGCCAATGCCTGCATGGGAACTGCCGTCCTGAATGGAACGACAGCCGTTACGGTTTCCACAACGAATGTCACGGCTAACTCCCGCATTCTTCTGACGACCCAAAGCCCAAGCGGGACGGTGGGAACGCCTTATGTCGCTTCGCAAACGGCGGCGAGCGGTTTTACGATCAAATCGACCAGTGGCAGTGATGCTTCAACGGTCGCATGGATAATACTTTTGCCATAATCGAACACACACCGAGTAACGTGAACACGAAGATGAGAACGATTCTTAGGAATGTCAAGACCCTGGCTGTGGTCTTGCTTCTCTTCGTTGCCACAAACTGTCTCGTAACAACGAATAGCTTGGCTCAACAGGGGCTATTGAGCGGCGGCGCTGTGCAGTTGAATGGAAGCACCAGCGGCTCTGTAACGATCACGGTTCCAGCCGGGCTCACGGGCAGTTTTACTATTCCGCTTCCCGATAGCGGCGCGGGGTTTTCTGCAAACCGGTATTTATGCGATAGCGCTGGCGTGTTCCGTTGGAGAATTCCGACGACCTCACCTTCGACAGGGGCGGTGAAGGACAGCGTTACAACGGCACAGACCACCCCGAACAATTCCAATTATCTTTTTAACGTATCCTATGCTCCGGGCGTTAGCGGCCCGCTCACGGGAGCCGTGTTCGTTTCGGAAATATCCGATCAGGATAACGGCCCTTCCATGGCGGATAACGCCGTATATGCCAAGAATACGAACACGGCGGCTTCCGGCGTGACAGTGACGGCAATGAAAATCACCGTTGCCGATTCCGGAAGCGGAACACAGGTGGGCATTCAGACAGAGGCGCAGGGGCTTTTTTCGAATAATTATGCGATGCTCCTGACCGGCGGAAATGTTGGTATCGGTACCAGTACTCCCGCGCAGCCTTTGGAGGTCAATGGAAATATTCGTATTGGCGGGACACACGGACTTAGTATCACCGAAGGTGCGAATGGTACAAAGGGTACGGCGACACTTGGCCCTTCCGGGACGGTGACGGTAAGTACTACGAAAGTGACAAACAATTCCCGGATCTTTCTTACGGAGGGTCCGACCATTAGCGGTACTCCAGGAGCTTATGTCAGTTCGCGAATTGCTGGAACCAGCTTTACGATCAATTCCAATGCGAATGACCATTCAGCCGTCTCATGGCTGATCGTGGAACCCGGACCGTAATGATTTTAAGAATGAAAGACCGGACACGAAATGATGGCGGCGGAAAGGCTGCAAAGCATGCACTGCTTTGGAGCTTCCTGCTGCTCTGCCTAACGGCTGCCGGCCTGACCGTTGGCGGGATGGATGCTCGTGCGCAGCTTGCTCCATTGTATGGCAGCCGTATTCTTCTGAGCAATGGTACCAATGCCATTACGCTTAAGGATTCGTCGGTGATGCATGGACTTAATTACACGCTGACGCTTCCCGCTGCGCAGGCTACGGCCTCAACCACCGAATGGCTTCAGATCGGATCTTCGAGCAGCACGCTGAGTTGGCAAACCAATGCTGCCGGACTCAACGGTTCTGCGATCGCCTTCGGCTCGAATGCCCCTCAGCAATATGCTCCGAGCACCGACTATTTATTCGATCTTCAATCCCTGGCGCCAACCGGGGCCAACGGCGGTGCAAATGCGGTCAACGCTCCGGCCCCTGGCTCCGCGATCAATTCTACCGTTACCGGGACTTCCGACAATGCGACGGGGCTTACGGTCAATGTTGCGAATACCCTTGCATCGGCAACCGGGGTTACAGAATTGGGAGCGAATTTTTTTGGGAAAGCGTACACAACGAATAATGGCAGTTCGAGCGTCAATGTGGGCCTGAGTGCGAGTGCTTCGGGGCACGGTACGAACTATCCGGCGCTGTTTACGAATGGGAGTGTTGGGATCGGGACGACGAACCCCTTGCAACTTCTGGACGTCAACGGGAACATCAGAATTTCCGGTATTAACGGACTCCGGATCACCGAAGGCTCCAATGCAACCATGGGCATTGCAACGCTTGCTTCCGGCACTGTGACCGTAAGTACTACAAAAGTTACGGCAAGCTCTCGTATTTTTCTTATGGATCAGGCTGCATCCGGAACGCCGGGAACCGCCTATGTCAACTCCAGAACTGCGGGCACCAGCTTTGTCATTAATTCCACGAGCGGATCCGATAACTCCTCCGTTGCCTGGTGGATCGTCGAGCCTGGACTCGATCGGGTTTACACAACATCGACGACGTTAACGGTTCCCACTGGGATTACCCGGATTCTGGTCAACGGTGTCGGGGGAGCAGGCGGCGGCGGCGGCGGCGGCGCAAAAACTGGAATTACTGCAACCGGTGGAGCCGGAGGAGGAGGTGCTGGCGGATCGGCTGAATTTATTCCTAACACGCCTCTTACAGTAGTTCCCGGCGAAACGCTTACGATCACCATCGGACCTGCTGGTACCGCTGGAATAGGCGGGACAGCTGCCGGAGCGAGTGGAACAAGCGGCGGAAATGGCGGAAGTACGACGATCGTCGGATCTTCCTCCGGTACGATCTTTACTGCAAATGGCGGAATAGGTGGAACATTTTCAGCTAACCGTACAGGTGGTTCTGGTAATGCAGGTGGCACAGGTGGCGCAGGTGGCTCGTCCGTCAGTACCCCTTCTGGAACCTCTGGGAATACCGGGGCAACAGGAGCTTCGAGTGGCACTGCCGTGACTGCTTCTGCTTCAGGTGGCACCGGTTCCGGCAACCCCAACACCGGTGGTTCAGGAGGAACGGGCTTTGGAACCAATACAATTATTGTTACTGGAGCCGGCGGTGCAGGTACGGCTGGCACGAGCGGATATGTAGAGATAGCTTATTAAAGCTAACGATGTCCTATTTTCATTAAAACCGGCGGCTGGGCGCCGGTTTTTTTTATTTCTGTGTGTGGCTGGGTATATGTCTTTTTAGTGGCGTATTTTTCCGGAATCATAGTTGAGGTTAGCCCTCGTTTACTCGGCGGTGAATACGGGTCAATTCCAGCCAGCCGATCCTACTGGAACACAGAGCACAACAGTCGTGATGATGGGTTTAGGTGCCACGGCACATCTTACACCGAATGGTAGTGGCATTTTCATGATCATTATTTCAGGCAGCGTTCAGAATACTGCTGGCAATAATGGCCCGCTTAACAATTCGAAGTTGCAGATCTATTATGGTTCCGGTACGGCCCCTGCGAACGGTGCTGCGGTCACCGGTACAGCCATCGGGACACAAATGAAACAACAATCGCACAACAATACCAACCAAATGGCGTGGTCGATGAGCGCGATTGTTAGCGGGTTGTCGGTCGGGACTGCCTACTGGTTCGATATTGGTCTTGTGGATGTCACCGCCCCCGCCCCGACCGGCCCGGTGAATTTATCGAACATCAGCATTTCGGTCGTGGAATTGTAATTTGAGTGGGCGTTGCATCGGCGGCTTACGTTTTGTGTGTCGAACATTTTAAAAAATTTCTTTTAGAAACCCTTGACACGGGCGTTTTTTGTGTGTATATTAGCTATTGCTTTGATGGGCACCTATATCAGTTAAGAGGTAAGAAATAAGAGTTAAGAATAGGTGAGGCGGTCGTTCATTGACATTCGAGACGGCATAGTTTTCTATATGAACGAGTTCTTTGGGAAAACTAATTTGGCATACTTGTTGGAACAAATGTGCGAAATTGGCTCGGATACGAAGGGTGTATGGGGAACTCACAAGAAAGAAAAATGGCACCTATTTCCTGGGGAAAAGGATTAGGTAATAGGATAAGAAGTAAGAGTTAAGAGTAGAGGCTCATTTCTCTTCGTATTTTTGTATGAAGGATTTGCATTAAGAATTGGTCCTCTCCATTTAAAAATTAGATAAAAATGAAAATAACAGTGATCGGTGCCGGTAACGTCGGCGCCACCACCGCACAGCGCATCGCGGACAAGGAATTAGCAGAAGTATGCGTATTGGTCGATATTATGGAAGGCATCCCGCAGGGGAAGGGCCTGGATCTGTGGGAATCCGCGCCGGTCAGCGGCTCGGACACTATGATCATCGGCACGAACGGCTATGAAGAGACGGCCGGGTCGGACATTGTGGTCATCACGGCGGGATTGGCGAGGAAGCCGGGTATGTCCCGCGACGATCTGCTGGCGAAGAATGCCGAGATCGTCGGTAGCTGCGCCGAGCAAGCTGTAAAGCAAAGTCCGAATGCGATCTTTATCATCGTATCGAATCCGCTCGATGTGATGACATACGTGACGATGAAGCGTACCGGTTTGCCACGCCACAGGGTGCTTGGCATGGCTGGCGTCCTAGACTCGGCGCGATTCCGCTCGTTCGTTGCGATGGAGCTGAATGTATCGGTCGAGGATGTTACTGCTTTCGTGCTCGGCGGACATGGCGATTCGATGGTGCCGCTTCCGAGGTTCTCAACGGTTGCCGGAATACCGCTTCCAGAACTCATCAAACCGGAGCGCCTTGCAGAGATCGTTCAGCGTACCCGCGATGGCGGAATCGAGATCGTAAATTTCTTAAAGACGGGCAGCGCCTATTACGCACCGAGCGCAGGTGCAGTTCAAATGGTGGAATCCATCGTGAAGAACAAACGCCGCATTTTGCAGTGCTCGGTGTGGCTTACCGGCGAGTACGGATTGAAGGATACCGTCGTCGGTGTGCCTGTTAAGGTCGGCAAGAATGGGATGGAGCAAATCATCGAGATCAAGCTCCAACCGGATGAAGCCGCCGCCCTTCAGAAGAGCGCGAGCGACGTGAAGGAGAATATTGCGAAGGTGAAGTTTTAAATCCTACTCCCCTCTCCCAGCAGGGAGAGGGGTTGGGGGTGAGGTTCCCAAAACTTAATTACTGGCTCGGTCAACCGAACCTGAGCCTTCGATGCTGGTGTGAACATCCTTCACATCGCCGGTATAGCGAATACTTCCCGAGCCGGAAGTAGAGGCTTCCAACCGGCTCGCAACATTCAGCGAAGCATCGCCGGAGCCGTTGATCTCGATCTTGGTGGAGTCGGTGACGAGTTTACTGGCAGCAAGATCGCCGGAACCATCTATTTCGATAGAGTGGCTTTTGGTATCGCCGGTGAGCTTGATATCGCCGGAACCTTCGATCTGCGATCTCAGGTGCTGGGCGTGAACTTCGAGGTTGAAGCTGCCGGAGCCTTCGAGCGCGAGGCTGAGATCGCTTGCAGTGATCGGCGTAGAGGCTTTGACATCGGATGAGCCTTCGACATCGAGCGCGGTAAAACTCGGATTTGTGATCGTGACGTTAATGCCTTTCGTGGGCTGGAGATTGCCTTCGGAGCTGATCGTCAACTTGCCGTTCTTGACGGTCGTAGTGATGTTCTGCAGCAGATTTTGATCGGTCTCGATCCGGACTTCGGATTGCGGCCCCTGGACGATCGTTACATCGTAAGCTCCATCGAGATCGACGGAGGTGAATTCCGAGGGATGGCGCTTATCGACGGTGATCTTGCCATCGCCCTCATGGATGGCAAGGACAGCCGAGGAGAGCTTCATGCAGCTCATAACAGGGAGCGCAAGCAGGACGAAGAGAATGCTGAGATTTTTCATGTATTTCGAAGAAAGAAATGAATCCGAACCTACGGCTGGCGGCAGAGCATTGTTTCAGATGCCGTTATGTGCTAATTCTTCAGGAGAGTGTAACTTTTGGCTGTTTGGTGAGTTATTAGAATAGTAGCATCTCATTTAATTGAAATTTAACGCAAAACCGATGAATCGATCGAAATTCCATGTTTTAGGTATTATCATGCTCGTTCTTGTGGCAGGTTGCAGCAGCAATGTCCAGCCGCCAACGACCCCGCCGCAAGTGAATTATGTGCAGGGAACGACGTATGTCTATTACGCCCAAAATCTCGACAAGAGCAGCGGTCAGCCTGTTGCCGGATCCGGCGACACGATCACGTCGGTCGTGCTTCAAACGGGCATTTCATATCAGGGGAAGACAAATGTGACGGAAATTCAGAATACGCATTCGAACGCCGGAACGGGTGTTGCCTCGATGGATACGACGTATATCTCGCAGACCAACGGCGAATATTGGCATTATAATTTCGGGCTTGAATTGCTGAACTCAAACACGACGGTGCTTGGGTATGCCAATAGCGGAAATCAGATCAACGGCGGATGGGTACTTCAGTCGAAATTAGCTGCAAACGTGGGTGATACCTGGATCGGGATGGACACGACGCTTACGCTGAAGATTGGAACTGCGCCGCTCATCGATAGCGTGAATGAAATGAACGATACCACGCTCAGTACCGGGACTGCAAAGCACACCTCGCATTCGATCAAATTGAATGCTGTGGTTGTCAATGCCAAGATCGATGTGGAAAGTTATATCTCGACCGCGAACGGTCCATTGCTTGTCAAGTTCCCGCCTGACTCATTAGCGGGAAGCGCAACCCCTGGCCGCATTACGACCTTTGTACGAGTAAAATAATTCCTAAATTGCCTCGGCCTTCGCAAGGCTCTCGACCGGTGATCTAACAAATCGGCGGTCGAGTTCTGGGAATCTAATAGATTCTGTGATCGAAGGAATTGGTGAGTTGAAAATCTCGATACGGTCTACTACGTTTTTCGGCGATACACCACCCAGCTATAGATCGTAGTATCCAACCGATAATCTGTTTCGATCAGTTGATTGAAACCAGGGAATCGATGGACAGCATCGTAGGGCGATCGAGGAAAAAGATCACCGACACCCCGGTGTGAATTCGATAAAATAATAAACTCTGGCCTCACAACTCGTAGTGAATCCACGAATTCGTCAATCCATTCGTATTGATATGTGGTCAGTCCGTTAGAGGACTCCATTACCAACGGAGAGATTAGCGTGAATGCACTGGCTGGTTCACGTTCTGTCCTCCAATAGATACTTGCAAAAAGACCTTCGCATTCAAATCTCCCGTTTTTGTTTGAAGGCTGTTCGAGATATTGAACGAGCCAATAGTTACTTAATAGAAGACTATCACGTGGGTTTTGGACATCCTCAAGATGTGAGTAAGTGATAGGATCTTTCTTTCTTTGCAGCATGCCATTCGCAACATGGAATAGATCATTCCATGGATATGTGATACAGCCCATCGCAACAACAAGAACCATCGGTGCAAACCAGGCCACAAAAGGGTTTCGAATCCGGAGAGCAAGGCGATCAATAAATATCGAAATGGGCACAAACGAAATAGTCATTATCGCCTCATAATGGTAATAGCTCCCTTTACCCATGAGCCAAATTGGGATTCGAGCGCAAAGATAAAATCCTACGATCATCATCCAATCAAAATTACTGAGTAGTCCTAGATATCGACCGTGAGCATGCAAGCGGAACGAATCTTTCCACGTCCAATATAAATAGCCAAGCGTTCCAAGCAGTATGATATTAAGGAAAAGCTCATGGCCTTTCAACATGAAGCGAAGAACGCTTGGACGGTTATTTGAAGCGCTATACGTATCCGTAGTGAACCGAACGAGACAGAGATAAACCCGCTCCAGTGCTTCCTTAGAAAAGAGGTATGGAGAAAATGCGACCAACCAAACAAATAATATCATTCCAAGATAAGTTACCGATATTAGGTACTTCTTTTTTTCGATCACAGCATTCAGAGCGACTAGGAGCATGATCGCAAACAGGCCGTTGGTCGGCCGAATGATCATCGCAATTCCCATTAATAGCCCCATAAGCAATGCAAGTAACAAAGCCCCGGAACTGTGAAGGGCATGCTTATCCTTGAAGCGATATAACCGATAGATTGTCAGTAGAATAAAAAATAATGCGAGGCCATCGCGCTGTCCGCCTAAGATCAAGTCGAAGTTGTACCAAATCGCAACCATTAGAACAGAAAGAAGAGCTGCTCGCTTTGATACCCATCGACGAATAAGCAGAAAAACCAGGACACCAGAGAAAACATGAAGCAATGTTTCTACAAGACGGAATGCGATCTCTGAATTCCCAAAGAGTGAAATAATTCCTGCGTGAAAGTAGATAATGCCAGGGAAGTTCATATCGAACGAACCTAAGTATGGCAACCGGTGAAATCGCATGAGCTGAAAGCCCATTGCCTGATAGAGATCATTATCGACATTAAAAGGAGTAAGAATGTGGCCTGCAAAGAACACCATAAGGAGGCTGACGGCGATAAGAGTCTCTTTAGATTGTTTGGACATGGAAGAAAAAATGATGGTAATTATTCACAAGGCTTCCGCCTTTGCCAAACTTTCCACTGGTGATCTTCCAAATCTTCGGTCAAGCTCATCGATGGCGAGCTTGATGACGATAGGCCGTCCGTGTGGGCACACGTAAGGCATCTGCGTTTCGAAGAGCTGCTCGATCAGGATGTGCATCTCTTCCTGCCCGAGTTTATCTCCCGCTTTGATCGCGGCTTTGCAGGAGAACGTAGCGGCAAGGGCATCGCGGCTTGGGATGGTGCGGTTCTCGCCATATTCATCGTAGCCTTCGAGCACTTCGCGTAAGATCCCTTCTTCGCGTCCGGCACGAACGTCCGCCGGAATGCCATCGATGATAATGCTTGAACCACCGAAGAAGCGGATCTGGAACCCGATCTTCTCGAGTTCCGGAAGTAGTTCGCGAACGAGCGCCATTTCACGCGGTAACAGATCAATATTCCGAGGGAACAATAGTTGCTGAGATGCGGGATTATTATCTTCCATCGAACGCAATGCACGTTCATACAAAATGCGCTCGTGTGCCACATGTTGATCCACGATCATCAAACCCGATTTGATTTGCGAAAAGATATATTTATTGTGAAGCTGCCAGAGAACAGGCTTGTCTTTCAATACTTCCGCAGCAAGACCCGTATGTTCAACGGCTGGTCGTGCAAGTATAGCAGGGGATGATGCGGGAAGCGTCTCGACCGCTTTACCGCGGAATAAATCGTCATTCTTTGCTCCGAAGAGGCGTTCGAGAGTGCCTAAACCTTCGGAGTGAGGTGCACTCTTTACTCGTGTGTCCGCAGCATGCCCATTTCCATTCGATGGAGTCGCATACTCTGGGAACCGCATTCGTGCCGGGTCAGATCCGGCATTGATTACATCGGGCATAGCCATATCTGGAGCAAGCGCACCTTCGGTTGCTGTGGCTTGCGTGGCACGAGAAAGTGCTTCCTGCAAGGCACGGCGGACTTCCTCGGTGACTCCGCGTTCATCCTCGAACTTCACTTCTAATTTTTGTGGATGCACATTCACATCGAGATGTGAGGGATCGATCGTCAGAAATAAAAAAGCAGAAGGGAACGCGCCCTTCTCGACCAAATGCTCGTAGGCACTGGCGACGGCATAGGAAAGGCTTCGTGAAACGATGGGCCGATCGTTGACGAAGAAAAATTGCTCCGTTCGCACGCGCTTGACAAAGCTCGGCGCACTAATGAATCCGTGAACATGAAGTTGAGAGGAGACACGCTCGACAGGAAGCAAGGCACCGCGCAATCTATTCCCGAAAATTTGCTCGATACGTTCTGGAAGCGGGACAAGAGCGGGAAGATCGAAGATCAGGTCGCCATCCGAAACGAAAATAAAATGTACATCGCTGTGTGCCAGTGCGCATTTCGTGACCGTATCGACGACATGCTTAAATTCCGTCGCCTCCGTCTTCATGAATTTCCGTCGAGCTGGAATATTGAAAAAGATATTCCGAACGGAGATCGAAGTTCCTTCATCGCACGCTGTCGATTCGCAGGATCGAAGAATACTTCCTTCAACTTGGACAGAAGTGCCCAATTCATCGCGTGAGGGTCTAGTAAGCATCTCGAATTTCGAGACGGATGCGATCGCGGCCAGTGCCTCGCCACGAAAACCATAAGTGGTGAGACGTTCGAGGTCGTCAATAGTCGTTAATTTGGAAGTGGCGTGTCGCTCGATCGAGATACGCGCGTCCTCGCGTGTCATTCCGGCGCCATCATCAACGATCTGGATCAGCGTTCGGCCAGCATCTTTCAGAATGATCGTAATATTCTTTGCACCTGCGTCCAGGGAATTCTCGACCAGCTCTTTTACGACAGACTCCGGCCGCGTAACAACCTCGCCGGCCGCGATCTTCTGCGAAATGGAATCTGGTAATCGTTTAACGATGGACATGAGTGTCTGAACCGGGATTTATGGGATTAATGAGCTAAATGGGATTTTAATTTTTGGCAATTTTCGATCAAAATGTTTTCAATAGAATAAATTAAATTTGCAGATGATTGGAGTGCATTCGAATGTATCTCAAACATCCCATTCATCTCATAAATCCCGGTTCAGACAGCCTCTTCTTCGGTCTGAAACATGGCGTCTCCAAACATTGCTTTTGCAAACTCTTCGGAATCGAATGGCTGGAGATCGCCGATCTTTTCTCCGACTCCGATGTAACGCACGGGCACCCGAAGCTCGTTCGTGAGCGCGATCACAATTCCGCCTTTTGCGGTGCCATCGAGCTTTGTCAGCACGATGCCCGTTATCGGCGTGACTTTTGTAAATTCACGCGCTTGTTGAAGTGCGTTCTGTCCGGTCGTTGCATCGAGCACGAGCAGAATTTCGTGTGGAACATCCGGCGAAAGCTTTCGCATGACGCGCGTCATTTTTTCAAGTTCGGCCATGAGGTTTTGCTTGTTATGCAGACGGCCGGCTGTATCGATAAGCACCACATCCGCATCCTTCCCGATCGCCGATTGCAGCGTATCGTATGCCACTGCCGATGGATCAGCACCGGGATGCTGTTGGACGATATCCACTCCCGCTCGTTCAGCCCAAACTTCCAACTGCTGATTTGCCGCTGCTCGAAAGGTATCCGCAGCGCCAATAATTACGCGCTTGCCATCATTTCGATAATTAAAGGCAAGCTTGCCTATGGTCGTCGTTTTTCCAACGCCATTTACGCCGATCACCATGATAACATGTGGCTTTGCGGACACTTGATGGTCATTTGCCACACCATTTTGCGAGAGCGGGTTATAAATGGCTTCCGAAAGCTGTTTCCGAAGTTCATCCCGAAGTTGCGAAGCTTCCGACCATTTTTTGAACTGCATCTCTTCGACAAGATGTGCCATAATGCGTTCGGTGGTGCTAACGCCAACATCCGAAAGCAGAAGCGTTTCTTCGATCTCCGACATCAATTCATCGTCGATCTTTCGCGATTGATAGAAGATGCGGTTGATCTTTCGCACGAACTCGTCGTGCGATTTTTGCAGCCCCTCCCGGAGCTTCGTAAGCTTAAATTTATCGAAAAATCCCATGAGTGGACAAATAACACGGAAGCAAGGAGTATCGCTTCAAAAAACTAATTCTGAAACGGTGCCATGATGAATGGCACTCGCTGGTTCTCATCGCCATGAGACTATATCCAAAGACTGACAAAGTACTTCCGAACGTGTTAGTGTGGAAAGTGATGGCGTGTGTTATGACACTTTATATTCCTATGGTAATGGCTATGAAGTTTATCGCTCCTCTCATCTATGGTGCTACTGCGACTCGTGGACTTATTTCACAAACAGAAGTGGCTATGGCGATGCCGGGATTTATGATCGGAATTGGATTAATGGCGCTCCGGATGGAGACGGCATCTCTCAAGAATTTATTAATTCGAAGTTTCTTGGCGTCTATTCTGGTCTCCGGTCTTGCATTAGTGGTCGGCATACCAATTTTTCTTAACCCATGAAGAGTTACTTGTTATCGACCAACAGTCAACAATCCTGCTAACCGTTTGCCATAGACCCACAACGATACCACCATCAACCCAACACTCACCCATTCAAGATATGCGATGAGTTGCAAGAGAACGCTTGTATCTCCAGAAATTCCCGCTCTGATAATAATCATGAAAAGTGTGAGGGCGATCGTGATGACGGCGATCTTGCCGGGATAATTCGAAGGAAGCACCACTCCGAGTTTCTTCTTTGCCCAAACACCGCCAGCAAGGATCACAAGATCTCGAATTAGAATGATAGCGATAAACCAGATCGGGATCAACCCATACGCTGCCATTGTGATGACGACAAGCCCAATGAATATTTTATCTGCAAGCGGATCGACGATCTTACCAAGTTCTGTAACAGAATCTGTTTTGCGGGCGATGAGGCCATCGAGCAGATCGGTGATCACGGCAGCAACAAAAATAGCAGCAACAAGAAAATAAAGTTTTGCCATGATGCAAAATACTGCAGGCAAAACGAACATCACCCGCATGATGCTGATGAGATTGGATGGCGTAAACAGGTCGTCCTTTGCGCGGTATTGTGCTATGGGATCTTTTTCTGGAACGGGAATCTCGGTCATACCGCCATGGCTTGCGCCGAAGGTTTTGCCGGTACACTCTGCTGTGCACCACTCTTAATACGCTCGGGGATAGTGATTCCTTGCGGCCAACTGTTCGGATAAATAATACATCGGACGGTGTGTTCCGGTTCGTTATCGGCAAGAAGGGGATGAACCGATGAACATTCAGGCATCACCTTCGGGCAGCGTGGATGGAAATAACAACCGCTCGGTACGTTCGCTGGGGATGGCACATCGCCAGTCAGCACAATTCGAGAACGCTTTACGCGTGGATTGGCTACAGGAACTGCCGAAAGCAATGCTTCTGTGTAGGGTGCTTTCGGATTGGCGTAAAGTGTTTTATAATCCGTCATCTCGATGATCTCACCCAGATACATCACAGCCACGCGGTCAGAAATATGCTTTACAACAGAAAGATCGTGTGCAATGAAAAGATACGTCAGCCCAAGGCGTTGCTGCAAATCCATAAGCAAATTCAGGACTTGCGATTGAATCGAGACATCGAGGGCAGAAACAGGCTCATCGCACACGATGAATTTTGGTTCCACTGAAAGTGCTCGTGCAATGCCGATACGCTGCCGCTGACCTCCGGAGAACTCGTGAGGATAACGGCGGGCGTGAAGGGGACTAAGTCCTACCGTTTCGAGCAATTCGTTGACACGGTCTTTTCGTTCTGCGTCGGTTTTGCGGAGATTGTGAACTTTTAGAATCTCCGTTAGCATTCCGCCAACCGTGATACGGGGGTTGAGCGAGCTATACGGATCCTGAAAAATGATCTGCATCTGGCGGCGCATTTCGCGCAAACGGTGCGGCGCCATCGTCGTCACTTCTTCGCCTTCGAATTTCACGGAGCCTCCCGTTGGCTCGATGAGACGAAGTATCGCGCGTCCTGTCGTGGTTTTGCCGCAGCCGGACTCGCCTACCAAGCCCAGCGTTTCGCCTTTGCGAATGGTGAAGGATACGTCATCGACCGCCTTGACGTGACCGACCGTTTTCGATAAAATTCCCTTTTTGATCGGGAAGTATTTTTTTAAGTGCGTTACCTCTAACAGGTTTTCAGCCATAGAAAAAAGTCAAACAAAAATGTTATAGGTCGATCAGAATTGCCAGTGCAGCGATCGCAGCCGTTTCTGCACGAAGCCGACGCGGGCCAAGGGATATGATTTCGGCCCTAGATTTCAAAGCCATTTCGACTTCGGAATCCGAAAAGCCACCTTCTGGTCCTACGATGATAGCAAGCGATTCATCGCTTGCTATCATCGTTCTTGAAAGTGTTGAAGAGCTATCTGCTGCCTCGTGCAGCAAAAGCACCCTCCGCCCCTCCTTGATCGCTTCGGATAACGCCGTGCTGAAGGAAGAGAGTTCGCTCAATTCTGGCAGCCAAGCGCGTTTTGTTTGCTTCACCGCAGCCCGCAAAATGCGCTTCGATCGCTCTCTGTTGAAGTTTTCCCGTTCAGTGCGTTCCGTTGTGATAGGCTGGATGGAGCGAACGCCCAATTCTGTCGCCTTTTCGAGCAAGAACTCCCATCGAGATGGCTGGGCGATCAAGCCTTGAACAAGCAGAACGTTGCGTTTTGGTTCGCCAAAATTTGGGAGGATTTTTTCAATGGAACATGTGAGCGCACCGGGGTCGGCACGCTCGACGCGACATTTGTAGCAAGTGCCGGATATATCGGTTGCAAGAATTTCTTCACCGGTCTTGATGCGTAATGAGCGAGTTGCGTGGTGAGCTTCATCCCCAACGAGTGTAAGTTCGAGACGTTCGAGATCGATATTTTCCTTTGCTACAATGAAGCACTCCATATTATCGAATCATGACTTGTGCTAATGCAGCATCGACTGCAGTGCATCGGTCTTCAACATAAAAAATCCCAGCGGCTTCCGAAAGTTCTTTTGCATCACCGTTTTTGATCCCCAATTGAAGCCAGATACATCTTGGTTTTGCATTTCGCCTCAAAACATCTCGGACGACATCCGGGGTGGCTTCGCTTTTGCGAAATATATCGACTATGTCGATATTGATGTTATTTGGAATTGAAGAAACATTGGGAAACGCAGGAATTCCATCCCATTCGTTCAAACTTGGATTCACGGGAATTATTATAAATCCGCGCCTCCTAAGTTGATGAGCAACATCATTGCTGGGCCGGTCTGGTTTATCGCTGATACCAACGACCGCGATCGTTTTCGATGTTCGAAGGATGTCGAGGCTCGTCATCGCAGTTGTGTACCACCGAACCTTCAGGTTCGGTGTCTAATTTAAGCCTTTGAGGATGCAGTTTTTTTCTCCGAACCTGAAGGTTCGGCGTTAGACCTTTTTGCGTATTGCTCGATAAGCATCGGGCGGTTAACTGCATCGGCAACGCGGACAAGCTCACCCATCATTTCTTCGAACAGCTCAAAGGTCAGGCTTTGCGCGCCATCTGAGAGTGCGCGATCGGGATCAGGATGAACTTCAACCATAATGCCATCCGCGCCCGCTGCGATAGCTGCGCGTGCGATGCTCGATACAAACCCGCGTTTACCCGTCGCGTGCGATGGATCGACAAGAATGGGAAGATGCGAGAGCTGCTTGATAACGGGAACCGCGCTGATATCCGGCGTGAAGCGGAGGGAACTTTCGAACGTGCGAATCCCACGCTCGCAAAGAATAACATTTTCATTGCCGCCGGAAAGAATATACTCTGCCGCCATCAGCCATTCTTCAATCGTTGCCGCCGGGCCGCGTTTGAGCATAACGGGTTTGCGAATATTTCCAATCTGCCGCAGCAGAGGATAATTCTGCATATTTCGCGAGCCGATCTGAACAATATCGGTAAATTCTGCAATGGCAGGTACATGCGCCGGCTCCATTACCTCGGAGACGATAAAGAGATCGAACTCTTCGCTCACCTTTTTGAGAAGTTCGAGTCCATCGAATCCAAGCCCCTGAAAAGAGTATGGTGAAGTTCTCGGTTTGAATGCCCCACCACGCATAAACCGTACACCTGCTTTCCGAATACACTCCGCTGTCCGCCGAAGCTGGTCTTCAGATTCCACCGAGCATGGTCCAGCGATAACGATGCTTGGGGCATCGCCGCCAATACGAGTGCCGTCGGAAAGGGTAATAACGGTGTCCTCAGGATGCCCCGTTCTTGCAGAAAGGCGATAAGGTGAGGAAACCCTCACGACTTCCTGCACACCCGGCATAGCGCCCATTGCAGCTATGTCATAGCCGCCGCTACCGCCAACGATGCCGATAACGGTCTGGTCATGGCCGTCCAATCGCTCTGCGCGGATGCCTCGGCTTGAAAGGTGTTTCGTTATGTGCTGGATCTGCGGCTCTGTCGCGCCGCGCTGCATGACAATTATCATTCAAATGCTAATCTATTACGCCCTAAACAGGAAGGGGAGAGGGATTGTGCCGAAGGGATTGACTACTGAGATAACTGAATGTCTTTCCAGATCTTTTCTGCAATTTCCTTAATGGTGAGATTCGATGTGTCGAATGCCTTACCGAGATCGCCGATAGCAGTTTGAAGAATTCTTGAAAGTTCGTACGCACGGGCAGTCTCACGTTCAACGTTGTCATTCATTCTTTTTTGCACTCGATTTTTAAGTATATCTGGTTTAGTAAGGAGCAGGTACGTTTTTACTGGGTCACTTATCTCCGATAGGAGTGATTTTGCGATGGAAAGTTGTTCAGAATTTTCGAACACGCCGCTCACAACAAAATCAGTGATGCCCATTGTAACTTTTTGATGTTTTGCAAGTGCAACAATGCAGCTGATAGTTGATCGAAATGAATTAGGATCCTGATGATCGAATGTGGAAACATTGCCACCGACATAATCGCAGTCCAGAATAGCGGCTCGCTCGAAATATTCGATCAGCTTCCAAGCCGTCTCAGTCTTGCCTACGCCCAGCGGTCCGTTAAGAATTACGATCACTGTAGCAAACTTATTTTCCTGTAAGGACAGCCTTAACGATATATCCAGCCATCTTCGGATTCTCCTTCAAACGTCTGAGAGAATATCCATACCAATCTTCCCCAAATGGGACATAGACACGGAGTCGGTAACCTTCCCGGATCAAGCCATCGCGAACATTTTCTCGGACTCCGAGGAGCATCTGGAATTCGAATTCATCATTCTTGATTTGATATTTTTTGATAAGTTGTTTCGCGCCATTTATCAGGACATCGTCATGTGTGGCAATTCCAACATAAGCATGAGCAGAAAGGAGTTTGTTGAGGCAGGTGATGTAGTTATCCTGAACCTCTTTTCGATCTTGAAATGCAATTGCTTCGGCTTCAACGTAGATTCCTTTGCAAAGCCGAACATTTGTTTTAACGCCATTTGCAACACCCTCTTTTAGCAGTGCATCGACATCGTCTGGTGTGCGGCGAAGATAAGTTTGCAGTACTACGCCGACATTCGAAAATTCTTTCCTTAATTTTCGATACAGATCGATCGTCAGAGTGGTGTACGGGGAATTCTCCATGTCCATCCTTACGAACATGTTTCCATTTTCACGCGCGGTCACGAGGATTTTGCGAACGTTCGTTTCACATGCGGATGGATCGATCTCCAAACCGAGCGAGGTGAGTTTTATTGAGAGATTTCCTGGAAGTCCATCGCGATGAATGCGGCGAATGACCTCGCAGGAATAGGTTGTGTTCTTTCGGGCTTCATCGAGATTTTTAATGAATTCGCCAAGCACATCGACGGTCGCCATTGCGCCCTTGGCATTCAGATCGCGAAGGGTATGGATGGCATCGTCTAATGTCGAGCCGGCGATGTATCGCTCGCTGACTTTTCGGACGATCGGCTTTGGAACTACGGGGAGGAGCCAGGTAACGGCTTGATTAAAAACATTCATTCGAGGGCACAAAACGCCACACCGCCCAACTTTAGTTGGGCGGTGTGGAGCATTTTTTATCGCGACTCACAAAAAGAGCACGCTTCGCAAAAAATTAGAACGTCACATTATAAGCAACCCGAAACCCGCGCGCAGGCTGTGGAAGAAAAGAACCAATCGCAGACAAATTATTGTAATACAACTTATTCAAAAGATTATCGCAATGAATGCTGATGTTATGTGCTATTTCGCCTGAGAAAAGCCGCACGCCAAAACCAAGATTGACGACCCCATAGCCAGCCGTATAGAAATCTCCGTCACCAAGGCGATTTTGAGCTGAGACTAAACGCCATTCGATCATTCCAGAATATGTATTATCGAGATAATTCAGCCGGAGTATTCCACGAAGCGGCGGAGTCGTGGGAAGCGCAGTATCCCTGCTGACATCTTGAGCATTTACATAGTCCGAACTCACCGTTAGGGCAAGATGCTCCATGAGTTGCGCGGTCGCGCTGACCTCGTATCCATAAACGCGAGCCGACGAGTCTTGCGCAAATTTTCGGTAAGCGTAACTTGGCTGATTGATCGTGTCCTGGATTCCGGTGTTGTAACTATAAATATAGTCATGAATAAAATTGATATACGGCGAGAACGAGAACGTAAAATTCGAAAACCGGCCTGTCAGCAAAAGGTCGATACCGGTGGAAGTTTCGGGAACAAGATTTGAATCGCCGATCATGGAGGACTGGCTTGCATCGTCAGGTCCGGTAGAGAATAATTCCTGCATGGTTGGCGCGCGGAAGGATCGTCCGATGTTTATCGAGCCGGTGATTTCAGATGTCAATTTCTGAATAATTCCGAACGATCCAGTAAGCGCATTCGAAGTTCTTGTTTCGTTAAAGTTTACGAATGCTGGAATGGGAGAGTTTGGAGAGGCAAAAGTAGAAATGTTATTGCGATCGAATCGGATAGCACCTTGAATCCTTGTGTTCTCGCTTGCAAGATATTCTTCGAATGCATATCCCGCGAGGCCGGTCGTGAGGGAATTCGGTCCAAGCGGCTGTGGGCCGCCCATGCTCACGTTTTCTATATCAGACCATATCCCAAGCGTACCTTGCCAATTCCCCATGCGCTGTTCGATGAATTGAACCGTTGCATTGTAGCCGTTAAGATGGAAACTGTTTTGAACCGAATCGGTGACGGTCGAATCGGATTGTAAGATAGTTGGGAACTCGGAATGCATATAATCCGTCGTGTTCGCGTTCAATTTTATCTGGTTGATAAAAGAGCCGCCTACCTCGAACAGACCTTTTAATTCGACTGTGTACTTTTCCTGCGTAATGCGGGAGGTTGTGGGGCCGGGAGCTTGCTGTGTCAGATCGACGGGGTCACCGGTAATACCATAATTGGAATAATAATGCTTCACTCCCACTCCGATCATTCCGAAATCACTTTGATAGGAATAGCCGATTCCTTCCTCGGTCGTATGAATGAAGGATTGCGGCATCGTATCGAGTTGAAATGTTTGGCTTGTACCAGGGTCAGTATAGGTTGCTGAGGGGATTGAAATATTGTCGGAGTGCATCCCGCCTGCTGAAATGCCAAGAGCAGAAGATCCATCACTCCACACTGTATTGAAATGGCCGGAGTATTGATCGTTCACCGAATTCCCAGTCACGGAGGCATTTCCGCTCACCGTTTTGCTGGATGCCATTGGAATGGTATTCGTAATAACATTCACGAGTCCACCGATCGTATTTGGGCCGTAAAAGATGGCTGCTGGGCCACGGACAATATCCACTTCTTGTACTTCATCCATTTCGATAGGAGTAGCGTGAGCAGGATCAAATGTGGCGAGATCGCCCATGTGAAGACCGTTTTCCAGAACGAGAACTTCATTATTTCCGAGGCCACGAAGAATCGGTCGGGTAGGTGCTGCTGCATTGTATCGTGCTGCAACACCGGGAATATCGTCGATCTCCTCAGAAAATGTCGAGCCTGAACTTTGGTGCAATTCCACCGCATCTTTCGTCGCAACCGGTTGATATTGGTCACTTTCCATGCGCGCATAAGGAGACGCGGAAACGACGACATCTTCACCTGGAATAGCTGAGGCCTTAAGTGAAAATGACACTTCGGCTGTTCCGTCCCGCACTTGAATCACGCTCGTTGTCGAAGCGTAGCCGAGTGATCGAACGAAAATGTGGTATGTGCCTGACGGAACTTGCGGGAAAGTGAATTCCCCATTCGAATCAGTATGCATCATGCGGTCGAGTTCGAGTATCCTGACTGTCGCGCCGACTATTCGCAAATCGTTACTTTGAACAACGCCGTGGATCGAGCCTGCCAAAGCAAAACCTTGAAAAAGTAGGAAAAATAGAATGAAAAGGCAAGTATGACGAAGGTGGGATGGAAGGAAATTCATCCTGCAAACATACAACTTCAAAGATAAGAATACAATTAGAATTAGATTAGAATTTTCTTATCCAACCACTGAAGATGATGGAATGCTCAGAGAAACGGTCGTTCCCGCATCTTCAGAGCTGCGAACGGATACTGAAAACCCGTAGTGGTCTGTGATAGACTTAACGATCGCAAGGCCAAGCCCTGCTCCATCAAGACTATTTGTCGAGCTTTGTCCCATTCTATGAAAGCGCTCGAAAAGGTGAGTAAGTCGCTCAGGTGGAATACCCTTACCGTGATCTTCGATTTCAAGCATGCAGCCGGCGTTTGTCCTAAAAAGCCGTACTTCCACAATGCTTGCAACTCCCGAATGCTGGACTGCATTCAGCAAAAGATTATAGACAAGCCGTGTGACCCGTTTTTCCTGTGCAGCGATCGTCACATCATGATTCGGAATAACGATTGAAATTCCTCGCGACTCCGCAAGTGGACGGAGCCGATCGGCAGCATAATGAATAGCCGAAAGCATCGAGCATTCGGATCGTGCTCGGTCGCCATCGCCTTCCGCTTCGATCTCCGCTAATTCAAGAAGATCTTGCACGGTTGATATCAGGCGCTCAATCTCTTCCAAATTGCTTCGAAGCAGTTCGGCTTGAGAACTTTCGGAGTCAGTCATGCGTAATTCAACTTCGATCTCCCCCTTCAAAACAGTGAGCGGAGTTCGGAGTTCGTGTGCAGCATCTGCCGCAAAATTGCGTTGACGTTCTAGTGCATTTTCTCTGGCATCGAGCAATGCATTCATTGATTGAGCAAGGTCTGCTACTTCCACAATTGATTTTGAAACGGGCAAACGCGCCGGAGAGCGTTCGGGCATGTGAAGAATAGTTCTTGCCGCACGTGCCAGCGAGCTAATAGGACCGATCAGGTATTTAGAAAGGAAGATCCCGCCAAGCATGGCAACCAGCAGACCGGCAGCCAAATAATATGCAAATACCTGTATGATGGAGTCTTCGGCTTCTTCGAGCAATAATGTATTGTAAGCGGCTCCCATAATAAAATCTTTATTTGTGGTACTTATCACCCGCATCGTTCCATTCGGAGTCGAAAAGGTGAGCGGCTGACTGGGATGTTGCACTATGTTCTGCCTTAGATCGATCGGTATGGTTCCAGCTTGTTCGCGTGTAAGCTCGATAAATCTTTTTTGTTGAGTGTTAAAAAGGACAAACCGCAATGGTGATTCGCCGATCGAGTGGTGTTCGGCGAGAATGCGGACAAGGGCATCGTCCGAAAGGCCGAATTTCAGTTCCGAAGAGACTCGCTTTAATTCCGATAGAACTTCTCCGTCGCTTCGGGCTACCAGTGAGTCACGGATCGAAAAATAGGTTGTGACAAAAAAAAGTGATAGTAAGACAAAGAACACCAATGCCAGAACAATGGCAGTTCGCGCCTGAAGGCTTCTGGGAATGAGCGTCATGCACGTTCCGGCAGCTCGCAAAGGCGGTAGCCTACTCCACGCATCGTGTGCAGCAATAGGGGGGCATTGGGATCCTCTATCTTCTTGCGAAGGTACATCATATAGACCTCGATCACATTCGTCTCGCGTTCGAATTGTTCACGCCAGACGGCCTCTCCGATCTTCGCGCGGGTCAGTACCTGTTCGGGATTGCGAAGAAATAATTCGAGAAGATTAAATTCCCGTGCGGTCAATTCGATCTCCTGATCTCCTCGTCGAACTCTCCTGGTTTGCAGATCCATTTCCAGATCGGAATAGGAGAGTTTGTGGTTTTGAATGGAATTCGCTCTTCTTCTGGCTAATGCACGAATCCGGACGACCAACTCATCAAACGCAAACGGCTTTGGAAGATAATCATCGGCACCCACTCCGAAGCCAAGCAACTTGTCCTCCAGAGCACCGCGAGCAGAAAGGACAAGAATGCTCGATGATATTTGCCTTTCGCGGAGCGTTCGAATAACATTAATTCCATCGATACCAGGAAGGGACAGATCCACGGTGATCACGTCAAATGCGCGCTCAACCGCAAAACGGATGCCATCATCGCCCGTTTCGGCGATGGTTGTTTCCATCCCTTCGGCGGAAAGCCCTTTCTGAATGAAGCGAGCGACTTTGCGCTCATCTTCAATGATGAGTACCTTTAACATATTGTGTCAAACACATGGCTCGATCTCGAGAGAAATATCGAGCGCGCGAACCGAATGCGTAAGCGCACCAACAGATATGAAGTTCACGCCGGTTTCTGCAATAGGACGCACCGTTTCAATCGTTACTCCGCCGGAGGCTTCCGTCTCGAAAATGCCGTTGTTCATTTTTACTGCTTCGCGGAGCATTCCGATCTCGAAATTATCGAACATCACCCGGTTGATAATTCCGGTTCCAAGCCCAAGCACTTTATCGAACTGTTCGAGCGATGTTACCTCGATCTCTATTGGAACAGTTTCTCGTTCCGGATTTGCTAAGAATTCGATCAGCTTCGCAATTACCAGCGCAATATCGCCACCGTTCGCTGCAATGTGATTGTCTTTGACGAGCACCATGTCGCTCAACGAATAGCGATGATTCATTCCGCCGCCAGCGCGAACCGCGTAACGATCGAAGGGACGGAGCAGGGGAGCAGTTTTGCGTGTATCGAGGATGATCGCGTCTGTTCCCGCTACGGCATTGACGAATGAGCGCGTCAGGGTTGCAATACCGGATATTCGTTGTAAAAAATTCAATGCGACACGTTCTGCTCCAAGCAGTGTGTACATGCGAGCGCGGATGGTTCCGAGTACGTCGCCAGCGCGAACCGTATCGCCTTCCTCGACCTTCGCAATAAATTCGAAGGTAGGCGAGGGGACGCCATGAATCGTTTCATAAAGGGTAAATGAGTGTCGAGCAATGTCAAGACCGGCAGCAACGCCATTCGCTTTTGCAATAAATGTTCCCATCCCTTCGGAATCGGGATCTATCGTGGCGAGCGACGTCACATCTTCGCGTCCCCCGTCTTCGACAAGAGCGATGCGGATGCGTTGGCGTTCGATGTCACTTAGAGGTTGCATGTTGTTCAATGGCATCGCGATACATTTGTGGTGGACGGGTTGGTTTACCGGTTGCGCTTGCAACCATAACCAGTGTTGTGGTGCCTTCGGCGATCAATTCATCCGTTGCATCGAGATGAAC
>Ga0206964_10137_pt1 | contig 22873 bp, 23 predicted proteins | sample Alteio_BWOrgHeat_25_FD_152980 | JGI IMG/M metagenome (GOLD analysis project Ga0206964, IMG submission 152980) | Enriched cells from forest soil in Barre Woods Harvard Forest LTER site, Petersham, Massachusetts, United States -... | ecosystem: Environmental > Terrestrial > Soil > Temperate forest >...
TCGGGCACGTGAAGGGTGCGTTTACGGGCGCGGATCGGGCGAAGGAGGGTTTGCTGGCTTCGGCTGAGGGTGGGACGGTGTTTCTCGATGAGATAGGCGAACTGCCGCTTGATCTGCAGGCGAAGCTGTTGCGGGCGCTTCAGGAGAAGGAGGTGCGACCGGTGGGGTCGACGGTGGCGAAGCCGATTTCGGCGAGGGTGCTGGCGGCTACAAATCGTGACCTGGCGGTGATGGTGGAGAAGGGGAGTTTTCGCAAGGACCTTTATTTCCGGTTGAATGTGGTGAATCTGCGGATTCCTCCGTTGCGGAGCCGGAGGGGGGATATTGCTGCACTGGCGATGCACTTTCTGGAACGGATGGAGAAAGAAAGTGGTGTGAAGCGGACGTTCTCGGATTCGACGCTGCGGGTGATGTCGGAGTATGACTGGCCGGGGAATGTGCGGGAACTCGAGAATGCGATTGAGCGGGCTTGTGCGCTGTCTTCGGGGCCGGTGCTACATATGGGGGATCTGCCGACGCAGTTGCAGAGTTTTCGGTTGCAGCAGGGGCCGGCAGTAAATGAAGAAGAAGAGAGGGCGCCGAGGGTGGATGGCGTGCTCGGGGGTGATGGAGAGATTGTGTCGATTGCGGAGATGGAGAAGCAGGCTATTCTCGGGACGATTCGGCAGTTGAATGGCGATAAGTTGATGGCGGCGAAGTTGTTGGGGATTGGGAAGACTACGCTGTACCGGAAGCTGAAGGAGTATGGGATTACGGAGGGGTTGGGGGACTGAACTAACTCGCCGGAGTCAGGCAGGCGAGCCGATATGGAAGCCCATGTCCCAGAATCCGGACATGGGGCACCCGATTTGGAGATCCGGCGAAGATTCCGTGGTTCAGTTGTCGGGGTTGGCGCATCGGATGGAGGAATAGAATCGGTGCGAAAGGAAGGTGTTGAGAATGGAATGTACTCATCTGGGCCACATTCATAAGGTGAAGCCGTCGGCGAAGGGTTGTGAGGATTGTTTGAAGATTGGCGGGCATTGGGTGCATCTGCGGATGTGCATGGAGTGCGGGCATATGGGTTGCTGCGACTCTTCTCCGAATAAGCATGCGACGAAGCACTTTCATGCGACGAAGCACCCGATTATGCGGTCGATGGAGCCGGGAGAGGATTGGGGCTGGTGCTATATCGATGAGGTTGAGGTGGATGAGAGGTGGCCTTCCTGAGGGAAGGGCGTCCGTTTGCTATTCTGGCTCTATTGGAAAAGATGTCTTTCGAAGAGAGACCAGAGGAGTGTTATGCCGGACGAAGTTGTGAATGTGGTGCCAGTGGAAGCAGCGAAGGTGAAGATTACGGTTCGTCCGAATGGGCCTTTTCGGGTGGAGGGGCCTATTTCGCTGGTGGATGTGAATGGGAATGAGTGGGATTTGACGGGGAAGCCGGCGATTTCGCTTTGCCGCTGCGGCATGTCGTCGAAGCGGCCGTTCTGCGATGGGACTCATGGCAGAGAGGGATGGAAGTGCGAGGCGAGCCCGATTCCTACGGAGCCTATTGCGCAGGGTTGAGGCGTAAGGAGCTGCCGCGGAACTTCTGTTCTCGGCGGCTTCGTCTCATAGATTCATAGAATTGTTGAGCTTCGCCAATTTGATTTCATCTCGAGGTACGCGCTCTATGTGGATTCGCCAGTGCTACAGGGTGGTTCTTTCGGTCGGGTTGCTGGTTTCGGTTGGCGGGTTGAAGGCGCAGGAGGCTCCGCAGAGGGCCGAGCAAAAAGAGTACACGCGCAGTGAGGCGATGGTGCCGATGCGCGATGGGGTGAAGCTGCATGTGGTGGTTCTGCGGCCGGTGGGGTCGGAGAGCGCGGGGGAGCCGCTGCCGTTTTTGATGGAGCGGACGCCGTATGGGACGGATAGCAGCAATTCGAAGAGTGTGAATATTTCTAAGCCGGAGCTGGCGGCGAGCGGATACATCTTTGTGTTCGGCGATATTCGCGGGCGGTATCAGTCGGAGGGGCAGTTTGTGATGAACCATCCGATTGTGGCGCATGCGACGAAGAACGATGTGGACGAGACGACCGATACTCATGACACGATTGACTGGCTGCTGAAGAATGTTCCGAACAACAGCGGGAAGGTAGGGGTGTTGGGTGTTTCGTATCCGGGGTTCCTGGCGATCTCGGCGGGGATTGATGCGCACCAGGCGGTGAAGGCGATCTCGCCGCAGGCACCAATGACGAATATATGGCTGGGCGATGATTTTTTTCATAATGGTGCGTTTCGCGAGACGTATGGCTTTGACTACGTGCAGCAACTTGAAGGGCAGAAGACGGATGTGCGGGTGCAAAGCAAGGAGGATATGTACGACTTCTTTTTGCGCAATGTGAACTTTGCCGGGGCGGCGCAGGCGGCGAAGATGGAGAATCTGCCGACGGCGAAGGTGTTTTTGACTCAGCCTGCGTATACGAAGTTCTGGCAGGATATGGCGGTGGAGAAACACCTGACGAAGGTGGAGGTTCCGACGCTCGAGGTGGGGGGATGGTGGGACCAGGAGGATATGTGGGGTCCGCAGGCGGAGTATGCCGCGCTGGAACCGCATGACAAGGAGCATGATGTGTTTCTGGTGCTGGGGCCGTGGAACCATGGCGGGTGGAACCGACGGACGCTTAGTTTGGGGGCGATTAATTTTGGCGTGGATGCGGGTGAGGAGTATCGGAAGACGATTGAGGCTCCGTTTTTTGAGAAGTATCTGAAGGATCGCGGGAATTTTGAGCTGAAGAATACGGCGAGTTTTCGGACGGGTGTGAACCAGTGGGAGCGGTATGATGTCTGGCCGCCGAAGACGGGGTTTCATGACGCGAAACTTTATCTGACGAAGGGTGCGGGGTTGAGTTTTTCAGCGCCGAAGGAAGGTGGAGTTGCGGGGACGTATGTGGCGGACCCGGCGAATCCGATTCCTTATCGCAACCGGCCGATTCAACCGACGTATGGGGATGGGTCGAAGTGGCGGACGTGGCTGGTGGAGGACCAGCGGTTTGTGAGTTCGCGGAAGGATCTGGCGAACTTCGAGACGCCGGCGCTGGACAAGGATGTGACGATTACGGGCGATGTGATGGCGGATATTTTTGCGGCTACGACGGGAACGGATTCGGACTGGGTGGTGAAGCTGATTGATGTGTATCCGGATGATGCGCCGGCTCCGATGGCGGGGTATCAGTTGATGATTGTGGATGAGATCTTTCGCGGGCGTTATGTGAAGAGCTACGAGAAGCCGGAGGCGCTGACGCCGGGGAAGGTGACGGAGTTCAAGTGGAGTTTGCATGGTGCAGACCATACGTTTTTGAAGGGGCACAGGATTATGGTGGAGGTGCAGTCGAGCTGGTTTCCGCTGTATGACAGGAATCCGCAGACGTTTGTGCCGAACATCATGACGGCTCCGGCGGGTGCTTATAAAGCGGCTACGCAGACGATCTATGGATCGGCGGAGTATCCGTCGCACCTGGAGTTTTCTGTTCCGGAGTAGGTTTTCTAGGGACTAGGGACTAGGGCTCGGCTTGGGGTTGGTGAGTTGATGATAAAGACGATTAGCAGCCGGGAGATTTATCGGAACCCCTGGACCAGTGTTCGCGAGGATGTGATTGAACGTGCGAACGGGGAGCGTGGGATCTATGGAGTGATTGATAAGGATCCGGCTTCGATCATCATTCCGCTGGACGTGGCGGCCGATGGTGAGTTTGTTTATTTGATTGAGCAGTTCCGGTATACGGTGGGTGGGCGGCACTGGGAGTTTCCGCAGGGCGGGTGGGAGACGGCGGATGTGGTGCCGGAGGAGTTGGCGCGTGGGGAGTTGAAAGAAGAGACGGGGCTCACGGCGGAGCGAATGACGCATCTGTCGACGCTGCAGATTGCTTATGGGGTGATGAATCAGAAGCAGCATGTGTTTCTGGCTGAGGGTCTGAAGATGGGAACGGCGAAACCGGATGCGGAGGAGAGCGATCTGCTGGTGCGGCGAGTGAGTGTGTCAGAGTTCGAAGAGATGATTCTGGATGGGACGATTGTGGACAACTCCTCGGTGGCGGCGTGGGGGCTGTATCGGCTTTGGCGGGAGCGGCGTTAGGTGTTCTCGGAATGGGGATCAGGTATCGGCTATCGCGCATCAGGTGACCCTGGGGTGCATCCAACGGATGGGAGTGTGCCCTATGAGCTTGCGAGCTGGTTTCATTGCGCTGTGTGGGGTGGTGGGTCTTTTGAGTTTGGATGCTCGGGCGCAGCAGGTGGTAGTCCTGCGGGACGTGCGGCTGATCGATGGAACGGGCGCGGCGCCGCGGGAGCATGTCTCGCTGGTGTTGCGCGATGGAAAGATTGAACGGATTGGCGGGGCGGGGTTGGCAGCGCCTGCAGGAGCCGAGGTTCGCGAACTGACGGGGAAGACGGTGATGCCGGGGCTGATCAGCGCGCACTCGCACCTGGGATTGCTGGTCGATGACGCGGAGAATTCGGCGACTGCGTATACGCGGGAGAATGTGGTGGCGGAGCTGAAGCAGTTTGAGCGGTATGGCGTGACGACGATCATGTCGCTTGGGGTGAACCGCGATCTGGTGTATGAGCTGAGAGCGGAGCAGAGAGAAGGCAAGTTGGGAGGGGCGACGATTCTTACGGCGGGGCGAGGGATTGGTGTGCCGGGTGGGGCTCCGCCTTTGCCGGCAGCTCCGGATCAGATTGACAGGCCGGCCTCGGTGGAGGAGGCGCGCAGGGATGTGGATGAGATGGCGAGACATCATGCGGATATTGTGAAGATTTGGGTAGACAAGATGCATGGGACGGTGCCGGAGATGTCGCCTGAGATTTATAAGGCGGTGATCGATGAGGCTCATGCGAAGGGTCTGCGAGTGGCGGCGCATGAGTATGCGCTGACGGATGCGAAGCAGTTGGTCGCCGATGGCGTGGATGTGCTGGCGCACTCTGTGAGAGACCAGGTTGTGGATGATGCGTTTGTCCAGGCGATGAAGGCGCATGGGGTTTGGTATATTTCGACGTTTACGGTGGATGAGTCGTTTTTTGTGTATGCGGACCAGCCACCTTTTATGCAGACTGAGTTTTTCAAAGAAGCTGCGGGACCCAGGCTGCTGGCCAAGTTTGATGCTCCGGGATATGCGGACAAGGTGAATCGCGATCCGCAGACGGCGCAGCATAGAAAGGATTTTGAGATTGGGCAGCAGAATTTGAAGAAACTGTTTGATGCGGGGGTGAATGTGGGGTTTGGAACGGATTCGGGTGCGATGCCGGGACGGATTCCAGGATTTGCGGAGCACCATGAGCTGGAGTCGATGGTGCGTGCGGGGTTGACGCCGATGCAGGCGATTACCGCGGCGACAGGAAGCAATGCGAAGCTGCTTCGCTTGTCCGATCGCGGGACGATTGCTGTGGGCAAGCGCGCGGATCTGCTGATTGTGGATGCTGACCCGCTGGCGGATATTCGGAATACGCGGAAGATATTTGCGGTGTACCACGAAGGGCACAGTGTTGCGGATGTGGCGGCTAGCCGGTAGACGGAGACTGCGGTGACGGTTCGTCCCGAATTATTTGGGCTTCGTCACTTTCTTCTCGGCTGCAATAGGGGATGTGCCTAGAATCTCTCCACGTAGTTAGCGAGGAGAGCCATGTTGACCAGAGAGATTGTGTCGCTTGGTTTGAGTCTTGTTGCTTGTGGAGTTGCGATTGGGCAGGACTCACCGATGTTTCGGGGTGATCTTGCTCATTCGGGTGTTTATGCGGCGCCGGGTGTGCTGAAGCTTCATGGGATGAAGTGGAAATTTAAGACCGGAGGCGAAGTAATCTCTTCTCCTGCGGTTGTAGATGGCGTCGTTTATGTTGGGAGCAACGATGGGCGGTTGTATGCGATCGATGAGGCTACAGGTGCACTGAAGTGGAAGTTTGCCACGGGAGCCCGGATTACTTCCTCGCCTGCAGTTGCGGATGGTGTGGTCTATTTTGGCAGCTATGACGGCAACTTCTATGCGGTGGATGCGGCGTCCGGCAAGGTGAAGTGGAAGTTCAAGAATGCGGACGAGCGGCGATATGCGGCGACGCACCTGCATGGGACGCTGCCAGCGGGTGAGACTATGCCTGACCCGTTTGATTGTTATCTATCTTCGCCTGCCGTGTGGAAGGGTGTGGTTTATTTTGGCAGCGGCGATGGGAACGTGTATGCGCTGGATGCCGGCAGCGGCATGGAGAAGTGGAAGTTTCAGACGGGCGATGTGGTGCATGCTTCTCCAGCAGTTGTGAATGGCAGGTTGTATGTGGGGAGCTGGGATACGTATTTCTATGCGCTGGACGCCGGGACGGGCACAGAGATCTGGCGGTTCAAGACTGGCGACGATCAGGTGATTCATAACCAGGTGGGGATTCAGTCTTCGGCTACGGTGGTGAACGGGGTGGTTTATTTTGGGTGCCGCGACTCGAAGTTTTATGCGCTGGATGCGGATACCGGAAAACAGCTATGGATGTTCTCGAATAAGGGCTCCTGGGTGATTACATCGCCTGTGGTGCAGGATGGCAAGGTGTATATGGCTACTTCGGACACGGCGTTGTTGCATGCGCTGGATGCGAAGACGGGAGAGTCGATTTATTCGCTCAAGTATCACTGGCCGATCTTTGCTTCGCCTTCGATTGCGGGTTCGATGTTGTATGCGGCTGGGCAGGATGGGAAGCTGGTCGCGATTGATTTGAATGAGCATAAGCAGGTGTGGGAGTTCCAGACGGAGGGTTCGAGTAAGAATCTTGCTGCGATGTCGAAGCCTGACGGTGCGCCGGACTATGAGGGAGCGTTTCGCGGGGGTTTTTATGACGATGTCGTTGCCGGCCTCGAAAAGTTGCATACGGTAGGGACGATACTTTCTTCACCTGTCGTGTCGGGGAGCGTTGTTTATTTTGGGAGTGCCGATGGGAATCTTTATGCGGTGAATTAGCAGTGAAGTTGAGTGGAATGAGGGGCTTTCCCTGACGATGTATTTCTGCATCAAAGTTTTTGGCGAAGACTTTGATCGAAGAAACGTACAAAGACGTGAACGAAGAGGCAGAAACTTCCAAACGGAAGCGAGGCGTGTGGGGGTGGGTGGCGGTCCCGCTGCTGGTTGCTGTGGCTGTGCTGGTAGTGATTGGCGAGATAGCGGCGCGCAGGGCGGCGCCGATTCTGAAGAGCCGTGTGATTGAGACGCTCAGCGCGCGGTTCAACAGCCGGGTGGAACTGGATGGTTTCGATGTCTCGGTGGTGAAGGGTTTGGAGGTTTCCGGCACTGGACTGAGGATTTTTCCGGAGGATGGGGTGGTTGCGGCGGGTGCCACGGCGCCTCTCATCAGTCTGCGGAAGTTTTCGTTTCATGCGGATTGGGAGGGGTTGTTCAGGAAGCCGATGCACGTTGGGACCGTGCATGTGGCGGGGGTGGACATTCAGATTCCTCCAAAGGAGATGCGTGCGCAGGCTCCTAAGGGGCAGCGGCATCCTGGGCAGATCAGGATTGTGGTGGATGAGATTGTGTGCGATGACTCGAGACTGGTGATTGGGACGTTGAAGCCTGGCAAGGATCCGCTGGACTATGAGTTGAGTCATATTGTGCTGCGAGACGTGGGTCCGGACAAACGGTGGGACTATAACGCGACGCTGGTGAACGCGATTCCGAAGGGTGATATCCGAGCTAAGGGCACATTTGGGCCGTGGAACAACGATAGCCCGGGCGATTCGACTGTGACCGGGCACTACACGTTTGATCATGCTGACTTAAATACGATTAAGGGAATTGGCGGAATTCTGTCATCAGTGGGTGAGTTTGCGGGGCAGTTGAACGACATGACGGTAGATGGGACGACGGAGACACCGGACTTTTCGCTGGATACGGCGAACCATGCGATGCCGCTGCATACGAAGTTTCATGCGATTGTGGATGGAACGAACGGCGATACGCATCTGCAGCCTGTCCAGGCGCGGTTGGGTGGAACGGACTTCACGTGCAGCGGCGCAGTGATCAATGTGAAGGGCAAGGGGCACATCATTGATCTGGATGTGAATGTGCCGAATGGGCGGATACAGGATTTTCTTGAGTTGGGTGTGAAGACTACTCCGGTGGTGATGACTGGACGGCTGACGATGAAGGCGAAGCTGCACATTCCTCCGGGCAAAGAGAGCGTGACGAGGAAGATTGGATTGAAGGGTGGATTTACGCTGCGGCAGATTCACTTTACGAACCCTGAGGTGCAGGACAAGGTGGATATGCTGAGTTTGCGCGCTCAGGGCGATCCGAAAGATGCGAAACCGGGGGCGGAGGATGTGCTTTCGCAGATGGTGGGGCAGTTTGTGATGGGGGACGGCAAGTTGAGCTTCAGCAAACTGGACTACACACTTCCGGGTGCGGAGGTTTTGCTCGCGGGTGATTACAGCCTGAACGGGGACACGTTCGAATTTGGCGGCAAGATAAAGACGGATGCGAAGGTCTCGCAGATGGTGGCTTCGAAGTGGAAAAAGCTTTTGCTGAAGCCGGTCGATCCGATGTTCAAGAAGGATGGCGCGGGGGCGGAGATCCCGGTGAAGATTAGCGGGACGAGGTCTTCACCGAAGTTTGGGTTGGATTTACGGCACAAGGATAAGTAACAGATCGGCCGATGCCAGGATGTATCGACATAGAGCTGAAAGAAGCAATGTCAAATGGAAGGCAAAGGGTTGCGGCTACAAGCGAACCGCAGGTCCCTTCGACAGGCGCAGGGCAGGCTCTTCGACTGCGCCTCTCGCGATAAAACTGCAAGAGGCTACGCTCAGGATGACACTTCCTCCAAAAATCAAGCCTACTGTTTGCGCCGGGAAAAACGAGCTGCGCTCTCTGTGAGGATGAGGGCCAGGCCGGCGAAGAGGATGATGCCTGTCGCGCGGGAGGGGATGTTGAGGTGCGGTGTCGCCCATCGCACGAGGGCGAGCCAGATGAGGATGGCAAGGGCAAAGCTGCCGTCGTCGACGAAGAGGCCGAAGATTTCGTCGAGGATGTTTTTCAGCCATTTCATGTCTGACTCCTAAGTGTTGGATGAAACGGCTTGCGAGCGGGTGCGGCAGAGGGGCACGATGGCGAGTGCGAGGACGAGATAAGCGGCGATGAGAGCGGGGATCGACCAGTCGGCTCCGGGCCATTCGACGTGGAGGCCTTCGCCGACCCAGAAGGTTCCGAAGGCCGAGAGCAGGACGCCGACGATGAATTTGAGCGTGTTTTCGGGGACTCGGGCGAGCGGGCGGTGCAGGATGATGCCGAGGGCGATGACGATGACGAGGGCGGCGACGGCTCCGAGGCTGGCGGGGAGGAGCAGACCGGTGTGGCCTGCGCCGATGGCGATGACGATGAAGACGACCTCTGTGCCTTCGAGCATTGTGATGTTGAAGGCGGCTGCGAAGGCGATCTTGTCCCACGTGGCTGAGCCGGAGCCGAGACGATGCATGGCCTCGGTGTTTTTTGCGAAGGCTGCCTGCTCGTCGTGGAGGGGGATTTGGCCGGCGGAACGGAGGATGGCTTTGCGCAGCCAGCGGAGACCGAATAAGAGAAGAAGTGTGCCGACGGCGAGCTGGAGGATGGGCAGCGGAATGTGGGCGAGCGCTGTTCCGAGTGTGGCGATGATGATCAGCAGAACGACGATGGCTGTGGCAGTGCCGGTTAATGCGGATCGCCAGCCGCGAACGCTGCCGACGGCGAGGACGACGGTCAGGGCTTCGACGCACTCGACGAGAGAGGCGAGGAAGGACGCGAGGATCGACGTTCCCATGTGCGCCCAGTTTTGGCCCATGGTTTTATTTTAGCGAGGTAGTGCTATTTCGATGTTTTGGCGCGAACCAAAGTATGGCTACCCTGCTGCTGACGAAAACAACAATTACAAAATACAGGGGTCCTTCGGATGACGACTTCATAAGGAAAGGAACTGGGCAATCCATCATGGATCGTGCTGTGCAACTAGTGGATCGTCTTCATGCGGCGGGACATGAAGTCCATGAGGAGATAGTTGCCGAGGGTCTGCGGAGTGGTGAAGTAGGCTTTGCCGCGGCACATGGCGCTGACGGTTTGGACGAATTGCATGAGGGTGAAGTCGTTGGCGAGCATGAAGGTGTTGATCATGATGTTGGAGCGCTTGCAGCGGCTGACTTCCTGGAGGGTTTCTTCGATGACGAGCGGGTCGAGGCCGAAGGCGTTTTTGTAGATGCGGCCGTCGGGGAGGGTGAGAGCGCTGGGCTTGCCATCGGTGATCATGACGATCTGCTTCATGTCCTTGTTTTGCTTGGCGAGGATGCGCTGGGCGAGGCGGAGGCCTTCGCGGGTGTTGGTGTAGTGAGGGCCGACCTTGACGCGGGAGAGTTGGGAGACGGGGACCTCTTCGGCTGAGTCGTGGAAGAGAACGAGGTTTAGGGTGTCGCCGGGAAACTGGGTGCGGATGAGATGGGAGAGCGCCATGGCGACTCGTTTGGCGGGAGTGAAGCGGTCTTCGCCGTAGAGGATCATGGAGTGGGAGCAGTCGAGCAGGACGACGGTCGCGCAGGAGGACTGGTAGTCGGACTGGTGGACCTGGAGGTCGGAGTATTGGATGTTGAGCGGAGTGTTCTCTTCGCCTTCGACGACTGAGGCAATGCCTTCGCGGGCGAAGACGCTGGAGAGCGTGGCGGTGAGATCGAGGTTGAGGGTGTCGCCGAACTCGTAGAGCTTGCTGCTGCCGTTGGTTTCGACGCCGGCGGCTTCGTGACGGGTGTCGTGGCGGCCGAAGTTGGATTTGCCTAAGGGGCCTAGGAGTTCGCGGAGGGCTTTGTAGCCGAGGAAGTCCATGCCCTTGTCGGTGACTTCGAAGCGGGCCTCGGCATTGCCGTCGCCTTGCTGACCCTGACCTTCCTGGGGCTGCTCAGCGTTGATGAAGTTCTGCTCCTGCATCTTCTGGATGATCTGGTCGATGAGCTCTTCGACTTGATCTTCAGAGAGGGCTTCGTATTTCTCCTGCGCTTCTTCGTCGAAGAGTTCTCCGGAATCGAGGGCTTCGCGGATGGCTTCGCGGAGATTCTGGAGGGTCTGGTCGTTGAACTCCTGAAAGCGGGAATAAGGATCGTTGAAGCCGGAGTCGAGGAGGAAGTCGGAGAGGGCCTGCATGAGGTCCTCGAGGCCGAAGCTGGAGGAGAGGTCGCCGGTGAACTTGGTATATCGGACTCGCTTCATGAGATGCCTGCTTTGGTGCTGCTATTTTGACGCAGGCGGAACAAAACCGTCGATGACGGTTGTGCTGCCGCCGATGCGTGTTGCGAAGGTGGGTCTTTTGAGGCCGTCGAGGATTGTGGCGGGGATTTCTGTGGGCGAGACGTGGTGGGAGTAGAACTCGGCGAAGGAGAAGAAGTCCGCGCCTTTGTCGTCGATCATTTGGGCGTCGGGGGTGTAAGCCTTGATGATGTCGGGGTGGGCGAGGGCTTCGCCGAGGAAGTTGACGGCGTCTTTGACGGTATGGCCGGTGGGAGATTTGTATTTGTAGAGAGACACGTGCTGCCGCTCGGCGAATTCGGCTAGCGGGATGAGAGGCTGAAGTGCGAAGGATTGGTAGTGGATGGCGCGTTCGTGGCGAGCCATTTCCTGCGGGAGAGCGCCGCGCTGGTCGAGTTCGTCGATGCCTTGCTTGAAGACGGCGACGCCCCAGTTGAAGAGATCATCGTCGGATGAGATGACGCCGGTGGAGACTGCGGCGAGTCCGCGCCAATAGTGGTGATTGTTGGTCTGTTTGCCGGCCTTGTCGAATTCGACGGTACGGTGGGCGACTTTGTTCATCCACTGAATGTCGCGTTTGACGATGGCGGGGTCGAGCGAGGACTCGTTGAGGAGGACGGATTCGCTGGCGGCGATGGAGCTGAGGGTCCACTCGACCTGATACCAGGCCTGGGAGCTTTCTTTGGGATCGTAGTCGAGGAGGGCGCCGGCTTGTGCCCATAGATCGATCTGCTGTTGAGCGCATTGTGCTTCGTCTTTGCTGACGGTGACGAGCCACTGGTTCATGCCGGCGGTGATGCGATGCTCGAAGGTGTTGTAGACGCGAGTGGCGACGGCTTCTGCGGGATTGGTTGGGCCGTGGCTGCCGTTGAGGTAGTGATGGGGAATGTCCATGCGACCAGTGGGCGGCTGCACGATGGGAAGCCTAGTGCAGAAATTAAGGGATTTGATCGCAGAAATGGTGCGCGGGTCGGTGGTGTGTGCCAGCTGGGTGTGACGCTGCTGGACGTCGATGTAGGAGGCTTTGGGATCGGAGACTTTTTGTGCTTGAACGAAGGCGGTGGCGGAGAGGAGCAGTGTCGCGAGGAGCAACGAGGCTGAGAGGGGCCGGGACATCAGGGACTTGGACATAAGGTAATTTCTACCAGACATTGGATTCCTGACTAAGGGGTCTTGACCCAGCGGGTGTTAATTACGGTGAGTTTGGGGCAGCCGGCTTTCTTTGCGAGCTGCTGATCGGTGAGTGGAGCGGCTTTGGTTTGGGAGCGGATGCTTTGTTCGAAGTGGGCGAGGTTGGGGAAGCGGAAGACCTGGCAGCCGCGCATGAAGTCGACGATCTGGCCAGTGGTGCGGTCGATGGAGTACATGCGGACGAGGTGGGCCTTTTTGTAGACGCCGATGGAATCGAAGCCGTCGTCGGCGACTGGAGTCATGGGGTCGAGGGTGTAGTCGGGGTTGCCGAGGGGCCAGCCTTCGTCGTGGGCGAGGATTGTGGCGATGTCGTTGAGCTGCGTTGCGGGGATGTGCGGGCGTGCGGGTGCCTGCGGTGTTGCGGTGAGTAGGAGAGCGAGGGTTGTCAGGAGCATGTGTGCGGTTGAGGGTCGAGGCGGTGCTCGTGGGCGGTGTGGACGTGCGAGTGGCTCGTGTAGTTTTTTCGGCTGGGGTTGTTGGCGATGTATTGGAGTTGATTTTGGTAGTCAGTTGCGTCTGTGATGCGGTGTGCGTGGTATCCATCCTGCCAGACTTCGCCGTTGAATTGGTTGCGCCCGGCGAAAGAGAAACCGCCCTTGACGAGTTGGACGCAGCGTTCGATGGTTTGGTCTGGAGCGGGTGTAATGAGTACGTGGATGTGATCGGGCATGATGACGACGCCGTGGAGCGCGAAGCGGGATTGATCGCGGTAACGGAAGAGGATGTTCATCATGAGATCCGCGTTGGTGGTGCGTTGGAAGATTCGGTGACGTTGGTGTGTGACGGCGGTGATAGCGAAGGTCTCGGGCTTGATTCGGATGCGTCGGCGGGGATAAGAAGGCATATCTCAAGGGGCTAAAGCCCGATTTACGGCTGTCCGCGAGTGTCCGGGCTAAAGCCCGGACCTATCTCAAAAGCAACTGCAACGACAAGAACAATTATGAAGGCGAAGCAAAAATAAGGGCGACTGCAAATGCGATGGCCGTTGGCTTAATTGAAGCCGCGGCGAGTGCGGTTGCGGATGGATTCTTCGCGTTCGATCTCGCGTTCGCGCATACGCTCGGCGTAGTTGGCGGCCTGGTCGTTTCGGGATTTCTTTTCGGCGGCCGTGAAGCTGCGCTCTTCGGTTCGGCTGATGCGTTTGTGGGCGTACATGCCTTCGAGGAGAAACTCGGCTGCGCTGACGGCGGCTTCGGGTTTGGATTTTGCGCTGATCTGGAGTGGAGAGAGTTTTTCGAAGAGTCCCTGTATTTGCTTTAACTCTTCGAGAGAGCCGGCGGAGGGTTGCGTGTCGTTGAGTTGCACGGTGCCGCCGAGATTGAACCACTGTTCGATCTGCTGGGTGTTGGTGTTGGCGAAGTATTTGTCGAAAATGATGGCTACGGATTGACGGATGATCTCGCGGATGACGGTGTCGGCGCCGCGGACTTCGCCTTCATACTCGAGCTCGACTTTGCCAGTGATGCCGGGGAGCGCGGTGTAGATGTCGCCGACGCGGGGGACGACTACGGACTCTCCGTGTAGGAGCGCGCGGCGTTCGGCGTTGGAGAGGACGAGTTCCATGGTGCTGATGGGAAGTCGCTGCGAGACCCCGCTGCGCTTGTCGACCTTCTTTTCTTCGCGGGCGGTGAAGGCGATCTGTTCGACGATCTGGCGGATATAGTGCGGAATCTCGATGTTGTTGGTGGGATGGCCTTCTTTGTCTTTGCCGCGGGCGTCGTCCCAGCTGCGGGCGCTCCAGGCTTCCTGCGCGGTGATGGCGATGCCTTCCTCGATGTTTTCGGGGTAGTGCGTGCGGATTTCGCTGCCGATTCGGTCTTTGAGCGGGGTGACGATTTTGCCGCGGGCTGTGTAGTCCTCGGGGTTTGCGCTGAAGACGATGGCTACGTCGAGCGGAAGGCGGACGGGGTAGCCTTTAATCTGGACGTCGCCTTCCTGCATGATGTTGAAGAGCGCGACCTGGATTTTTCCGGCGAGGTCGGGTAGCTCATTGATTGCGAAGATGCCTCGGTTTGCGCGGGGGAGCAGGCCGTAGTGCATGGTGAGCTCGGAGCCGAGATCCTGATTGCTACGCGCGGCTTTGATGGGGTCGATGTCGCCGACGAGGTCGGCTACGGTGACGTCGGGGGTGGCGAGTTTTTCTACGTAACGCTGGTCTGGGGTGAGCCACGCGATGGGGGTTTCGTCGCCGAATTTTGCGAGTTGATTGCGGCCGAATTGGGAGATAGGAGCGTAGGGGTTGTCGCGGACTTCGGAGCCGGCGATGTATGGGAGATTTGGGTCGAGGAGGGTGGTCAGGGCGCGAAGGATGCGCGACTTTGCCTGTCCGCGGAGACCGAGGAGGATGAAGTTGTGCTTGCTGAGGACGGCGTTGACGATCTGGGGGACGACGGTGTCTTCGTAGCCGACGATGCCCGGGAAGAGGGAGACTTTATCGTCGGCGCCGCGGGTACCGTTATTAGCGGCGCTGCGAAGTTTGGCGATGAGGTTCTCGCGGAGCTCATCTTTGACGCTTCGGGCAAGGCGGGATGGAGTGAATTCGCTGGCGCGGAGGGCGCCGAGAGTTGCCGGGAGAGGGGTCGCCATGGTTCAAGTATAGATGTTCGACCAAAGCGAAGGGTTCAGACAGGTGGAAAGACGGCGTTTGCAAGGGGGAAAAGGAGGGCGCAGAGTTTTCATCCTCTGCGGGTTGCTTTAGACCTGAGCCGTGCCGCCGTCGACGAAGAGTTCGATGCCCGTGACGTAGCTGCTGTCGTCAGAGGCGAGGAATAGGACAGCCTTCGCAATCTCGTCCGCAGTTCCGAGCCTTCCCATGGGAACGATATTGCTGATGTTTGCCATACGCTGTTTGCCCGTCTCATTGCTGCTGTAGAGTTCTCGCAGGGCAGCGGTGTCGATGGGTCCGGGGCTTACGGCATTGACACGAATGTGACGGGCCTTGAGATCTGTCGTCCAGGTACGGGCAAAGGAGCGGACAGCCGCCTTCGAGGCGGAGTAGACACTGTTTGAAGCAAGGCCTTTGCTGCCGACGATCGAGGCATTGAGAATAATCGAGGCGCCGTCGGGAAGGAGCGGGACGGCCTTTTGCACAGTGAATACGAGGCCTTTCACGTTGCTGTCGAAGATGCCGTCGAAGTGCTCTTCGCTGATGGATTCAAGGGGAGCGTAGTTGAAGACGCCGGCGTTAGCGAAGATGATATCGAGTTTCCCTTTTTCCTTTTTGATTTGTTCATAGAGACGGTCCAAATCCTTGAGGTTGGTCACATCCACTTGAACGGCAGTGACGTTGGATCCGATCTCTTTGACTGCGGAATCAAGTTTGGTTTGAGAGCGTCCAGTGATGTAGACGTAGGCGCCTTCGCCGACGAAGTGTTTCGCCGTGGCCAGGCCGATGCCGCTGTTGCCACCTGTGACGAGTGCGATTTTTCCCTCGAGCTTGCCCATGATCTTCTTCGAACCTCACTTTGGACTGCCATGCAGTAGATGGCGATGAGGTGTCGGCGGATTCAATCGGCGCGGCGGCGTTGCCGCTGGTTCAGACGGCGAGGTCGTCGCGGAGGGCCTGCATTTCGCTGGCTGCGTGGGCGTTGTTGGTGCGGTGGGCGACGGCGATGCCTTCGTTCAGGCGGGCGATGGCTTCTTCGGTGCGGCCTTGTTTGGCGAGGGTCTGGGCGGACATCTGGTAGGCGGGGACGTAGGCGGGATTGTGTTCGATGAGGGTGGTGAATTCTGTGAGGGCGACGGTGATGTTGCCTTGACTGAGGTGTTCCATGGCGAGGCCGTAGCGGGCGAAGGCGTTGGCGGGGTCGAGCTGAAGGATTTCGTTGAGGGCGGCGATCTTATCCATGAGTTGATGGTGCGGGTTGGTGGGTCGGGTTGGCAAGTTGGAGAAAGGCTTAACACGGATTTGCACCGATGACATCGATTCAGGAACAGGCAACTAAATGTGCTTCGAGCGAGCGTTCGCTGGGCGAAGGGTGACAACTTCGAGCTGAGAGTGCTCGGGATTTAGACTGGTGGGTATGAACGATGAGGTTTTGGCACGGAAGGTTTCGGAGTCCCAGTCGGAGCGAAGTGAGATTGTATTGCCGGCAGATACGAATGCGATTGGCAATCTGTTTGGCGGGCGTTTGATGCAGTACATCGATTTGGTTGCGGCTATGGCAGCGAGCCGGCATGCGCGGGCGTTTACCGTAACGGCGAGCATGGATCATCTGGATTTTGTGGCTCCGGTGAAGCTGGGGGAGTTACTGATACTGAAGGCAAGCGTGAACCGGGCTTTTCGGACGTCGATGGAGGTTGGGGTTCGGGTGATGGTTGAGGATGTTCGGGAGCAACGGCTTCGGCATGTTTCTTCGGCTTATTTGACGTTTGTTGCCGTGGATCGGGATGGACATAAGCTGGCGGTGCCGCAGGTTGTGCCGGAGACGGAGCATCAGAAGAGGCGGTTTGAGGATGCGGGGCGGCGAAGGGAGATGCGGGCCTGGGAGACGACGAGAAAGAAGGAGATGAGAGCGGCTCTGGGGGCCGGCTGGCATATTTGAACTCGGAACTGTGCAGGAAAGTTTGATAGCGATGGCGGTTTGAAACCATCGGGGTCCTTCGACTACGGCGGCAAAAGCGCCGCCTTCGCTCAGGATGACGGCATCAGAAATTGAGATCGGAGATTGTTATGGGACATATGGGAGCAGGAGTGCAGCAGGGGCCGCAGCCTTTGCCGGGAGTTGCGCATGTTGTGGCGGTTGGAAGTGGCAAGGGTGGAGTGGGGAAGACGACAGTGGCGGTGAATCTGGCGGTTTCGCTGGGGAAGCTGGGGTATCGGGTTGGGTTGATTGATGCGGATATCTATGGGCCGAATGTGCCTTTGATGATGGGGATTTCGCGGCAGCCAAATATTGTGGGGGAGAACCGGATTGAGCCGATTCTGGCGCATGGGGTGAAGTTTATTTCGGTGGGATTGATCTCGCCCGGCGATAAACCGATGGTGATGCGCGGGGCCGATGCTGCACCAGATTATTCGACAGTTTCTGCAGCAGGTGGAGTGGGGGGAGTTGGACTTTCTAATTGTTGACCTGCCGCCGGGCACGGGGGATGTGGTGATTTCGCTGGTGCAGACGGTGCCGTTGACTGGGGCTGTAGTGGTTTCGACGGGGTCGGGCGTGGCGTTGCAGGATGCGCGGAAGGCGCTCGAGATGTTTCACCAGGTGAAGGTGGAAGTGATTGGTTTGATTGAGAATATGAGCCAGATGACACTGCCGGATGGGCAGGTGATCGATGTGTTTGGTGCTGGTGGGACGGAGCGGACTGCGGCTCAGTTTGGGCTGGAGTTTTTGGGCGCGGTGGATCTGGATCCTCAGATTCGTGAGGGCGGTGATAAGGGATTGCCTGTGTCATTGGCGGGGCCGGAGTCTAAGCTGGCAAAGAGTTTTTATGAGGTGGCGGCCAAGATAGCGCAGAAAGCAAAGGATATAGCGGCAAAGAGTGAAGATGTGTTGGAGATTTCTTAGGGACTAGGGACCAGGCTGGCTGGCCTGAGTTTTCTGGCTTGACTCGGAGAATACACTGGAAGTGGGCTAATGGAGGGAAGAATGGCAGACGCGGGGCGGGTTACGGCGCGGCAGCGAGCTATTCTGACGGCCATTATCGAGAGCTATATCGAGACTGGTGAGCCGGTGGGGTCGGGGACGATTGCTCGGCTGCAGAATGTTGAAGGAGTTGGGTTTAGCTCGGCTACCGTGCGGAATGAGATGGCAGAACTGTCGGAGGAGGGGTTGCTGGAGCAGCCGCATACTTCGGCGGGACGGGTGCCTACGGCTCGGGCGTTTCGGATGTATGTGGAACAGTTGAGCGGGAGGAATGCCGCCAGGCTGTCGGCTCGGGCCCGGTCGCAGATTGACCTTAGTTTTCAGGGGGTTGCGGGGACGCAGGCGTTGCTGGAGAGGACTTCGCATGTCTTGGCTACGCTGTCGAGCGGCGTGGGTGTGGCGATTGCCGCGGCGGCGGAGGGGGAGATGCTGGAGCATGTGCACTTCTCCCGGCTGGCGCAGGCTCGGGTTCTGGCGGTCGTGGTGACTCGTAGCGGGATGGTGCGGGACCGGGTGCTGGCACTGGATAAAGACTTGTCTGTAAGGGAGTTAGAGGTTGCGGGAAACTTTCTAAATGAGCACTTTCGTGGGTGGAGTGTGGAGCGGGTTCGGGCGGAGATTGCGAAGTTGGTGGAGCGGGAGAAGAGTGAGTATCAGCAGCTGTTGAACCAGGTGGAGCAGCTCTGGGTAAAGGCTGTGCCTGAGGCTCCGGTGCAGACGGTGTATGTGGAGGGAGTGGCGAATCTTGTTGGAAGCGAAGGGGATAGGGAACGGTTACGAGAGATGTTGACCGCACTGGAGGCGAAGGAGCGGGTGGTGGAGCTGCTGAATGCGTATATTGATGCTCGGCAGGAGAGTGTGCGGGTGGTGTTTGATCTGGAGGAGCAGGCTCCGGAGATGAGCGGGCTGGTTTTGATTGCGGCTCCGGCGCGGATGGGCGGGGAGTCGCGGGGGACGGTTGGCGTGATTGGGCCGAAGCGGATGCATTACGAGAACACGATGAATGCGGTGAGCTATATTTCCCGGGTTTTTGACCGGATGCTGGAGCCTGGGGAGTAGGTTTTCGGGTGTGGTGAGAGGGGCGTTTTTAGAGGGGGTTTTGCGATTTCCACAGGGTTTTTGGATGGTTTTTTGTGGTGAGTTTGTGGTGATTCGCTGGTGAGTTGTGGTGTTTTGGATGGTGGTTTTTGGGCTCGCCAAATATGTCACTTTTTTGAGATTTATTTTTAGGCTTCGGGCGAATCGACGGAAAACAGCAGATCCCCTTCGGGGATGACAAGCAAGAAAAGCAAAAGCAAAAAGCAAAGGCAACAGCAACAGCAACAGCAACAGCAAAGACAAATGCGGGGATTCTTCGCGCCGCTCAGAATGACGACGTTTGATCGTGGGTGACTCGCGTGATGGGCTGGGATAGTCGACAATAGAAGAGGAAACTTTATGAGGAGTCGAAGAACAATGACGGAAGAGATGGCCGGACGGGAGATTCTTGATCCGGAGGCAGAGGTGAGTCCGGTGATTGATCCCAGCCGTGAGATTGAGGCGGGTGCGGGGACGACGGAGCTGGAGCAGTTGAAGGGCGAGCGGAACCAGTTGCTGGACCGGCTGGCGCGGCTGCAGGCTGAATTTGATAATGCGCGGAAGCGTGAGGCGAAGGAGCGGGCAGATACGCGGGACTATGCGGTCTCGAATACCGTTGAGCCTTTTCTTAGCGTGATGGATAACTTTCAGCTGGCGCTGAAGGCGAATGGGACTGCGGAACAGCTTCGTGCGGGTGTGGAATTGATCTTGAAGCAGATGGAGGATGCCCTGAAGGGGTTGAATGTGGCTCCGGTGGAGGCGGTGGGAGCGCAGTTTGATCCCCGAGTCCATGAGGCTCTGGGGAGCATCGAAACTAAGGAGTTTCCGGATCATCAGGTGCTGGAGGAGATTCGGCGGGGGTATCGGATTCGCGATAAGTTGTTGCGGCCGGCGTTGGTTAGGATTGCGGTGAATCCGGGGCAGGTTTCGGATTAGTTGGAAGGATTAACACGGATTTACACCGATGACACCGATTTAGAACAGGCAACAGCAAAAGACAAAAGCAGATCCCCTTCGGGGATGACAAGCTAGAGATGCAACAGCAAGTGCAAGTGCAAATGCAAATGCAAATGCGAAATACAGGGGTTCTTCGCTCCGCTCAGAATGACGACGAGAAACGCGGGCAAGAGCAGCTGAAGTGACGAAAAGAGATTTTGGGGATATGGCTACGGCGAACGTGACTAAGGTTGATTACTACGAAGTATTGAGTGTTTCTCGGGATGCGAGCGACTCGGAGCTGAAGACGGCTTACCGGAAGCTGGCTATGCAGTATCATCCGGATCGGAATCCGGGGGATGCGACGTCTGAGGAGAAGTTCAAGGAATGCAGCGAGGCTTACTCGGTGCTGAGCGACCCGGAGAAGCGGGCTGCTTATGACCGGTACGGACATGCTGCGTTTCAGAATGGCGGCGGTGGCGGTGGTCCGTTTGGTGGCGGCTTTGGCGGGTTCCAGGGCAATGTCGACCTAGGGGACATCTTCGGCGATTTGTTTGGCGAGATGTTCAACATGGGCGGCTCGTCGGGCCGGGGTTCGCGGGTGCAGCGCGGGCGCGATCTTCGCTACGACCTGACGCTGGAGTTCGAAGAGGCGGTTTTCGGGAAAGAGAAGGAGATCCGGATTCGCCGGATGGAGACTTGCACAGATTGCAAGGGTACGGGTTCGGCTCGGGGGAAGGCTCCGGCGACTTGTACGCAGTGCGGCGGGCGCGGGCAGCAGAGATTCCAGCAGGGATTTTTCTCTGTGGCGAAGACCTGCTCGGTTTGCGGCGGGACGGGCACGCTGATTGTCGATCCTTGCGGGACATGCAAGGGCGAGACGCGGGTGCAGATGGAGCACACGATCCTAGTGAAGGTGCCGGCGGGTGTGGAGCAGGACACGCGGATTCGTTATGGCGGCGAGGGCGAGTCGGGCAAATATGGCGGACCGGCGGGCGACTTGTACGTGGTGTTGAATGTGAAGGCGCACAAGTTCTTCGAGCGTGATGGTGATGATCTGCATTGCGTGATGCCGATCTCGTTTCCGCAGGCGGCTCTTGGAACGGAGTTGGAGATTGAGACGCTGGAAGGCGCGGCTTCGATCAAGGTTCCTGAGGGGACGCAGAGCGGGAAGACGTTCAAGCTGAAGGGCAAGGGCGTGCCGCATCTGAACTCTCATGGGAAGGGCGATTTGATTGTGGAGATTCGGGTGCAGACTCCTTCGAAGTTGAATAAGCAGCAGAAGGAATTGCTGCGGCAATTGAGCGAGACTATGGTGGTGGAGAATACGCCGCAGTCTCGTGGGTTGTTTGAGAAGGTTAAGGAGATGTTTAGTTAGTTGTTGGTTGTTCGTTGCTGGTTGTTGGTTGGAGAGTGCCTGGGCCTTTGGCTCGGGCATTTTTGTTGCGGTAGAGAGAACGCGCATTGGCTAATACATTCCGATGACACACCGGCGTGGTGAGCGCACCCATTGGGGTTCATGTTTTTCGTAGAGAACGGGGCCGCCATTGCCGCAGTCGCCTCCGCACTGATAGGAGTAGTCGAAGGCCGCGAAGTGATGAGTCCGATCGAATGCAATCTCAGAGAGTAAGAGCACAGGATGTTGTGGGTCTTCGCCCGCGGGCATTTCGTTGAGCGGTGCGTTCGGGACTTTATTCGGCTCGCGTTTTCTGTGGGTTCGAGCATCAACTAGCTCGATTTTTCCTGGTTGGTTGAGTTCCTCGGGAAGCAAATGAAATTCGGTTCCTTCTGGAAGATTGCCGATCTCCTTCAGGCATTCGTCGCGCACTCTTGAAGTGGGGTTGTATTGGTATTGCGGGCGGAGCATGGTGAAGTCGGAGAGCGCTTTGGGTCGAAGGAATCTCGCGGGGGGCGATAGACGTGGTGCAGATAGTCGGAGTAGATGCCGAGTTGCTCGGGTGTTAGGGGTCTTTTCGAGAGATGAGGCGGGGCGGGCTCGTCGTCTGGGGCGTGATGGCAACCAAGAGTAAATAGCAGCAACAGAAGGGCTGTCTTCATGGCTTCATCATGCGTCAGGCCGGAGTGAACTGCTATTGTTTTCCGTTCGACGGGGATGAGCGAAAGCAAAAGCAAAGGCAAAATTTGGTCGCTTCGCCCTTCGGGCTTCGCTCCGGCCTTCGGCAGAGTGGTATGCGCCTTGTGGCGCAGGTTTCGGCACGGCTAAAGCCGTGCCCTTAAGCAAGACGGTGAAGCTGAACTGTCACCTTCTGAGAGCAGCGGCTATTGCGGTTTGGGCGGGGGGCCTCCTCGGGGCTGGCCTTGTCCAGAATCTTTGTTAGGGGAGGGACGCGATTGTGGGGCTGGTCTGCCTTGGCCTTGACCGCCCTGATTCGCAGGACGAGACTGAGGGGCTGGCCGGTTCTGCGGTGCTGGCTGGGTCTGAGGACGGTTCTGTGGCGCAGGCCTGGTGGTGGGAGCTGGCCGGGCCGGCTGAGTGCTTGGCTGGCCGGGGGGGCGAGTTCCGTTCGGTGGGCGCGTGCCTGGTTGACCATTGCTTGGTGGTCGAGTTCCCGGTTGGCCATTGTTTGGTGGGCGTGTGCCTGGTTGCCCATTGTTTGGTGGTCGAGTTCCGGGCTGACCATTGCTTGGTGGTCGAGTTCCCGGTTGGCCATTGTTTGGTGGGCGCGTGCCTGGTTGTCCGGTGGGTGGGCGATAGCCTGGGTTGTTGGCAGGTGGACGATAGCCGGGGTTATTGGCAGGTGGGCGATAGCCGGGTTGACCGTAGGCGGGCGGGCGATAGCCTGGGTTTCCGTAATAATGCGCGGGCGGACGATAAATCGGCCT
>Ga0206964_10139_pt1 | contig 22765 bp, 10 predicted proteins | sample Alteio_BWOrgHeat_25_FD_152980 | JGI IMG/M metagenome (GOLD analysis project Ga0206964, IMG submission 152980) | Enriched cells from forest soil in Barre Woods Harvard Forest LTER site, Petersham, Massachusetts, United States -... | ecosystem: Environmental > Terrestrial > Soil > Temperate forest >...
TTGGGAACAATTGAAATTATTTTGAAAGGCGGCTGTTCCGTCATGGCTGAACGGAATGTTTCCGTGCTGCATGTATCGCCAGCAAGAACAAGACCATCTTGAGCAGATAACACTGTTGCGGAATACGTATTCAGTGGCTGGATGTGAATAGGTGTTGTATCGCGCGCGGACACAAAGGTTTGGAAGGGAAGCGTTAGTACGGAATTCCCGAAACTCAGTGTTGAAACCTTGCCGGTGTCGGTGCGAACGAGCATCGCTTGCCGGTTTCCTTCTGTCCCGCCGCTCCAAAAGACATTATAGTTACAAAGTCCTATATCGGGCGATCCATTGGGACAGGAAGGAAAATCACCGAAGGAAAGTATGTTCGGATCGTAGGTCAGTGTAAAGCCGATGGTGTCAAGATTTGAAGGTTTGGGTTCGACATCGACTGCAAGATGAAGCTCACCTGCATCGCCAGCTTTTGTAATAGCAGTATCGAGGGCAAGTCGAACAGATCCGATGCTGTGGCCTAATAGTGTAATATTTCCGAATGGAACATTCTCTTGAAGTACAGTTGATGCTTTGTATGTGCCAATGAGTGACGGATGGAATTCAAAAGTGACGATCTGGGAACCTGATGCAGAAAAGACCAATGGGTTAGGAGTGACTACGGAAAATTCCGAAGCATCGCCTTGCAAGGATTGCATGTCTAAAGTGATCGGAATATCATTCTGATTTTTCAGCATTATCGAGCGCGTAAGAGTTGCTGGCGCAATAACCGTTCCGAAATCAATGACGCTATCTCCAAACGGGATCAGCGCAATTCCCGTGAATGGAACGGTTACCGTCGTTTGATTGCCAGCACTATCATTTGCTTGCACGATCATGTTGGCATTTTGCGTTTGGTCGGTGACGGTTATTGTAAGAGATGCACGATGACCGTCGATAAAGGTTATAGCTCCGGATGAAGCATTTACGGAGGATGGAAGAAGTGATAAACTCGCTATGCCCCGATCCCATGCTTGCGTATCGGTTGCATAGAACACAAATGTGGATTTTGTGGAAGATGTGTTCGTGATGATCGGTGCAATGGTATCTGGTACTGGTTCATACCGAAGGGAATCCTGCAATCCATTCCCTGCGCTATCGAATGCCACCACGAGTGCGTGAGCAGGATACATCGAGTCTATCAGTGAGACGCTTACCCGCGCTTCTTGTGCTGAATCATAAAATACTTGTGGTGCTCCAGTATTCGAGAGCGGCGTTACAATTACGCTTCGGATGCCACGGTCGTGCGGACGCTTTTCGGTAACAATTCCCGAAAGAGAAAGACGTGGTTCTGCAATTGGGTTTTGTTTGAAAAGTGGCGGCAGCGTGTCGCCGTTTTCGCCGTTCCAATCAAAGCAAATGCTGTCGGTGTTTCCAACAGAGTCGATTGCAATCAGACAGCCTCGTGAGGAATCGTCCAAGTTTGGAATGTGCAGATAAACATGGGCAAGCTGTTTCCCGGCAAAGCGAATACTGTCGAGCAAAAGGTTTTTCGCCCCGGAACCAAGATAGATCGAATCGATCCCGCGATCCCAGGGAAGCATTTCTTCTATGGATTCGGAATAGCTCGCGCCGGTGCGGATCGGTATGCCAAATTGCGGTGGATGTGTGTCTGGCTTTGGTTGATAGTGAATATGGATGCGGCTGATATTACCTGCCGAATCTGTCGCTACGAAATAAGCATCTGCAGGATAGAGCGTATCAATTACAGTAAGTGAATCGCTTGCGGAATCCGAATTGAAGTTGGGAGGACTGACGATAAAATTGCTGGAAGCAGAATCTATGTATGTCTGCAAATTGCCTGAACAGGTGGAAAGATCGTAGGCATGAAGAAGGCGATTGAACATTCCCAGCGTATCGAGCACAAATCGGGGGGGGAGCGAATCGTGTGAGATGCGTCCAAGTGAATACGAGGTAAAAGTGTCGTCAGTTGTGCCTTTGTATTTTAATGTAATCTGGACTTGATGCATATTCCAGGCCGGGCAGAGTAGGTTGCTGCGATATTCGAGGGTGCAATGCTCGGCAAAGATCAGGTTAGAAATATCGAGCAGCATGGGTGCATAAAGCGTGGTATCGTAAGCGGCGAAATATGCTCCGCCAGTGCCGATAGCAAGATCATGGTTTGCATACTTGGTGTGAATGGAATCGCGTGTTACTTCGAGAACGTAGAGTTGAATGCCAACGGAGTTGAGATATTGCTGCACACTATCGGCTTCCTCTACCACATCATCGGTAACGAGGATCATTATGCGGTGAGGCAATGCGCTAATGGCAAGTGCCTGTGCTGCTTCCGCAATGCCATAATCAACAACGGTATGAGCGCCGTCATATCGGAAGGCTGTTACGTGCGCCATGAATGATGTGGTGTCAGTAGTAGAATTAGAAGCATAAAAATTTGGGCCGCGAGGATACCAGTAGCTTGCTGTATCGGCAAAAGGGATGAGTGCGAGTTTAGATGCACCGGGAATGCTTGCAATAAATTGTGACATGGCATTATTGAACATGCCATACGTGCGATTAGCAATAGGACCCGAGCCGAGGCTGCCATTCATGGACTGGCTCGTGTCAATGATGAAAGCAATGGCTGCATTTGAAAAGCCGCTGCAACCTTTCAAACCAAGAACCTTAGCATTTGTACCATCCTCGCGAACGGAAAAGTTTGATGCATTGAGGAGCGTTGCAGGGCCGCCGTTCTCCGTCACGTTAACTCCGACATCGACTATTGGGAAGCTATCGAGAACAGGTTGCTCGATATTCAATACAACCTGCCCGCGCACTGGAATCGCAGTAAGGAATAATAGACCAATCAGGATGACCCTTCGTGACATATGGAAGCAACGGAATCCATACGCAGATGGCTCCCGAAGATGTTAGCAGGAAAGCCGAGAGCTTACTTGAAAATTAAGTCTTGCTCGATCAGGGATTCTGCGATCTGAACTGCGTCGAGAGCTGCGCCTTTCAGCAGTTGATCGCCGCAAACGAACAGATCTATTGCATTCGGATTACTCACATCATGGCGGATATGTCCGACGAGCACATCGAAAAGCCCTGTTGCTTCGTTCGGCATGGGGAAGTGGTTGTTTGCTCGGTCATCAACAATGGCTGCTCCCGGGAATGTAGAAATTGCGTCTCGGATCTCTTCCACCGACGGACGAGACCATCCTGGTGCAGAGGTATCGAATTCGATATTCACGCTTTCGGAATGGACGCGAAAAACTGGAACACGAACGCATGTTGCTGTGACCTGGATGCCATCATCATGAAGAATTTTCTTCGTCTCGTTGATCATTTTCCACTCTTCAGCATTGTAGCCAGCGTCGTTAATGGCCGTGTTGTGGCAGAATAAATTAAAGGCGATAGGATGAGGGAAAATAGAATCGGGTTGCTTTTTAGAATTTAGCAACTGCTTGTTTTTTAAGAAGTTAGCGGTTTCATCTTCCAATTCGCTGATGGCTGCTGCGCCAGCCCCGCTTACGGCCTGATATGTCGAAACCACAATGCGCTTGATCGCACCAAACTTCCGCAATGGTGCAACGGCCATAAGCATCACGATCGTCGAGCAGTTAGGTACTGCGATCACACCGTTGTGACTTCGAAGATCCTCTGCATTGATCTCTGGGATAACTAACGGGACGCCAGGCTCCATTCGAAATGCGCTTGAATTATCAATGATAATGCAGCGAGCTTTTTCGGCTGCGCTTCGCCATTTCTTTGTGATCTCGCTTCCCGCGCTGAAGAGCGCGATGTCGAGACCCTTGAAGGAATCTTCGGTTAGTGTCTCAATAGAAATGGAGGATCCTCGAAAGGAAAGTTGTTTGCCAACGGAACGCTCACTCGCATAAAGATGAAGTTCAGAAAGCGGGAAGTTGCGTTCTTCGAGCACTCGAAGCATTTCTGTTCCGACTGCGCCCGTGGCGCCAATGATACCTACTTTTAGCAATGATGAATTAGGATTGATGAAATATGGAAATTGATAGGTTTACAATAAGCAACTTGAAAAGACGGTTCCAATTTGCAGAATGTAATTTGCAAATTAACATCGGTAACATGCAGTGAACCACTCTTGTTTGAAGGATCAATGGCAGTGACATTTCAAGACTACTACGAAATCCTCGGTGTGCCGCGCACGGCAACAGAGGATGAGATCAAGAAGGCATTTCGCAAACTTGCGCGGAAGCATCATCCGGATGTTAATCCGAACGATAAATCCGCCGAGGAGAAATTCAAAAAGATCAACGAGGCGTATGAAGTTCTGAGCGATAAAGAGAAACGCCAGAAGTACGATCGCTTCGGCGAGAACTGGAAGACTGGCGAGCAGTTCTCTCCGCCGCCGGGATACGGCCCAATGCCTGGGAGGGGTGGATATTCCTACACGACCAGTGATGGCGGTGATTTTTCGGAATTTTTCCAACAATTTTTCGGGCCGGGGATGGGCTTCGGTTCGACGACCCAGCGCCGTCGTCCCGGCTTTAATACTCGCGGCGGCGACATCGAAGCCGAGCTTCCTATCTCGATCGAAGAGGCATTCCATGGCACACAAAAGCAATTCACCATTCGTAAAGCCGATGGTACGACGAAGACCTACAAAGTAAAGATTCCCGAACATTCCTTCGCTGGAAAACAGATCAAGCTGGCGGGGCAGGGTGAGCCAGGCACGACTTCTGCGGGCGATCTTATCCTTACGCTTGCGTACCAAAATCACCCTTTTTACGATATTGACGTTTTCGATCTGTATCGTGAACTCGATATATCTCCATGGGAGGCGGTTCTCGGAGCGAAAGTGCCGATGGAAACGCTGGACGGCAATGTGCGTCTGACGATTCCAACATCCACTCAGAATGGATTGAAACTTCGGCTTGCGAACCGGGGATTGTATCGTTCCGATGGCTCGCGTGGCGATCTCTATGCCGTGGTGAATGTAGAAATTCCAGAGGACATCAATGCGAAAGAGCGAGCGCTGTGGGAAAAGTTACGAGATACTTCGAATTTTGATCCACGAGGATAATGCCGTGTAGCACCGGGAGTGTGCTCTCAGTGCTACACGAAAGTATAACGTTAAATGTGTACATCCACTCTTAAGATCACATTTCTCGGTTCTTCCCAGCTTGCGCCACTGAAGTAAGCTCCTTTGAGGAGATGTTCGTGGTCGAGGATGTTCCCGACATAAAGCGAAGGAGCGATCGTTGCACCGCCATTCAGATGAAATGTATGTCCGCCTCCAAGATTGATGATCCATGAAGGGGTTACGTGCGCGAATTGATTGAAATCTAGAAGACCGGTTCCATACGGCTGATTGCTTGGATTTCCATTCGTTAGTCCGGAGCCATAGACCCCCGTGATATTTGCGAACCAGTCGGTCGGTTGATAGTCGAGCGAGGCAACGACGGAAAGCCTTTGATCATGATCGAGATCGGTTGCAGAGCCGTCGTTACTGATAGCAAGAAATCCGCCGGTAAGCGCGCCAGTGCCATAGGCATGAATCAGTGACGTATTGAGATAGCCCGAAAACGGAGTGTTCTGTGAACTATAGGAAAGCCCGAGTTCCAGACCTTGCGTATGAACTTCGGCGATATTGATCGGAGTTTTAATGGCACTGGAGCCGATGGTTTGGTCGTCCACACCCGGAGTTGCATCCTTATCGAAGTAGGCAAGTTTGCTATGCACACCAAAGTCAAAGCTGTGCGTATAAACGGCCTCGTAGAAATTATCGCGCTCAGTGAGAGTGCCCGATCCGGCCGATCCCACATTCGAAGCTAACTGGCTCAGACCTTCAATATTTGTTGGCATGAACATGCGTCCATAATAGAGATAGGCATTGTCATTCTCTCCCAAAAGAAAATTCCATCGGACGCGAGGACTAATTTGCGTCTCCATTGGTACGTTGGGAGCAATGTGTTGATCGTAGCGAACTCCGACTTCTATTTGTGTCCATTCTTCGGGGTGGATCTCGCTTTCGATAAATGCGCCAAAGTCCGAACCCATATACGTTGTGATTGCATGTTGTCCTGTTACGGAGCTATATTGCTTCCCAAACGTACTATCGACCGGCCCGAAATCTTCACGTCCCGTTGTTGTGCTAAGGTTGATGCCCGCTGCATACATGAATTCATGTGAAAGGCGATTATCATATTTCGTGCGGATGCCGAGCGTAGTAAAGCTGCGATCTTCGGAGATCACATCCGCATTGCCTTTGTTGGTGTCTATTGTTGGCTCGTCAATTCCGCCGGGTGTGTAAACAAGGCTTCCTTCGCGAGCATACGTTGCGATCATCAAATTGCTCTCGTGGTCGGATTCCGATGAGATGGAGCGATTATAGGTCAGCGTTTGAAATGCGTTGGTGGTGTATTGCTGGTCGTCTTCGGCTTGTGGAGCATTCGTACCGCCTACTTCGAGCGAATCGAAAGGAACTTGTGTATTGGTAATGCCATAATTCACATTCAGCGTGAGAAAATCTTTATCGGAAAGCAGATAGTCAGCTTTACCATATAAAAAATAATCGAAGCCATGATCGTGAAAGATGGTCGAGACGGGTGCGTCAATGCGGCGGTCTGTTTCTTGGCGCGAACCGGAGATGAACCATCCGAGCTTCCCGATGTGATCGCTGAGCGAGAGCGATTGCCCGTTCATATTGAGGAGCCGGTTCGGAGACATAAGAGTATCCTTGCCCCCATTCGGTGCGTAGGTGCCCCCGTACGTTGAAAAATCAAGATGCAGCGCGCCCGTTGGTACGCGATTTTGCACATCAACCACGGCAGCCATTTGCCCGCCATACTCGGCTGGGAACCCTCCAGTGAGAAAGGTTGCTCGCTCGATCACTTTTGGATCGACCACTTCATTCAATCCCCCGAATACGCCGAGCGGGATCGGCGCTCCGTCTATATAATAGGTGAACTCGCCGTGTTGGCCACGAATATGAACCTCGCCCGTTGGTGCGCGGACGGCGCCGAGCACATTATCTTGCACGAGCTTCGTCATGCGTGCTGTTGGCGGGGCATGATAGGATTCGGACTCGAAGACTTGATTTCCTGTCAATGGTTCGACGCTTGTGATATTGGCATCCCGTGTTCCAGATACTGTTACCTGCTCGGTGGTTTCGGAAAGCGTTACGGAGTCGAAGATATGTGTTTTGTCTATGATGATGGTGTCTGTGGCATCGTTGCAGGCGACGGCGCGCACCACCATCTTATAGGTTCCAGGTACGACATCGGTAAAGACGGCTTTTCCTTCGGGATTGGTAACCTTCCCCTTGACGAAGGTTGCCCCGCGATACAGCGCAACCCGTGCAAGTTCCAATGGAAGATTGTTCGTGCCATCATAGACAACGACGGTGAATGTAACGCCCTGCCCCGGTGGCGTGTGGGCTTCGGTAAACAGCGGCGAAAAGAACGAAAATAAAGTAAGAGCAAGTAATGCCAGATAACGCTGGCGAACAAATCGTAAAAAATTCATAATGTAAAAATCTTGATGAAATCATGCACGCACGGCCTCGATTTATTCGAGTACCGGATCACTGAAAGTGGTGAGCGTATGAAATACGCGGAGAGAAGCGGACTTAGATCGCGGGAGGTGCGCGGCCTTGTGTGTGCAGGATGGGCGGAGCAAACGGACTGGCTACTGCAAGAGAAAAAATTTCGACGGGAGTCACAACGAGCGGCGGAAGAACTGGCGGCGGCGGCGCGTTCAGTGTGACTGTTGCCTCGACATCGCAGGCATTACAGGGAGCTGAAATTGCTGTCCCTGTATCAGAAAGCGCCTCGTGTGTATGGAAAAAATCACTGCCGGTTCGTCCTGCTAGAGCCAGGAGTATGAGTGCGACCATCACCTGCGCGGAAAACCCGCGCCGGAAAATGGCTAATCCTTGATACTTCCGAAAATTCATTCCATACGTGAAACGCACAAAAATGATGAATGATTTGTCATTTTTCAAAACTGGAATTCCACTCCAAACAGCCTCAATTCACTAAAGAACCTTCGCGGCCAAAAATGGATTAGAGAGAGTGGTATTATCTGGGCTTGTTCTCGTGTCTCTTATATAGAGACGTCCTAACTCATGGCTAAACGAAGCTTCTCGTTCTTTCCCACGATCCTCGTATTCGGGGCATGGATGCTTGCGGCTTCCGCCGTGCAGGCACAATGGACGGTGTTGAAAGCTTTTCCATCCCTTGTTACCAGTATTTATTTTTTGGATCAGCAGGGAAGTCCGACAACAGGTTTTGTAGGTATAGAGAATTCTACGATCTGGCGCACGACCGATAATGGGGTAACATGGAATCAGGTCACCTCCCCAGCGACTGCTACTCGGTCCGAAGTGACGGCATTCACGTTTCGTACTGCATTACAGGGCTGGTGCAGCGTTCGGGATGTTTTTAATATTTCGGGAGCTATTTGGGAGACGACGGATGGTGGATTGACCTGGAATTCGGTTTTTAGTCCCGGAGTTTTTGTCTCGATCGCATTTTGTCCGGCGTCGAACATGCTTTCGGCACCGTGTTGGTCTGACAGTGCTTATCAGTCTGCAAATTTAGGCGCAACGTGGACGCGGTTTGCAGCATCGGGGCAAAATGGTGCGGCGTTTAGCGGTTCCAATGGAGTCATAGGTAATCTCCGAGCTTTTAATCCACTGTATTCCGTTAATGGCGGTATAACATGGAATGATGCTCCATCGCTTTCAGCGGAAACCTGGTCGCCGTTCGGCATTCCGGGTACCAATACGTTCGTTGCCGCTGCTGAAAAAACGGGGCAGTTCTTTATTTCCCTGAACGGTGGCGCGAACTGGTTGAATCCATACACCTTTGGTGCAAATGCAATACCAACAGGCTGTATTACGGGAACTGCTGCCGATCTGTTCGTGCAGACACTCGCGAACGGGTTCTATTATTCTTCGGACCTGGGTTTGAGTTGGACGAATATCTGCGGACCGGTCAGTTATCGCGACACTCGTTTCTATTCTGTGGGAACGCAAATCTTCGCTGGTGATGGGAATAACAACCTGTGGTATATTGCGAATGCCCCTTCGGGTGCATCCGTGACGGTTCATCTCGATCGAACAAGCATTGATTTTTCTACCGTACGATGCGTGACGGCAGACTCCGTAATTCGTATCACTTCGAATAATGCATGCACGAATGGGGTGCTCACCAAAGTGCAGCTTCTTTCCGGTGCGCCCTCCTTTTCATTACAAGGAATTTCTTTTCCAGATACGTTACTTGGGAATGATAGTGTTGGCATCGAATACACGCCGAGCACCTCACTCCGCGATTCCGGTAAGGTGCTGCTCGAGTTCAATCTTGGCAACCGTTTGCTCGATACGATCATCACGCTGTATGGAACGGCGCGCCATTCGACCAACTACAGCCACGAGCCTTACCTGCAGCTTACATCGTACTATGCCTGCACTACCAAGGACTCGGCGATCGTTATCCGAAATTTATCCTGCGATACCTTAACCCTTACCGGCACTTCGCTGAGCGACAGTTCCCATTTTCAGCTTCTCTCTATTTTTCCAAAGAAACTGCCTCAAACGATCGCGCCCGGTGGTTCTGACACCATTCCAGTAGCAGGGTTCTCTTTACAGGATGGATCGTTCACGTCCGAACTGGAACTTCAAATGCTTTCGGGAGGCACGGTCACGATCAATGATTCCGTGCCGCTTTCACTGAAGGTGTTTCAAGGCGGGCACGCAGAGATCGGAGCCTTGAATCTTTCTGTGCTCGACGATTGTGCTCCTGTCGATACGGTTATTTCCATTGCTGCTACGCCTTGTGACTCGATCGTTTTGCTGAACGCATCGCTCAGCGATTCCTCCATTTTTCAGATGGGAATGATTACATTGCCGACCGTTATTCCTGCGTCGGGCGGGGTGAAGGTGGGGCTGCATATTCAGCCGGGGCATAAAGGGATTGACTCCACACTACTCCATCTGCGGTTTCGAAGCGGCTCAGCAACGATCGACACTACGATCGCACTGAAGGTTCATGTTCTATACGATCTGCCCATCCATGTCGTTGTGAAGGATACGTTCTTAGATATGGGCGTTGTTAACGTTCCCTGTGCTGCTGCATCGGAGTGGATCACTTTCGGCAACTCGTTGTGTAAAGCCTTGACGATCAAGAGCATGGCTTGGGAACGAGCAGACAGCGAATTCACGCTCGATCCAACACCTTTGCCGATCACACTTGCGAAGGATACCGGTATTGACTCGATCCTCATTCACTTCCGGCCTGACAGTGCCAATGTGCGCAAGAACCGGCTTCGGATCACGCTCGATGTAGGCGGGGTGTTGGTCGATACGTTCCTTACTATTGCAGGAGTAGGTTTTTCATCGTTCCACGATTCATTGCTCACGCCCGTACTGAGCATTGATACCATTCTTTCCTGCCGATCGCATATCTTGATAGGGAAGATCGTGAATCTATCGTGCGATAGCGTGACAGCAGCCTCGGCGTCACTTCTAAAGGGAATTAATTATGCCGTTGACAGCCCTGTTTTCCCCGTTAAACTTGGACCGGGCGATACACTTTTCGTACATATCCGACTGCAGCCGGAGCAAACTGACAGCGTGACTGATAGCGCAATGGTAACCATTCTTGATCCGGTCGATGGCAGCGATCATGTTAAGGCCATTTTCCTTAGCGGTTTCGTTGTTCCAAACTCGCATGTGCTGACGGTGAGCGATACAGCTTTTTCTCTTAATAGTATTGCTCCATGTTCATTCGCTGACTCGACATTCGTCCTGACCAACAAGGGCACGTGCGATGATGTTGTCGTCACCGATACTACGTTTACAGGTTATCCCGGCGTTACGTTTATGTTCCCGGCTTCGCTTCCGATCGTTCTGCATCCGGATAGCGCGGTGCTAATTACGTTCCATGTCGTTCCGAATTCCGATACATTGGTTTCCACAAAACTTACACTGCACGGTCAGAATATCGATACCGAGATTGCAATTCATTATGCTTCGCGGCCGGGCGGGAATGCGGTTACTTTCTCAGCGGCGGATTCTGTTTTTACGACGAAGCCCTGCATTCCGATCTCCAAAACATTTTGGATCGCAAATGTGGGATGCAAACCCTCCATCATTGACACCATCGAACTGGGAATGCTTCCGAACGAGTCGCAGTATTCTTTGAAGAGTATTCCTGCTTTTCCCTTCGTGCTTGCGCCCGGAGACACACTATTCGATACGGTTCAATTCGATCCCAATGGGAATGGCAATGGCGTGGCTTCGCTGGAAGTCCGTTCTCAGCAAGCGAGCTACGATCGTTCGATCCCGCTTACGGGCAGCGCGGTTGGGATCATTCCTACGGCACGCATCGAGATGGAAGCGAGCGACCATACAGAGCAAGCAGCGGGTTTTGCCAGCGACACTACGAACGTTGCGCTTGTCCTGCTCGATGATATTGGCGACACCACCGGACTTCAAACCGTCTCGCTTACGCTTGCTGTTAATTGGAATTTACTGACACTCACAAAGCTCGTTCCTGCTGCGGGTTGGAGCATTGCGGATACCATACGACAAGCTGCCGGCGATCTTGCCATTCGGATGCGGCACGATGGGGGCGGCGCAGTTGCGGCTGGAACGGAAATTATTCATTGTTATTTTGCTATTGCGGTTACCGATAGCGCAAGCTGCGACATTGCAATGTCCGGACTTCGTTTTAACGATAGTTCCGCTTTGTACGATGGGTGTACACTTACTTCGATCGCAATGTCGGGAGTGGTCCATTTTTCATCTATGGACACTTGCGGTACTCCCCTTATCCGAGGTTTGCTGAATGGAACCCTGGCTCTAAAAATTATTTCTGTCCGCCCGAACCCTGTTTCGCTCACGGGTGGCAATGCACGGGTGGATCTCGGCATTACGCTTGCTCATGCCGGAGCCGTTACCATAACACTCTCCGATATGTTAGGCCGCGAGCAATGGCGGACGACCGTTCTGTGTTCTGCGGGTTCTCAAACGCTGCCGCTCGAACTTCCGAATATTTCCGAGGGCAGCTTTTTTATCCAAGCTGCCTCTTCGGGCATGAAAGATTCCAGGAAAGTAACCTTTGAGTCGGGGATCGGGAAAAATTAGCTCGCGTTTTATGAGGACAAGTGCGCGATCACTTCTACATATTGCGGAACGAGTGAAGGCGGTGGGGGAGCCTGTGCCTTCTTCTTTTTCTTGGATGGAGCAGGAGCAACTGCTACGCTCGGTGGGAACGAAGGGTCGTTCGGTTGAAATTTTCCGGGTGGAATGCTGGCTATTTCAGACTGTATGCTAAATCGGGATTCGGGCATTCCTTTGCTGACAAAATACGAGCGAATGGAAGTCTCGCGTCCGGCAGCGAGCGTTTTCTGCGGGGCATCTTTCTTTGTTTTGACGGGAGCGTCGGGATAGACCGTGATGGTCGCAGAAAGTTTGGGATTGTGCTTCATCTGATCGACGATGCGATCGAATTGCGGTTTAGCCAATGAAAGCATCTCAGGCGATCGTGGAGCGAAAACGGGGAGCGGCATGTCGAATGCTTGTCCATCGTGCAACGGAGAAAGCACGATCTGCACCGGAAATTCCGTATAGGCCTTGAGTGCGCCAAGCGGCAATGTATCTTCGTAAAACGAATAGTTATTGGAATTCACCCGTATCCGGTAGGTGGCGTTCGGCTGGAGCACCATGGATATTTTACCATCCGGACTGGATTTGGTTGTCGTCAGTACATCTGTTCCTTTAAAAATAGTGACGGGTATATTCGCGATCGGGGATCCATCGGGGAGCGTTACAACTCCCTTGAGAAATCCAACCGATTTAGAAATTTGAGCGTGGCTGCTCTGACCAGCAATCACAGAAAGGAAAAGCAGGAAAAACGAAATGCGAAGTGTTTTCAAAAAGGTCATGCGATATTCAAAAAGGTTTAACACTCGTTAAAGACGAAAGTTACGGATCGAAACTGACAGCTACTTTACCACGCCCATGACCATACCGTCCCCGACAGGTACGAGTGTGCTGAAGAGTGTTTTCTGGTTGGCAAACGTCTCGTTGAATCCTCGGATGGCATTGACGCTGGCAAAATCCGGATCGGTCCTACCAATGTTTTGTGTCAGTTTGCCGAATGCCAGAGCGTTATCGCCAGCGATCACGCCGCCCGGGCGAACTAACCGAAGCGCCTCGTTCAAATACTGGGTATAATTGGGTTTATCGGCGTCAATTAAGATAAAATCGAAGGTCTCGCGGCGCATGAGCTTCATTATTTCGAGCGCAGGGCCGCTTTTGATCTGGATATTCCGAAGATGAAGCGTCTCGATATTTTCCTTTGCAACATTGGCATGTTTATCGTTGACTTCCAAGCTGATGACTTCGGAATCCGTGCCCATAGCGCGTGCCATAATGGCCGCGCTATATCCGAAGAGCGTACCGACATCGAGTGCGCGCTTGGCCTTCATGGCCTTGAGGAAGAACGCGATGAACTTCGCCTGATCTTCGGAGATCATGATCATCGGAAGCCCTGCTGCGACTGCGCGGACACTCATTTTATCGAGCAACGCCCGTTCGCCTGTTGCAAACAGGTTGACGATGTATTCGTAGGTTGCATCGTTCATCGGTGTACCCTTCATGCTTCGAGCCGTGGGCTGTATGAGAGCAGGAGGAGGAGGTGCGACGACCGTCTCAACCACTGCTAATTTTTCTTTCTTCGGTGCTTTAGTTTTCATGCTGTGGTTGTTGGTTACTGTTGCATTTGGAAAAGGGGGTGGTTCGCTGGCTCGGTTATATTAAAATGCTTGTACGCCAAACGAGTAGCCTCCCGTCCGCGTGGAGTTCGTGAAAGAAAGCCTTCCTGGATCAGGAAAGGTTCATAAACCTCTTCGATCGTTCCGCCTTCTTCCCCGACCGCTACGGCGATGGTATTGAGTCCCACCGGCCCACCGCCAAACTTTTCGATGATCGTGAGCAGGATGCGTTTATCCATTTCGTCGAGGCCATGCTCATCGACTTCGAGCGCCTGGAGTGCCATAAGCGCAATTTCACGTGTAATAGTTCCATTGCCTTTGACCTGGGCGAAATCGCGGGTGCGGTGAAGCAGGCGATTGGCAATGCGCGGAGTGCCACGGGAGCGCCGGGCGATCTCCAGCGCGCCATCGTCATCGATCGTAATTTTGATAAGCCGAGCACTGCGTTCGACGATCTTTTTAAGCGATGCGGCCTGATAATAATCGAGGCGATTAGAGATCCCAAATCGTGACCGAAGCGGCGCAGAAAGCAAGCCTGCGCGGGTGGTTGCGCCAATAAGTGTGAACGGCTTTAGCTCGATCTGAATGGAGCGCGCGCTCGGGCCGGAGTCGATCATAATGTCCAGTTTGTAGTCTTCCATCGCGGAATAGAGATATTCCTCGACGACAGCCGAAAGGCGATGAATTTCATCAATGAAAAGCACGTCGCCTTCTTCTAAGGAGGTAAGCAGCCCTGCAAGATCGCCGGCACGTTCGATGACGGGGCCGGACGTGGTGCGAATCTGCGCGGACATCTCATTGGCAATGATGTGGGCAAGCGTGGTCTTGCCGAGGCCGGGAGGGCCGGTGAAGAGCACATGATCGAGCGCCTCGCCGCGCGCGCGCGCTGCCGCGATAAAGATCCGCAGATTCTCGATGATGCTGGATTGCCCCGTGAACTCCCCAAACTCGCGCGGACGCAGCGCCCGTTCGAATTCGGCTTCCGCGAATGATCGTTCATTCGCGGTACGATCGGGTGTTACAGCGTCATTGCGTTTGGAAGGCATTCGAGTACAACACCGTTATACCAGACTCAATTTCGTATTTCGGCAGGCTGATAAACAAACGACCCCTCCCGGCGTAGGGAGAGGTCGTTTGAAAGGGTTATTGCTTTACCAACTTTACCGTTTGCACTTCGCCATAAGCGGTGAGGATGCGGGCATAATATGTGCCCGATGCCAAACCCGCAAGCGAAATGGGAACCGATTTATTCCCCGGCTCGAACAGGCTCTCGAAATTAACGCCGGATACCTCATGCCCCAGCAGATCGAACAGCTCGATCTTTACATACGCCTCCTTGCTGACGCCGAAGGAAATTACAGTTCCCTCGTTCGTGGGGTTGGGATTAGCGGTGGCGTTGGAAATAATTTCATGTAGCTTTGGCTCTGTTACACTTGCGTATAATAGCTCCTTATTGAAGAGTGAATCTAAACCAAGATCGGACAAAGAAGGATCGGTGCTGTCGAATGGCACCGTCGTGTCGTTCAACCATTCTTGCTTTTGTGAGCTACGAATACCAATCGAATCCCCGCGCTCGCTTGCAGTGTCGCAAAGGCCATGATGATAAAGCCACATTTCCACAGCAAGACCACGGTTGGCGTCCTTCCAAGAGAGTATCTCAGATGTATCGCTTGCGGACCCAAAGGTGTTCCTAATTTGAAAAGCAACGAGACAAAAGTATTGTGGATCGTGATTAAGGTAGAGAACGGTTTCGAGCCATTGGCGGTATTCAACATACTTGTTGGTGTCCGTATAGAATAGAGTTTGGACGGCGGTAGCAAGATCCTGAAAGACAAATGGCAAATGCTGCATATCCGTAAAGCAATGCTCTACAAAAAATTTTCCACTATCATATCCTGCTTGCACAGTCTGAGCCAAATGTAATTTTTCCCAAAGAGTGTCACAATTTATAGAATCAGGAATGTCGGGTTGGAATGAAAAATTATGTTTTATAGTAATAACAGAAGCATGACCTGCGCTCGCTGGACATGTTGGGTTACTGCTGGGAATAGTTTGATTCTGTGAGCATGGACCAGATCCAACATTCCAACTCAGGTGTGACTCTGATCTATTGTTGCCCCAATCCGTTCCGTTGTTCGTGGCGGGCGCAACGCCGTCTCCCCAAAAATTGTTTTCTAAATTGCCAAGATTGGTGCCCGCGTAGGAACTTATTACAAAGTTATAAAAGTTATTAGTTAAGTCAGCATTAGCTGGATCCACTATAATAGAATTAAATCCATCATCGAGTTCAATCGTTCCACTGCCAACCAGACTTATCGGAGCGACCTGTTCTGTTTCATTCGTCTCCTCTGCCTCGCCAATTATGGTGTTAAAAGCATTTGAAGACATATCTGCCAAAGACCCATCCTGACATTCAACTGCTATTTCGCGGTTCCACTTAATGGTGTTAAAATTCAATCTCGGTTGGTTAGTGGCAAAAAGTTCAATTCCATCATCGTTATTCTCAATAGTATTCATGCTAATAATCGCGCCAGGGAGGTTACCAAATGCTCCTGCAAGGCCACTAGCCATGACCCCATAGCCATCGAACTTGCTTTCCATCTCATTAGCGGAAGGGAAATTATCTACGAGGCCACTAATCGTGTTATTGCAAATAACGGAATAAGTTTTTGGCAATATACCATTGGAAGCGATTGAAAAGATAGAAATTCCCACCGGATAGCCATTATCAGTTATTGTATTGCCCGTTATCATCGCAGTCGAATTTTCGAGCGTAATCGCTCCATTCGTAAAATGCAAGCTGGATCCCCAATCATTATTTGCGTTAGTGTTGACTTTGGGATAAAAGCCATTATTGTAGGTGAACTGGTTGCCGGAAATGATGGGAACGAGATAGGAGTTATTGCTGGCATCGCCATTTCCATCGAGACCTCTTAAATAAATACCGCAGGGCAGCTCTTCACTCACGCCGCTTGGACCCAAATCACTATATGCGTTATCATTAAACGGATCATTCGGATTGTTGTCGATGAGGGCAGGAACACCGAACGAATTGAAGTAATTATTTTCAATTGTAATTTGGCCATAACTCGCTTGGGTGGGACTTTGGTCATTCTCGATAAGAATGCATTTATTCCGAATTCTGCCAAAGTTGCAACCAATTACCAAAAAGTAAGATGGAAGAACGGGATCAGCAGGATCAAATACATGTACTCTAATCCCATCCAAATTGCAATTCTCTAGTTGGCATCCAAGGAAGGGTTGTGTGCTCCCTGTATTTCCCCCATGGCCGAACAGCAATTCGCTTGTGCCCCGTTGTTCTGAGTTCGAAAACGAGACCCCATTAGCAGTGAATTCTTCTCCCCAACGATAGTGAGCAAGGTCTGCAAAATCTGGATCGACGGTCATAATCACCTGTTGGGAGAGAACATTGCCAGATAAATCATTAGGAATGTGCGGGATCATTCCAGTTACTGCGCCACCGTTAAGATAAGTTCCTCCGTGGAGTGTCATGTGACCGGTGGCATCACTTGGTTGTGAAACATTCGTCGTTGGAAAAATACTCGGTCCATACAACATGCTAATGGAGCCACCGTTGGATTCTAACTTAGAAATAGTAGATTCATAAAAGTCTGCCCCAGAGTGAACATTCAGATAAGCATAGTTAGGGATTCCAAAATTCTCTGTCCCTATCAATTGAATCCAAGCGTTACCTTGAAATGGACTTGCAAACTGATAGATTATGCCGCCAGGGTCAGGGGCTGCAATTCGTCCATAGTAATCAAAGATGGAGTTGGCATTGACGATGAGCTTCTGCGAGCAATCATTATCCACATCTGGAAGAAAGTTGATTGAGAAATATGGCATTACCGAAAAAACGGCAGGTATGACAACTTCTGGTGACCAACTATTGGGTCGGCCGATGTTTAAAGCAAGATTGTCAGAATTGACTCCCGATGCCATGTTAAGGGTTCCTATGTAGGGGCTTAATGAGTTTACACTTATTGGTGAGTAAAGTCCATAATAGTTTATGCCGTCATTGCCTGGCGGTCCATAATTTGGATCGGTCCAGATTGCCATGATTTGTGCGTTTAAAAGAGTTGCGCCAGTCGTTCCACCATGGTTCGTTCCAGTAGAAGTTCCATCGCTCACGGTGCATTGATCGGTTACAAGGGTGTTCTCGTCGATTGGCTCATCGAACGTGCGGTTCATATCACGTGCATAAAAATGAGCTGGTAGTTGAGTGGATATATCATACGTGAACCAGTGAACGTGGATGCCCATTTGATTGGCAGCAGCAACATACCAGTTCCCGACAGTCGAATTTTGCAAAGTGCCACCAGATTGATTGAGCACGAGACGTGTATCAACATTCGCGGGTGCATCGGGCTGCGAAGGGTTTGTTGTATTAACATCAGAGCCACGAACAATGCAAAGTGGATATTCCTGTGATGCAGGAACAGTGGCCCATAAATCATATTGAAAGAGGCAATGAAACTCATCAATGGAATGCCAGCCGGACTGATTGTCGTATGGGTCAGCAAACGCTATTATAGGTGCATCATACACTGGGGGATCTGGTGAAGTTATTGGTGTGGGTGCAGACAGTTCGTTACCGGCAACAAAATTAGCAGTTCCAAAAGAGTTAGGTGAATAAAAGATAAGTGCACCGTCTTGCATATTATGAGTCAGCCTGCCTCCATTGACAATTGCGTAAATCGCAAGCGAGGAGGTGCCTCCGTTAATACTGTTGCGAATGATCCGAGCATGCATAGGGATAGTCCATGATTCAGTATTCCCTGCATTATTAGGATCCCAGTAATTTTGCGAAAGTAGTCCGTAGGGGCTCCAACCATGTTGCGCGCTATAGCTTCCATACCAAATTTGATTTGATGTTTCATCAAGAAAAGAAACATCGAACGCTGGGTTTGAGGGAGAAGGGTTGCCACGATTATTTCGTGGGTCACAGGTAATTGTAGGAAATTTAAAATTGTCTGGGCCGACATTAATCTTGTACATTTGCAACGGCGTCGACGATCCTATCGGTACAATTGCTACCCATATTGATTCCTGTGGACCGGGGTCGGATGATGCCCAAACAATATAAATATACATAGCATCGGCGCACACATCGAAATTATCTCGCCAATCGGACTCTTGAACGACAGTATTGGGGATCGTCACGGTTCCCAAACTATGGATTGCATTGGTAACAACCTTCATGTTACCCGTTGCCGAGATGGATGTCCATGGCGTTGGATCTGAAAGAAACGATAGAGAAAGGTCAATATCCGAAGCAGTTAGACCACTCAGAATAAATGATTGCCTCGATGCTTGATCGGGCCAAACATATGCAACCATACCATCGAGATTCGTTACGGCCTTCGCTTCGAATGGGAACGTAAATGAGCCACTTTGAACGACACCCGGCGGGATACATTGCTGCCTTGTGGGATCGCCTTGTACATATCCTGAAGACGGTTGATAAAGGCCATTCGATAGCAAATACCATCCGATGGGGAACTCATCGGCTCCACTTATCGAAGTTGGGTTTGGTGAGATAGTATTTCCTACCCCATGAGTTGTACTCAAGGTCCACTGTCCATATCCATTTGCGGCAAGACAACCCATAGTTAGTATTGGCGTTGGGTCGGTGTTCGTTGAAACACCCGTTCCGCAGGGTGGGGCAAATCCCTGTCCGTTAATAGCTTCTTGCACTCGGAAGGAATATTCACCTCCGGGGTCGGATAAAATAGTTGGGCTACATTGCGCCCACACGGCTCCGGCGCTGATCGAGCAGGTAAGAACGAGAGTTAACATGAGCGAGTGACGAGCGTTAGAATGGTTCCGTATCATATTGAAGATTTCTATGGTTAAAAGTGAAAACACGTCCGTCAAGACCTACGGCGGGCGATGGAAAACGATTGACTGCTACAAACATACATCGAAAACTGGTAAAGTGTTCTAAAACGTAAAAATGCTTTCTTATAGAAAAGATAGGAGTCTAAAAAATAATTTCGGGATCGCTTGACATTGCCGTTTTTCCTCCGTATCTTTGGTAGTGCAGTGATAGGCACCTATCCGGGGAAAAGATGAAAGATGAAGTATGAAAGATGAAGGGGAACATACTTTTCTTTATGAAATTAATGAAAAGTTCGATGGAGTACTCCATAAGTTAATGAAAAACAAATGCGTTTGCTCGTAATAGGCACCCATTGCTGAAAGAAAAATTGTCGAGAATGTCTAAAAAACTCTACAGTTTATGAATTATGAATTCAAGAGAGAGAAAGGCACCTATTTCTTAGGGAAAGGATGCTGGGATGAAAAAGCGGCTGGGAACTGGCTTCCGAACACAAATGCCGAAAAATTTTGCGCTGTCTGGTAGAAAGCGGCGAAATTAGCTCGGAATCGAGGGTGATTATGAAGTACAAATGCTGCGCGGGAAAATCGGCAGCTATTTTCGGGGAAAAGGATGAAGGTTCACCCTTCGAGCACCCACATCGGGTAGCCTCGCCGAATAAATCCGCGTAACTGGATATTTCCGGTTCGCCATCGAAAAAGGGGAAGCGGTGGATCGAGATTGAGTTCGGGTTTTCCCCATTTTTGTCCGAAGTATAGAAGCAGGACATTCTCGATGTCATCGGAAGCGCCAACTGTGATCTCGCTTTCACGCGGAGTGAGCGTCAGCCTCCGAAGCCTCAGAGATGCATCTGTCAAGAAAGCCATTCGCATGTAGGTCAGGCGGCAAATAATGGAATCAACCACAAAGACATGGACATCCTGGGCGGCATACGAATGCGAGAGCGTATCCTCGTGGACTTCCCGCATTACGACGCCCGCATCCTTCATGATCTTGCGGATGCTATCGAGCGTAATACCCGGACGAATTCCGAGAATTTCCAGCGGCTTCTCGTCAACGAGCGGCGTGGCAACATGCTTCTTCACCGGTTTATGTTTGATGTGCTTCGTTTGTTCAGCCATCAGCAGGCACGGCAAAGCAAGAAGCAGAAGGCAAAATGTGAATCGGGGCATTCGATTATTTAATTTCAAAAAAGATTTGTGAAGAAATAGAATGTTAATTTCGAAGGATCAGGTATTCATCCCAGAAACGGAATTTCATTCCGCGCCTAAAGGTTACGAATAATGTAATACGATGAATAACTCTCCTGCATGACTTTTGTTACAGAGGAAACAGAAAATTTAACTCGAACGCTCACAGGAAGTGCAACCCGCAGTTCGGTTGCCGCCGTTTTTACCGGCGGCACGATCGCGGTAAGTGCGAACAAGAAGTCGAAGGTCGTGCCGGCGCTTTCCGGGCGCGAGATCATGGAGCGTGTGCCGGAAGTCGAACAATATCTGCCATCGCTCGATATTCACGTTCACGATTTTTCCACACTGCCGGGTCCGCATATTTCGCCGGAGATGATGCTGACGCTCGCCGGTTTCATTCGCGAGTTGAAAGAACACACCGATGGAATTGTCATCACGCACGGTACGGATTCGATGGAGGAATCGGCATATTTTCTCGATCTTGTGCTCGGCGATGCAATTCCGGTCGTCTTCACCGGCTCGATGCATACTTCGACGGATGCAGCTTGGGATGGCGGGCGAAATCTGGTCGATGCGTTCGCCGTTGCTGCGAGCAAAACGTTTCGAAATGTCGGCACTGTTGTTGTGATGAACGGACATGTTCATGCTGCATCGGAAGTGACGAAAACGCATACGATGAAGGACGATACCTTCCACTCACCCGATTTCGGGCCTTTGGGAACTGTAAATACGCTCAAGCTCGATGCGCCGCGCCGCAATCGGGAACCACACTTCCGCACGAACATCCAGATCGGTGAAGATACCGAACTGCCCTACGTCGAATTGCTCAAAACCTATTCCGGAATGGACGATATGCTCTTCATTGCTGCGCTGAAAGCGGGGGCGAGCGGTATTGTGATCGAAGCGATGGGACAGGGTAATGTTCCGCCGGGGGTGGTCAACGGTATTTCCCGCTCGCGCGAGAGGAATATTCCGGTGGTTATCACCACGCGCTGTCAGGCTGGGCCGGTTCGGCCTTACTATGCGTATCAAGGCGCGGGGCGCGATCTGGAAAAGCTCGGCTGCATTTTCGCGCCGTATCTTACCGGCCCGAAAGCACGCATTAAGTTGATGCTGGCGCTTGCGGCGGGGATGGAAGGTAATGCGTTAAGAGGAGTGTGGGTTGCTTAAGTGGCGTTCCGTGAAGCTTGGCACAGCTCAAGGAGAATTAGTGTTAGTCCTAAATATGAAGCGGCTTTCGTTCATCGCTTTTTTCTTACTGGTTACGGCTGGCGGACTCGAAGCCCAGTGGCTCGATCCACAAACTGCGTTGTTGAAGCAGGGTGATTTCGACCGTCCGCACCCCGCCCATCGCCATTCGGAGTTTCATCAACTTTCAATACCGCAAGCCGGACTTCCGAACTGGCCATTTCCGAATATTGACGTTACGAATTCGCCGGACTCCGATCAGACGGAGCCTTCTATCTCGATCAACCCGAAGGACTCGAATAACATTATTATTGGTTCCAATGACGATCGGACGTTCAATGCGCTTTGGGCTTATTCCTCGAACGATGGTGGACAGACGTGGTTGAATCAGGCGCTACCTCCCGTTCAGATCGAGTCTGACTACCTCGATGCGACCGACCCCTCGATCGCGTTCGGCAGTTCTGGCGACGCGTATTTCGGGACGGGGCATTATTTCTATGGTGTACCGGAGAAAGCAAATGACGTCGCGTGTTTTCGCTCCACAGATTCCGGCGCGAATTGGAGCGTTGCCGGCTACCCATTCCTGAATGCCACAGGTGCGAGCGACACGATGAGCGATAAATATTTTATTTCGGTCGATGCAGATGCAGGAAGTCCTTTCCATAACCGGATCTACGCGACATGGATGGAACTCGTTTCTCCATTTCCCTCCCGAGTAGCATGTTCTTTTTCGTCGGATGGCGGGCAAACGTGGTCGAACAGAATTCATCTTACAGGTCAGGGATATTTCACGGCG
>Ga0206964_10136_pt1 | contig 22702 bp, 24 predicted proteins | sample Alteio_BWOrgHeat_25_FD_152980 | JGI IMG/M metagenome (GOLD analysis project Ga0206964, IMG submission 152980) | Enriched cells from forest soil in Barre Woods Harvard Forest LTER site, Petersham, Massachusetts, United States -... | ecosystem: Environmental > Terrestrial > Soil > Temperate forest >...
TCGCGAGGTATTTATGGTATTCCAACAGTAACAACTGCCGGCTGGTCATGTTACCCCACCAGCCGGCGAGGCTGAAATTATCCGGAAATACCGGTGCGGGAATGATGGCGATGCCCGGGGCGGTCTGGGCAAATTCCTCGATGGCGCGCGGCATATGGTAGTTGGCGGTGACGAGCAGGATACTGTGGTAGCCTTGTTTATACAACCAACCGACAGTTTCCTCGGCATTACCGATAGTGTTTTCGGCGCGATGACCAAGCACAACGGCAGTTTCAGCGACGGTAGGCGGCGTTTTTTCCTGGTGCAGCAAGGCCTGTGGCGTTATGGCGTTATGGATGCCGCTGATGAACAGCTGTTTGCCCTTACCTTCTGCCAGCAGCTTCAGCCCGTATTCCAGCCGTCCGCTGCCGCCGGTGAGGACGACAATGGCGTCGGCTTTTGCATCCTCCGGCGCGGGCGATTGCGGAATCTGGCTGATGAACCAGGCCAGCCCACCTGCCCACAGGCAAAAGCAAAACAGGAAACAGGTGATGATTTTGCGCAATAGGCGGCTCACAATACATGCTGAAGCTGGCGGGTTACCGATAGGCGGGCGGCCGTCCACGCGACAATGGTGCAAGCCAGCGGCAGCAGCAACAGGAGTTCCAAATGCCGATCGGTCATGGCGAATGCCGGCAGGATGGAAGACTGCAAAGAGGTGACATAACGTCCCCCCAGCCAGTAAACCAGCCCGGCGGCGAAGCATCCCGGTGCCGTCCCGCGTAGTGTTAGCAGGATACCTTCGCGCTGGAACTGGCGGACGATGTAGCGGTCCTCGGCACCGATCGAATGCAGCAATTGCACGGTTTTTGCATGTAGTTTCAATGCCGCCCGCGATGTAAAGGCGATCATCAATGCCAGTGAGCCGACGATCAAGGCGGCCAATATACTGAGCGTCCATTGCAGGGCGGTAGAAAAATGTATGAAATTGGCGATCCAGCGCTCATGCGCATCGATATCAATGCCAGGGGTTATTTGCGTCAGCTTTGTCTGTAATTCGCTGTAATTTATGGCAATAGCATTATTCACTGCCACTGTAAGCACAACCGGCAGGGGAAGATTGGCCGTGACATCCGCGCCGCCCAACCACGGTTTAAGCATGTCACGCAGATTGCTCTGGCTGATCTCGGATATGCCGGTGATGCCGGGAACGGCGCGCAGCGCATCTTCTATTTTAGTTACGGTATGGGGATCGTCTATGCCCGCCGGTATATTGACGGTGAAGCTGGCAGTATAACTGTGATGGCGATCCGTAATCCACCCACCCAACGTTATTCCCAAGCATAGCAGCAGCGCCGTCAGACACGCCATGACGCCCAGCACCCACGGCAGGAAAGCATGGGCATCGTCGGTGGCAAAGGGGATATCAAAGCGTTTCATAGGCTCAGATGGTCATAAAATAATTCGTTTATTCAGTCAATTAAATGGATATAATCCCGTATAATGCATGAATGTCTTTAAAATGTAACAAAAATTCTCTCCCGCCGGGTGCTGGGTGTGTTAGGATAATATTGGGTATGTTCTTATAATGTACCCATTAGTTAGATAATATGACTTATTACGTTTACACGTTCAGGAGTATAATATGAAAAAAGCAACAGTACCCGGCATATCATTGGCCTGGCAACTTTGCCTCCTTTTTCTCTTTGCGTTTTGGGCAGTTGTACTGCCTGATTTCGCCTTCGCCAGCCAGGTTGATACGCCTATGGGTAACGTGCTGTGCACGGTGACGGCTTGGTTTACCGGCAATACCGGCAAGGGTTTAGCGACTATCGCCATTACGGTGGTTGGCATCGGTGCGTTGTTGGGCAAAGTATCGTGGGGTATGGCGATAATTGTTGGAATCGGGATAGCAATTGTGTTCGGTGCAGTTAGCGTTGTGAATGCGCTCGATACGCCTGCCACTACCTATAACTGTACGACCAGCTAAGCTGACGTATCAACCGGCTGAGGCACGTCGCCGGCTTTGGCTACGACGACCATAGCGGGTTGCAGCAACCGGTCATGCATGACATATCCAGCCTGCACCACCTGCACGACCGTGCCGGGAGGCGCGTCATTGCGTTCGACCTGCGCCACCGCCTGATGCAGGTTATGATCGAATTTCTGATTCAGCGGGTCCAGGCGCCTGATGCCGTATTTACCGAAAATGCCTAACAACTCCTGCAACGTCAGGTCAACGCCTTCTCCCAACGTTTTAAGCCGTTCATCGCCTTCGCGCGCGTCTTTGGGAATACTTTCGCTGGCGCGCTTCAGGTTTTCAAGTACCCCGGCCATGTCGCGTGCAAAGCCGCTGATGCCATACCGGATGGCGTCTTCCTGATCGCGCAGACTGCGCTTGCGGACGTTGTCGGTTTCGGCCACGGCGCGCATCCACTGGTCACGCAGTTGGGCATTTTCCTCTTCCAGCTGCCCGATGCGTTCCTGCAACTGATTGTCTTTCGAGGTTTCCGCAGGCAGGGCAGCGGCATTCTCAGGCGCTATAGTCTGCACTACATCATCGGGCGGTTTGCCGGCGTCGTGGGCGTGCTTTTGCGGTGGTGTCATAGCATTGAGTCCTGCATGGGATAAAACAATCGCCCCCTAATGTGGGCATAAAATGGTATTTTTCAATAGATTTATCTTGCAAAAAAATAAGACGCTTACTAGAACGCCTCCACGTCCCGCGACGTTTCCTCATTGACAATGCAGGAAAATCAGGCAGTACAAAAGAAGCTATATACAAAGGAGAGAAGCCAGTGACGAAAGCAGATTTTGGGCAGAAACGATTATGTTCGGCGTGCAGTACGCGGTTCTACGATTTGGGAAAAAACCCGGCAAAATGCCCTAAATGCGGAACGATGAACGATGCCGCCGCGCCGGTTAAAGTGCGCCGCAACCGCAAGCCTGCCGCGCTTGCCGTCGACAACGACGATCCGCTGGTAAAGGCGAAGGCCGCCGTCAAGCCGCCACCCAAGCCCAAAAAGCCGGTCAAGGAGATCGAGGATGTCGATCTCGAGGAATTCGAAGATATTGAAACACTCGATGCTGAGGAAGATATCGAGGAAATCGAGGAAATGGAAGATATCGAAACGCTGGAAGTGCTGGAAGAAGCCGGTCAGAGTGAGCCGGTAGATGGCGATGCCGCTATCGAAGAGGAGAGTGTCGGTGACGCGACGCTGATCGACGGGGTCGAAGAGGTGGAAGAAGGTGAGCCGACCGAGGAAGACGAAAAAAAAACCAAGACTAGGACTAAGATAGCTGCGAAAGCGAAGAAAAAGGGAAAAAAATAAAGCTCGAAATTTTTTGCTTAATCAGATGGGTGGCGTGGATGGATTCAGTGTAGAGTATATATGGAGAGAAAAAGTCCTGTATGGAAGCGATTTATAAAAGCAGAATCTGCAAATTCCAATGGTCGCCCCTATGGTTAATCTTTTTGGCATTTTTAGCATCGCGCAGCTTTTATCTATTGAGTCTCCATATTCAATTCAATGCAAATCCCATTAATAATTTCTGGCAGTTTCTTGACCCCGTTTTGTTGAAAACAGACTTATTACGCAGTATTTATTACCTGCACCAACAACCGCCGCTCTTTAATTTATTTTTAGGCGTCATCCTCAAATTATTCCCTGAGCACTGGAGCGTGGCATTTCAATTATGCTATCTACTTATGGGACTGGTTTTTGCTCTGGCTCTATTTAAGTTGATGGTAGAAATGGGAGTCAGCCCAATAATTGCTACATCTCTTACTGTAATACATGCCATTTTACCCGCAACCCTCCTCTATGAAAACTGGTTATTCTATGAATATCCTGCAGCGATATTAATCTGTTTAAGTGCTTTATTCTTATGCCGGTTTTCTAAATATTTTAAAATTTCTGATGGCGTCATTTTTTTTGGATTACTCACAATTCTAATGCTTACGCGTGGTTTTTTCCAACCCTACTGGGTTATTTTTTTTCTACTGCTTTTACTCTATGTTTGCGAGCCGCAAGGCAAACTTATCTTAAAAGCGGCTTTATTTCCGATGCTGGTCATAGTGATTTTTGCCGTTAAACAATATATCGTCTTTGGTACTTGGACAACGGGGGATGTGTATGTCGGCTCAAACCTCGCTGGTCGAATCAATCAAAGAATTCCTTCTAACCTACGACAAACTTTTATGCAGGAATACGATCTTCCGCCCTATTTTTTTGCCCACCCTTTCCAAGATATGTCGCAATATAAAAATTTTCTTCCCGCTATCCAGCCGACGGGAATTCCCGCTCTTGACCAGGAAAAAAAAATGCATGGGTCGCGTAATCTTAATTACATAGGGTATCTATTAATGACAAACGGCTATGCAAGTGGATTTGCCAAAATCACTCTGCATCATCCCGCTTTTTATTTCTCCTCCTTTTCTTCTACCTGGAGGTACTTCCTGCCATCCAGCGAAGATGCCGGGGCGCTTGGGCCGAACCAGAATGCAATAATGGATACGCTGTTACACTATTCCAATATGCTATTTTGCGGACAATGGCAACGCATGCGGAATGGCATATTTTTAATGATTGCATTTCCGGTCATTATTTTATTTGGACTTATAGAAGCCATAAGGAAGTGCGGTAAACGAACGGCAGCGCAGCGAGCCTACCAACTCACCATGTTCTATATGGTTACCAATATTGTATATGTTTCATTCATTGCAGTCGCTGTATCGCTGGGGGATTATAACCGGTACCGTTTCATTATTGATAGTTTTTACTTGGTAATATTTGCTGTCATGCTTCATAGGATCCAGCAATATATTATCTGGAAGAGGACGGAGCCTGAAAAATATAAAGCAATTTCATAATATTATTATATATCAATGCCCTGATGCGCGTATTAATTTTTATTGTCGCCTATAATGCTTCCAGCCATATTGCAGGCGTTTTGACGGATATCCCTGAAAGTATTTTTACGGATGCACGTTATCAGACGGATATATTAATCATAGATGATGCCTCACCGGATAATACTTTTGCCATTGCAAAAAAATTTGCCTTAACGCACAACGATCTTCCCATAACTGTGCTGCGCAATGAAAGTAATCGAGGATATGGTGGCAATCAGAAACTTGGCTACGAATATGCCATAAGCCACGGATATGATATTGTGGCATTGCTGCATGGCGATGGACAATATAATCCGGTTCTTCTCCCCCGGTTGCTTGAGCCATTGATTGTAGGCAAGGCGGATATGGTGTTTGGATCGCGTATGATATGCAAGCGCCAGGCGCTCAAAGGCGGCATGCCGTTATATAAATTTGTCGGAAATATTATCCTCACCTCTATACAAAATAAGCTACTTTCTACAAAATTTTCTGAATTTCACAGCGGTTATCGCTTGTATCTAGTGAGCGCCCTGACGCATATACCTTTTAAGTATAATTCTGATTATTTCGATTTCGATACGCATATTATCATACAATTATCAGATCAGCATTATCGTATTCACGAAGAATCCATTCCTACCTTTTATGGGGATGAAATATGCCATGTAAACGGTCTTAAATATGCTATAAAAATAATTACCTCAACCTTGTTTTCCCGGTTGCAAAAAAGAGGCCTCTATTATCATCCAAGGTATGATTATAGCCAATTACCGAGGCTATAATAATATGGCTAGGACATAACAAAAGCCCCGCCATTTAGCGGGGCTTTTGTTTTAGTCGAGGGCAGAGGCTTTATGCAGCCATCGCCTTGCTGAATTGCTCGGTCGCCTGAGCCACGCGTTCATTGATCGGCTCGATGGCTTCGCTGGTGTATTCAAACAACATCCCCGACAACTTTACTGACTGATTGAAGAACTGATCGATAGCATTTTTCACGATCCTATTCTGCAACTCCATCATGTCATTGATGGTACGGCAGGCGAAGACCTCTTTCGAGATTTCGACATTGTCCGAAAATGCCTTGTTGGCGGTTTCGAAGATTTCGCTGCTCACGTCCTTGACCAGCGCGGCGGTCATGTTGCCACATTCGATACAGGTTTCGACATTGTCGCGCGAGATGGCGATAGTTTCGTACAGCGCCTTGGTAACGGCGTCGGCGGATTTGGCGATGTTCTCAGCGCCTTCGCGGCTCATAGCAAACGCTTTTTCTTGTGCCTTCTGCGCCTCGTCGGCGCTGGCGGCAATAAATTCCTTTACGGCGTTGCCGCCGATCTTGACCACATTCTCGGTTGAATTACGGGTATGCTCCAGGGCAGCATAAGTGCTTTTGGCTGCCTTGTTGGCGACGGAAGACGCCAGCTTGGCCGAGGGCTGTGCCGGCGAGGATTTTTTAGGTTGCTGGGTCATAAGACACTCCATGAAATGCGATGATTCGTTCGGCGAATGTAATTTTTGCAATGCAGCATTAGTGAGACACATATAGAACGGACGCCATAAATTGTCAAGGTTACTCGCAGCAGATAATTTGTTTAGCCTGATACATACGTACCCTGTGCATGCCCGGAATATAAGTTTGTCATAAATTTGCAGTTTACACGCGCGCCCTTCCACATTATCTTGATAAGATGGCTTATGGTTGCACCATCAATAGTAAAATGAAGGAGTTCAGCGCTTTGCGGGTAATGTGGTTTCCCCGGCTCAGGATGGCAGTGAGCGTCATGGCAGTGCTGGCGGCATCATTTATGCCGTCAACGGGCTTCGCTGCTACCCATAAACATCACCATTATTCCCGCCATCATGCTCATGCCGGTGTCCAGGGCGAGCAATATGCGGCAGTGGTGGTCGATGCCAATGACGGACACGTGTTGTATGAAAAAGACGCCGCCGGCATCCGCTATCCCGCTTCGCTCACCAAGATGATGACCCTTTATCTGACCTTTGATGCGCTGAAAAACGGCCGTCTGAAGATCGACCAGACTATCATGGTATCAGCCAAGGCTTCAGGCCAGCCGCAGACCAATATCGCGCTGGAGAAGAATGACCGCTTGCCGGTGCGCACGGCGATTGAAAGCGTAGTGGTGCGCTCGGCCAACGATTCGGCGATGGCGCTGGGCGAGACGCTGGGCAAGACGCAATGGAATTTTGCCCTGATGATGAGCAAAAAAGCCCGCGAGCTGGGCATGAAAAATACGGTGTTCCGCAATCCTACCGGCCTGCCCGATAACGCCCAGCATACTACCGCCTACGATATGGCCAAGCTGGCCATCGCGCTCAAGCGCGATTTCCCGGAATATTATCATTATTTCTCGCTCTCCAGCTTCACCTGGCGCGGCGTGACCTATCCCGGTCATAACCATGTGATGGCGCGCTATGCCGGGGTGGACGGCGTCAAGACCGGTTATATTCGCGCTTCCGGCTATAACCTCGTCACTTCGGCGCACCGAGGCGGCCACAGCTTGGTTGCGGTAGTCATGGGTGGCCGTACGATCGACAGCCGCGACGATCAGATGATCGCCCTGCTCGACCAGGGATTTGCCCAGCTGGAGCGGCAAACCGCCGCCAAGGCCGCTTCTAAAAAAGACGGGGCTTTAGAGGGACATAGCCAGCAGACAGCGCAGGCGTTTTAGCCCTACCTTTCTTTATCTGGCTATTGTCACAAAACGGTCACATTTGTGTGGTAGAATTGTCTTATTGTCAGTGAACTAAGGATTCAGCCCATGTCGTTCGAAAGCGGCGGTTTAGAGAATATGGGAGAGGGGCTTGGTGGTATAGGGAATATGCCAGGGCAGGGATCGACCCCTGCCAGTGGCGGAGGCTTAAGCGCCGGATGGATGGAGGCTATTCAGCAAAGAGGCGATGCACTGATAGCTTGGCTTGACGAGAGGTTAACTGCAATATCGGGTGCCATAGTCAGAGGGGCTAACGCAACTTTTGATATTGCCGCCAGTGGAATCAACAATATAGGTGCGGTCGTTGCCGAAACGGTCAAAGCGCCGATGGCCATGTTTCAGGGTAGGCAAGGAAACGATATTGAAAGCCCCGCGCGAGGCCTTGGCAAAACCGTCGCCGATAACACTCTCAGCCACAATGCAGACAATGGTCGTCCGCCCATTCGGGAAAAGGATCTTGCGGCGTTCCAGAGCGTGGTCATGAATTCCCAAGCCCACGATATTAATCCGGCGGATTTATGTACTGCCGCCACCAGTCACGGACTTTCAGCTGCCAATCCGGACTTGAACCGAAGTATTTCCCGCGATGAAGGCATGAGCATGGGGCGCTCCCTCCATACATAAGCCTTGAATATTCCCGCTATCAGAACGGCGACACCGCATTGATAATCTGGCCGCCCCAGCGTGGCTCCTGCATGTCGTTGAGCTGGCCGTGGCCGGTATAGGTGATGCGCGCTTCGGCGATCTGCGACGAATCGATGGTGTTTTCGGGCGTGATGTCCTGCGGGCGGATGACGCCTTTGACGGACACTTCACGTACATCGTAATTCATCGTTACTTCCTGCTTGCCCTCGATGACCATGTTGCCGTCGGGCAGCAATTGCGTGACCAACACGGCGATCTGCGTAGTGATGACGTCCTGCCGCGAAATGGTGCCGGTGCCTTTGGTGTCGAGGTTACCGTTGACGCTCAGCAGGTCGGACGGCGTACCTTTTTGCACGCCGGGAAGGAAATGCACGATCCTGTTACCCAGCCCGAGCAGCGCCGGCGCATTGGCTGTGTCAACCGTAGTGCGCTTGCCCTCGGTCTGGTTGTTGAACTGCAGCTTATCGTTGATCTTGACCGTCACTTTCAATATGTCGCCGACGCGGGCGGCGCGGCCGTCGCGGAAAAAGGCACGCGAGCCGGGCTGCCACAGCGAGTTGGCGTATTGTTTCGGCGGCGGTGGCGTTTCCGGCATCGGCCAGTTGAGCGGTTTATAGTCGGCTTTTTCCTGCGGGTCGACCACCTTGGTCATCGGCGGCGGCTGGCCGATATTATCGAGTTTACCGAGCATGTTGCTGCAGCCGGAGAGAAGGAAGACAGCGGCCAGCGGCCAGTAGCCAGCGGCCAGTAGGGTATTCCTGACCGCTGATCGCTGGTGGTTGACCGCTAATGCGTCAATTCGCAACATGGTTGCCTCCCGTCAACTGGCTGGTTTGCATGTCGGGGGTAAGGATATTGATGGTCTGGGCATCTTCGACCACACCGCGCACGATCTTGCGGCTGGTGGTGTTGCGCACCTCGATGACGTCACCTTTAGCGCCGTCGCCCATGGCCTGGCCGGTGGCGGAAATCTGCATGCCGGGGACGCGGTAGCGCATCTCGACGATGCCGTTTTTCTTGATCAGCGCGGGGCTGGCGATCTCATGCTCGCGGATCGGCCGCGACGGCGAGATCGTACGCACCGGCGTCTTGCCGATCAGCTCCGACAGGTCGGTGATGGTGTCGCCGCGCAGCTGTTTTTCCGGGAAATCGCGAACTTCGACATCGCCCTGTTTGATCACATCGCCGCCATGCACCTCGTGCTTGAGCACCGGCACTTCTTCCATGTTCTCGAACGTGCCGCCGACTGGCAGCGCTGACACCACGTCGCTCCCGACGACGAACATCAGGCTGGCGTTCCAGCGTTTAGCGTTCTGCTCGAACTGCAGGCCGCGTATCTCGACTGTCAGCGGTTTGCCATAGGAAAAAAGCGGCTTGTCGCTGCGGTTATTGATGAAGGCGGCCACTTTATCGCCGGCGCCTTTCTGCCGCAGCGCTTCGCCGATAGCATCTTCAGCCTCGCCGTAGGAAAGCCGGAACACATATTGCTGTTCTGCTTGCTGTTGTGGGGTTGCCATTGCGGGTGCGGAGTCGACAGTGGCATGAGCGGGTGCGACCAGACAAAAGCATATTCCAAATATCAAACCTTTTTTCATCATACTACACGCTCTGGTTCAGGTTTTGCAGCATCTCGTCGGTTTTGGTGACGACCTTGCTGTTCATTTCATAAACGCGCTGGGCGGCAATCAGGTTGGTGAGCTCGGTCACCGGGTTGACGTTCGAGCTTTCCAGAAAGCCCTGGATGATGGTGCCGAACCCGTCAACGCCCGGCGTGCCGATGATGGGAGCACCGGAGGCGGCGGTTTCAAGGAATAAGTTGTTGCCGGTGGCCTGCAGGCCGGCATCGTTAATAAAATTGACGGTCTGCAATTGGCCGAGAATCTGCGGTGTGGTCTGGTTGGGGATGGTGGCGCTGATCTCACCCGATTGGTCAATTGAGATGCTGGTGGCGTTCTGCGGGGTGGTGATGGTCGGCGTGACTTGGAACCCTTCGGTGGTGACGATAGAGCCGTCGGGAGCGACCTGAAAATTTCCGGCGCGCGTATAAGCGATTTCGCCGTCGGGCAACGTGATCTGGAAATAACCGCGTCCTTGGATCGATACGTCAAGCGGCGCCGAGGTCTGCGTCAGTGTGCCCTGACTGGTGTTGCGGTCGATGGCGGCCAGCCGGACGCCGAGGCCGATTTGGATGCCGGTCGGCACGATGGTGCCGTTGTCGGACGAGTTGGTGCCGGGAGACAGCTGGTTCTGGTACAGCAGATCCTCGAATTCCGGCCGCTGCAACTTGTAACCGGTGGTGTTAATGTTGGCCAGGTTCTGCGAGGTCACATCGACAAAAAGCTGCTGTGCCTGCATGCCGCTGGCGGCGATATCCAATGATCTCATGGTCTTTCCTGCTCCTAACTAGTGGCCAGTGGCACGTTGCCAGTGACCAGTATTCTCATTCCTAAACTTCTGACCACTGGCCACTCTCTATTACTATTGCTGCGTCCAGGCGCTGGCCGCCTTGCGTTCAAGGTCATAGACAATGGCAATAAACTGGGCGGTGTCGGTGACTTCGTGCGATAGCTTCAGCATGTGCGTCAGCTCCATCACTGGCTGGACGTTGGAGCTTTCCAGCATCCCCTGCGCAATCTGCACGTTGGTGGCCGGCTGCGGTTGGACGTCGCTTTTGAACAGCTGCCCGTTGAGGCGTTCCAGCAATTGCGGATTGGCGAACTGCGCGATGCCGAACGTGCCGAAATCGTCGCCGTTGACCCGGATGTTGCCCGCTGCGCCGATCTGCACGGTGAGGGTGTCTTCCGGCAGCACGATGGGCTGGCCGGTAGAATCGAGTACGGGATAATTGTCAGAAGTGGTCAGCCGCCCGGTGCCGTCGATCTTGAAATGGCCGTTGCGCGTGTAGCGGGTGCCCAGCGGCGTCTGCACGGTGAAATAACCGTCGCCCTCGATAGCGGCGTCAAGGTCGTTGCCGGTCATCTGCAGCGTGCCGTTTTCCGTATTGCGGTAGGTGGAGACGTCCTCGGCGAAGGCCATGGGATTGCGGTCGCCCTGGTTGACGTCCTGGGTGATCAAGGAATTGAACAGGATATGGTCGGCGGTATAGCCGGTGGTATTGGCATTGGCGAGGTTATTCGCCGTGACGTCCATATCGCGGAACAGCGTCAACTGGCGGGAAAGGGCGATATAAGCACTATTATCCATGGCTCATCATGCACGCGTGGTGAAATATGCCTAACCAATAAGCATGAAGCATGCCAAATTACCGGGGAGCGTTTTAAGTCCTTGCTAACCTGTTTGCGTTATTATGCAAATCCTACAAGGAGGGTTTATGAAATGGACAGCTATTATCGCGGCGTTTCTTGCCATCGCCATTGCCGGCTATTATTTTCTCTATCCGCCCAAGGTGCTGGAGCGAAAAACCGAGGCGGCGCTGATGGATTTTGCCAAGGTGGTCGCGACCAAAGACCGGGCGAAGATCGGGCAGGCGCTGGGACGGTTACTGACGGACGACGCTAAGATCCATTTGGATGTGAGCTTTTTTTCTTTAAGCAAGATTGAAGAAACCGGCAGCGGCGGCAAAGTTGTCGGCCAGGATTTTGACAAGGCATCCTTCCTTACCTTTATCGATAACATTCTTTATACGCTGGAGGATTACAGCTACGAGCCGGTATTGCGCGATTTCACCCTAAGCCCGGACCACAAAAACGCTACCATCACGTTTGCCTCAAGAGAATTCGCCGACGGCGTGTCATATTATGGTGGAACGGCAGTCAATGTGCGCTTTTCCTCCGTCACATTCTACGATGGTGATGTAAGTTTTGCCGGCGCGCAGCCGGCACTCGATAAGCTCACCTTCAAAATGGAACTGCGCATGGTCCCTAAGCCGGACCAGGCGGCGAAATTCCAGAATAATCCCGATGCAATCAGACAATTATTGCAGTAACTGTCTTGCTAGCCGAAGGCGAAGCAATCCATCCGCCTACGCCCAAGTGGCTTCGGCGTGACAAGGCCTCGTCGCGCCGTAGTGAAACGAAGGCGGATGGATTGCCGCGCTTCCGATGGTCGCTCGCAATGACGGATCACTCCCCTCTAAACACCGCCTTACGCTTTTCATTGAAGGCGTCGATACCTTCCTTACGGTCGTGTGTCGAAAGCAGCGGGCGGTAATGCGCAAGCTCGCATGGCAGCGCGTCGTGAAGGGGCAGGGCGATGCCTTTATTCACTACCTGTTTGATGGCCTTGACGGAGAGGGGTGCGTTAGCGGCGATGATGTGGGCGCAGGCGGTCGTTTCGTCGAGCAGTTTTTCCGGCGTGCAAACGCGGTTGACCATGCCCCACTGCAGCGCATCGGCGGCGGAGAATTTTTTGCCGGTGAATAGGTATTCTTTGGCGCGGCGGCTGCCGACGGCGCGGGGAAAGGTTTGCGTGCCGCCAAGTCCCGGCATGATGCCGAGCGTCGCTTCGCTAAAGGCGAAGATTGCATGTTCGGAGGCGTAGATGAAATCGCAGGCCAGCGCTAGCTCCAGCCCGCCGCCGATCGCTGCACCGTTTACCGCTGCGATGATCGGGGCAGGACAGTTCAGGATGGCATGCAGCGCTCCTTCGAAGGCCTGGTGCTGCGTGTACCAGGCGGCTTCGTCCATGCCTTGGCGTTCTCTGAGGTCGGCGCCGGCGCAAAAATGTTTGCCCCTTCCGGTCAAGATGGTGGTGTAGAATGGGTGGATGCGATTAAAAAAATCCTTTAATTCCAATGCCATTTGCGCATTCAAGGCATTGGCCGCCTCAGGGCGGTTGAAAGCGACTAACGCGATGGTTTCGCCGATGATTTGGGTGTCGAGCATCTGGTAAAGCGGCAGCATGGGTACAAAATACTTGAATCTTCGCCGAAAACCACTAAATAAAGCCACTCATAAGGTAACAGTATACGCGGACGAGCATTAGCGAGGACTAGTTCCATTGAGGAGCGCAGCCTAGTGGCGCTTGAACGCAATACATAAAGATAGGATACTTCCATGACGTTGCCGCTCATGCCCAAAGCCACCGCCGTCTGGCTGGTTGAAAATACTGCCCTCAGTTTCGAGCAGATCGCCGAATTCTGCGGCATGCATCCCTTAGAAGTACAGGGCATCGCTGACGGCGAAGTCTCTGGCGGCATACGCGGCCTCGACCCGACGGCCAACGGCCAGCTGAGCCTGGATGAAATCCGCCGCGCCGAGAAAGACCCCAAAGCGCGATTGGAATTGTCTAGTACCGCCCGGCAATATATCACGCATAAAACCAAGGGCAGCCGCTATACGCCGGTCGCCCGCCGCCAGGACAAGCCCGATGCGATCGCCTGGCTGATCAAACATTATCCGACCATGACCGATGCGCAGATAGCCAAACTGGTCGGCACCACCAAGAATACCATCCAGGCTGTGCGCGGTAAGACGCACTGGAACAGCAGTAATATCAAGCCGCGCGATCCGGTATTGCTCGGGCTATGCACACAGACGCATCTTGATGCGGCTGTCTCTTCGATCAAGCCGGAACCCGGCCAGCCGCAACCGGAAGAAGGCACCGCGGCGTAACGCCCCGCACATGTTGCGGGGTCTGGTTTTCGGTAGACAAAGTTTGACCTGTCATTAAATATAACCAGACCCCGCCATTCGGCGGGGATGGAGAAAAGCCTATGCAGCCTGCCCGCGCCGTTCCCCATAGCCTGCACTTCACCCAGAAGCTGACACCGGAATACCAAGCCATACTTACGCCCGCAGCGGCGCAGTTCATTGCTTCGCTGGTGGAAAAATTTACGGTACGTCGCCATGCGCTGCTGAACAAGCGCGATATGCGCCAGCGCCGCATCGACACTGGCGAGACGCCGGATTTCCTGCCCGAGACCAAGGGCATTCGCGAATCCAATTGGACCGTTGCGGCCATTCCATCCGCATTGCAGGATCGCCGCGTCGAAATCACCGGCCCGGCAGAGCGCAAGATGATCATCAACGCCCTTAATTCCGGCGCCAAAGTATTCATGGCCGATCTTGAGGATTCCATGTCACCCACCTGGGACGGCATTATGGACGGGCAGGTAAATCTACGCGACTATGCCGATGGCACGCTGAGCTACACCAGCCCGGAAGGCAAGTCCTATAAGCTGAACGCCAACATTGCCACGCTCATCGTGCGTCCGCGCGGCTGGCATCTGGCGGAAAAGCATATATTGCTCGACGATAAACCGATTCCCGGTGCGCTGGTCGATTTCGGCCTGTATCTGTTCCATAACGCACAAACATTGCTCGACCGCGGCCTCGGGCCATATTTTTATTTGCCCAAGCTCGAAAGCTACGAGGAAGCGCAATTATGGGCAGATGTATTCGCGTACAGTGAGCACGCGCTGGCGCTGCCGCGCGGCACCATCAAGGCGACCGTATTGATCGAGACTATCGTCGCCGTTTTTGAGATGGACGAAATCCTCTATGCGCTGAAGGATTATTGCGTTGGCCTCAATTGCGGCCGCTGGGATTATATTTTCAGCTTCATCAAAAAATTCCATAAACGCTCCGAATTTGTACTGCCGGAGCGCGCACAGGTCGCCATGACGACGCATTTCCTGCGCTCTTATTCATTGCTGTTAATTCAAACCTGCCATCGTCGCGGCGCATTTGCCATGGGCGGTATGAGCGCATTCATCCCGGTCAAGGGGGACGAGGAAGCCAACGCCAAAGCCTTTGCTGCCGTGCGTTCCGACAAGGAACGCGAAGCAGGCGACGGACATGATGGCACATGGGTCGCGCATCCAGGGTTGGTGCCGGTGGCGATGGAAGTGTTTGACCGGCTGATGAAAGGCAAAAATCAGGTGGATCGCCAGCGCGATGAAACCATAAGCGCTAGCGATTTACTAGCGGTGCCCAAGGGGACGATCACCGAGGCGGGGCTGCGCAACAATATCAGCGTCGCCGTGCAATATATCGCCTCGTGGCTGGCCGGCAACGGCTGCGTGCCGATTTTCAACCTGATGGAAGACGCCGCCACCGCCGAAATCTCACGCTCGCAGATCTGGCAGTGGATTTATCACAAAGCAAAACTGACCGACGGGCGGGAGGTGACGCTGGAGTTGTATGAACAATTGCTGGCCGAGGAATTGCAGAAAATCCATGCACAATTTGGCACGGATCTGCCCTATGATCGTGCCAGCAGCTTGCTGACCACGCTGGTCGCATCAAAGGATTTTACTGAATTTTTGACGCTGCCGGGATATCAGCAGATCGATTGACTATCCCCGCCGTGCGGCGAGGGAGGATTACCGGCCCATCCAGCTGCCGATGGTGCTGATCGGGATCGAGTACGTTGCCATCACTTCTTCGACGCCGGAATTATGTTTATAAATGCCAGCATTGGAGAGGTGATTGAGGCCGATGCCGAATTGCTGGGCGTTGTCGAACTGGTAATCGACTTCGATGCCGGAACGGAATTCCAGCGTGCCGCCTAAATCCTTGCCGTTGCCCTTACTGTAAGCGCCGACGGCAAAGCTTGGCATCAGATAGAGTCGGTTGGGCAGCAAAGCGACCGCCCAGTCGAAACCGGCATAAGCGTATTTTGCGTCCCTTGAGGTGATATAGGCACCCACCATCGGGTGGAAGCCATATTCGATCTCGTCGAAACGGTATTCGACGCCAAACTGTGCCGCGGTATGATCCTGCCGGATTGTATCGTACTCGCCGGCGTTGAAGGATAGGTAATCGCCTGCCTGCGCGACCGTGGCGGCGAGCATTGTGGCCAGCAGCGTGGCCGCGGCGTAGCGGGTGAAACGTAATAGGGTCAGCATGGCGAGTCTCCTGCAGGGTTTTTTCCTATATAACGTATAATGGCTGCGGCGTAAACATGAAATAGTGGTAAGGGTAAATTATTCCTACTACATATAGGCAAAGAATATTATATTGATCCTATGGCGCATCATACAAGCATCACACATTTATTTCAGGCTTTGGGTGCAAATCTGCTGGAGGAACGCGATGGGTTGCCAGTACGTTCGCCCTGCGATGGCAGCACGCTTGCGCATCTGGCGCAGGACACCCACCTGACGCTTGAGCAGAAACTACGCAAGGCACGGGCGGCACACGTTGCATGGCGCGACCTGCAGCGCGACGAGAAGGCGCCCTGGCTGGAAAAACTATCAGCGGCGCTGAAAGAGCGGCGCGAGCTGCTGGCTGAGCTGATTACGTTTGATGGCGGCAAAACATCTAATGAAGCGCTGGCTGAGGCCGACGGCTCGGCAGATATATTACTCAAGACCATCAAGGAGGCGTTGCTGCCGGAGCTGAATGGTATGCTGCGCTGCAAAGAGCGGCCGGCGGTGGGAATTGTCGGGCTGATTACCTCGTTTAACTTTCCACTGGCAGTGGCGGGCTGGACTATTGCCCCGGCGCTATTGGCGGGCAATGCCGTGCTGTGGAAGCCGTCGGAAAAAACCGCGCTGGTGGCGCTGGCATACAAGGTGATTTTTGACAGCATCATGGGCAAGCATAATGATCTGGTGCAGGTGCTGATCGGCGGACGCGACATAGGCAGCGAGCTGGTTGCGCATGAAGAGGTAGATATGATAAGTGCCACGGGCAGCGTTGGTATGGGGAATAGCATCAAGGCGGCGCTGGCGGCAAAGAAAAATAATGCGGTGCGGTCGATCCTGGAGCTGGGCGGCAATAACGGCGTGATCATTTCCCATAAAATGACGCCGGCGCATCTCGAATGGTCCCTCGTGGCGCTGCTCAATTCGTTTTTCGGATCCAGCGGCCAGCGCTGCACCAATACGCGCCGCCTGATTGTTCATCGCGAGCAGTACCTGGCCGTAGAGGCGCTACTGAAGAAACATATCGAAAGCTTTATCGCTTCGGGGGTGATCCAGAATCCGTTGACCGGCGGCGCGAACGCCTACGGCTATGCGGCGCTGATCGACGAGGATGCTTATCGGCGTTTCGAACGCGCCAAGCAGCGCGTGGTCGAAGAAGGCGGCAGCGTGCTGTTCGGTAAACGACTGCTGGCGGATAAATATCCGCAGGGGTGGTATGTCGAGCCGGCGCTGGCGCTGTTACCTGCTCAGACGGCGATCATGCAGGAGGAAACCTTCGCGCCGCTACTGTTCGTTATCCCTTATGACGGCGAGATCGAACAGGCCATTGCGCTGGTCAACGCGCCGGACAATGCCGGGCTAGTGAACGGTATTTATACGCAAAGCCAGCCGGAGGCCGATAGGTTTGCCGCGCTCAACGAAGCCGGCCACAGCGTCATCAACCCGCCCAAAGGCACCGGTACGCCTGCTTTTGGCATGGGCTTCGGCGGCAACAAGGCATCGGGTGAAGGGGAAATCCTGAACAGCGCCGATTGTTTGCGGCCATTTACCCGCGAGGATCGCTATTGCCGCATCGCGCAGAATAAAGACGTGGTGATGGATCAGTAATGGACGGCGTGGTGCTGCTGCATGGCATATTCCGCACGCATCGCAGTATGCGCGGATTGGCGCAGTTTCTGGAAGAGCAAGGCTATCGAACGTTGAATCTGGGTTATCCTTCTACACGATATTCTCTCGAAGAGCTGGTAGAAATTATCCATCCCGTTATTGAACGATTTGCAAAAACGATGGATGGTGATCTGCATTTTATCGGCTATTCCATGGGCGGCCTGCTGGTACGCGCATACTTGCATAAATACCGGCCTGCGTTCCTTGGACGTGTAGTTCTGATTGGCACGCCGAACTCTGGTAGCGAAGTGGCCGATTTTTTGAAAGATTTTTATCTGTACAAAAAATTATACGGGCCGGCAGGGCAGCAGCTTATTACCGACCAGACGATGCTGAAACCGATCATGGGGGAAATCACCTACGAAGCGGGCGCGATTGCGGCAAACCGCTCCATCGACCCGATTTCGTCCTATATTATCGGTGAACCCAACGATGGCAAAGTGTCAGTCAAAAGCACGTGGCTTCCACAATTGAAAGACCATACCGTCGTGGCCACCAACCACACGTTTTTACCTATGCATAAACCCATGTGGGCGCAGACGCTTAATTTTTTGCAGAATGGAAGATTTACGCGATTGTGTACTTCATAGACCCAACACAACATCTTATAGCCTCTAACGGAGGTCGGCAAGAGGGCTAGCTGCGAAGGACAAATAAATCATGAACGAGCCTCTGTAGAGACAGATGTCAGATGACGACTTGCTCGCATTCGATAGATAGAGAACTGCTTCTCCAAGCGATGGAGATCCTATTCTTGCCTCCGCAGCATTAGATGTTCGTTGGTTAGCGGGTTGCTCCAGAATAGAACCCGGATAGCTGGTCACCCGACTTCCAGAACTTTTAACGCTGCTGGTTGCTGATAGGGCTAAACTCATCCTTTAAGGGCAACGATTACCGAACCATGCCATGGATATCAATAATTTGTTAACCGCCTTCTGCCATACTCGCCGAATGTTCGTGACCTTCGCATCTCCCATTACCTTTACCCGGCATAAAAGTCGGGGGGGGTTTACGTTGATCGAACTCTCCATTGTGCTGGTCATTATCGGGCTGATTATTGGCGGAGTCATGGTCGGCCAGGACTTGATAGAGGGCTCACGACGACGTCAACTCATTGCAGAAATCGAACATATACAAAGTGCTATTAGCGCCTTTCGCAGCAAATATAATTGTCTGCCAGGCGACTGCGACCACGCGACAGACTTCTTTGACACTGATGCGAGCTGCCCCAATACACCTTACAACACCGTCCTAAAGACCGCCACTTGTAATGGAAACGGCAACGGCGTGATCGATGATTTGCAAACGACTAACCAGTACGAGGCCTTCCGGTTTTGGCAGCATCTCTCAGACGCTGGCCTATTCAGCGGCGTATTCACCGGGGTTACAGGTCCAAATGATCCCCGCGACGCGCTAATCGACCTCAATGTTCCCCGCTCGCACGCCTACCCAAATGCCGGGTTTGACGTGTCAAACATTTCTGCCGCGTTGGTCGGCATATTGTCCGCGAACTATTTCCCGGCCAACGCAGGAACGGGTATCTATTTTGGGGTAAAATGGAACGCATTTGAGCTTTTGGGTAACATATTCGATGGGCAGAGCGCCTATTCCATCGACACCAAAATTGATGATGGGTTGCCCGGAACTGGTCGCGTCATAAGTTATCCTAATTCATCGCCATTCGATAATCAATGTTCTACCACCAATGATCCTACGACCGCCATTTATAACCTCACTGACACTCAAATCCGATGCAGCTTGATCTTTAAGGTCAAAGAGCTCAATTAATCCAAAAATTTAGGTCTGCGTGAAATCCATCTCTATCCTCGCCACTTCGCACGGATAGCAGAATTTGACGTTGCCGATATTGCCCGCCACGACCGGCCAGGGGCCGACGCTGGGGTCTTTGTCGTAGAGGGTGGCGGATTTGCTGATGAAGAGGGTGGAGAAGGCGGACTTAGTGGAGAAAGCCGTGCCCGACGGAACGGCGATGGCGACGATCTGATCTTTGGCAATCGGTTCCATTTCGTCATACTGATAAATGGCGAATTCCATGCTGCCCGCCGGTTTTTTCGTGAAGTCAGCGATGTTTTGTAAGACGTGAACCCCATCGGATCGTTTGACGATCACCGTATCGCTGCGGCTGGGTACCGAGGCGAGCGCATGGCAGGATTTAGCCATATAGATTTGGTCGTCGGGATGCAGCATGTCAGCATGGGCAAGATCGGCGTAGGTGATGCGCGGCTGGACGTGGTAGGCGTCGAATTGCCCATTCTCTCCGGTGTAAATGGGGGCGACGGAGGTAATACCCAGCGTATGCAGCAGCGACAGCGTAAACGATGCGGCGATGTGCGGCGCTTCAGGGGATTCGTGGCGGCCGGCTTCTATACCGGTCTGGCTGTCGATGTTGGGCAGCGGGCCTAAGATAGTTTTGAAGGTCTGCACGGCGACGGCCGACGAGGCATGGGCGGAAATCGCTTCGGCGAGCCCGGTCAGGATATTGCGGATGGGAGAATCTTTCAGGTGGGCATCGTGCTTGTGGTCGGTGATGCAGAGCATATTTCCGCGCGCCGAATGGATGTCGGCGATGCCGGAAATGTGATGGCCGATGGTGAAGAGTTCTTGCGCGCGTTTTGTGTGATGGTCGATGGGTGGGCGCGTCATAAAATCGACCGGGATGCGGTTCATGTCGGGCAATAGATTGCCTTGTTCATCGAGACCGCAACGATAGGCATCGCGGGTTTCCTGCCTTGCATGGGGACTCGCTGCCCATGCGGTAAAATATTGCCGCGCTGCTAATGGATTTCCGATGACGCCGATAATGTCGCGCGTAAGTTTCCCGGCGCTGCTTAAGGCCATGGCAAGTAAAATGCCCGCGAGACCCGCCGGTTCATTGCCATGCAGTTGCGCGAGGATGGCGAAGGGTTTTTTGTCATTCGGTGAGGATAATGGAGAAGCCGGAATACGCATGGCGCCTGGGATGGATTCACCACCCAGTTCGATGTGGCTGGCGCACACTGCATCGCATACTTTGCCTAAATCTGCCAATGTCAGTGAGCGGGCAAAAAAATCACGGTGCACATTGCTGCCGCTGAAATCCTGATTGAATAATTCTATTAAAAGCTGTCTCATGAGCACCATGCTAGCCGATCATATTTCAGAAGTCATCTTCCTTGGCCTGCCGGGACCGACACACCATTATGCTGGCCTGTCAGAAGATAATGTCGCCTCTGGCCTCAATCGCGGCAGCCTTTCCAATCCGAGACAGGCGGCATTACAGGTGCTGGAGCTGGCGCAGTTGCTGATGTCGCTGGGGCAGGAGGTAGCGTTCTTACCACCGCCATTGCGCCCCTATATGCCGTTATTGAAACAGCATTTCATCGGCAGCGACGATGCCGTCATTATCGAGGCAGCCAAATTTGCACCTCGCCTGCTGGAAAAAGCGTCTTCGGCGTCTTCCATGTGGACAGCCAATGCGGCAACCGTTGCGCCGGCGGTCGATACGGCGGATGGGAAATTGCATATCGTCGCCGCCAATTTGTTTATCAATCTGCATCGGCGCATTGAGGCGGAGGATACGCACCGCATGTTAGCGGCGATATTTGCGCACGTGCCGGACTGTGTGGTGCATCCGCCCCTATCGGCCGCAGCTGGTTTGTGCGACGAGGGCGCGGCCAACCATATGCGCCTGTCGCTGCGGCATACGAAACGCGGCCTGCATGTGTTTGTCTATGGCACCGACGGCGATGAGCGCGATCCGGCTTCGGCGCGGCAAACCTTGTCGGCTTCGCGCGCGGTCAAAGGCTTGCTTGAACTGCCGGACAAAGCAGCGTTATTTATCAAACAAAACCCAGAGGCGATTGGCGCGGGCGTATTCCATAACGATGTAATTGCCGTCAGCAATGAATATGTGCTGTTGGCGCATGAGCAGGCCTATAAGCGCGGGGATTACGATTTCGATCGCATCGCGGCTTCGTACCATGCGCTGCAGGGGCGTGAGCTGGTGACGATACTTATTCCGGAAGCAGAATTATCAATGGAAGAGGCGGTGCACACCTATCTCTTCAACAGCCAGATTGTGACCCGGCATGACGGCACGATGGCGATGATTGCGCCGGCCGAAGTGAAAAACCTATATGAGGCAAAGGCGGCGCGATTGCTGGAGCGCATTGTGGCGGATGATAGCAATCCGATCGATGAAATACATTATGCTGATTTGCGCCAGAGTATGCGCAACGGTGGTGGCCCGGCCTGCCTGCGCCTGCGCGTGCCGGTGACGGGAACGCAACTGATGGCGCTGCGCTCGGAAACGCGCGTGATGGCGGACGATGTATTATTGGAAGCGCTTTCCAGGCTGATCGAAAAACATTATCCGCAGGAATTATCGCCGGATGATCTTGGTAATCCGGAGCTGTACCATCATGGCAAGGTGATGCTGACGGAGCTTGGGCAGTTGATGCGATTGGAGCTACTTTAAACCCTCTCCCCAATGGGGGCGAGGGGGAATCAGGTTGTCGCCGGCTTGGCCGGCAGCCGTGCGAAAAACGGATCGGTCAGCCACAGCGGCAGCGCGTTCGTCAGCAAGATAGGCAGATATAACGCCAGCGGAAATGCGATGCGGCTTTTGTCTTTGGCCAGGCCATCGGCAATGATACGCGCTGCCTTATCAGCATCCATCATGAACGGCATAGGGTAGGGGTTGTTCACCGTCATCGGCGTGCGGATGTAGCCGGGACAGATGACTGAGACCTCGACGCCGTGCGTGCCGAGCCAGCCGCGCAATCCTTCGCCGTAGGCGCGCACGCAGGCTTTGCTGGCGCTGTAGGCTGGACAACTCGGCAGACCGCGCAAACCCGCCAGCGAACTGACGATAGCGAGCTGGCCGCGATGGCGCGCAGTCATGGCTGGAATAAGTGGGGTCACCGTATTGACAACGCCATCGATGTTGGTGGCGAA
>Ga0206964_10140_pt1 | contig 22652 bp, 18 predicted proteins | sample Alteio_BWOrgHeat_25_FD_152980 | JGI IMG/M metagenome (GOLD analysis project Ga0206964, IMG submission 152980) | Enriched cells from forest soil in Barre Woods Harvard Forest LTER site, Petersham, Massachusetts, United States -... | ecosystem: Environmental > Terrestrial > Soil > Temperate forest >...
GGGTCCTGGAAGCGGAAGGGACGCCGGTGGGTTATCTCGGGAACATCCCACTGCTTTATCGCTACGGTGACCGAGCTTTGACTGCCGTCACCGGATCTAGCTTCGTCGTGACAACTTTTTTTTCGATGGAAACCATCGGTCGGAAACTCCACTCCTACTAACGAGCTCAAGCCTGCGGAACGGGACGCAACGCTTGCCTGGACATCGATGACACTTGCAAAGTCGTTCTTACGCTAGTTCGGCAAAGTCTGATACCTGGGGAGGAGGGGGAGCAAAAACAGAAAAGAAGCGATTTCAATCGGTCACGCGACTTCGTTGCTGAATACTGTGGATCACGCGTGACCTAATCCAGTTGCCGGCGGAATCGCACGCGCTCCCGCCTTTTTCGACAAGATGTAATGCAGCCAATTTTGATACATGCACACAGCTGACGACTGCCACGTGTTTTTCAGCCCGTCACCGACCAGACCTTCGGGAAATAGACCCATTATTTCCTCACCGGGACGGGACTGGGTTTGCATCTGAAAGTCTTTCAACCGAGCAGTCGCGGCTGCATCGAAATACCCTTTCGGCATGGACGGGTAAGTTTCTCGTTCGCTGCGGAGAAACCGCTTTATGTCCCTACGGTACTCCTTCAGTAGCGTCCGGGAGCTATATTCCGGGTGACCCTGAAAATGCACGAACAGACTCTTCTTTTTGACCTTGATGAACGAATCCACGCCAGCGTCGTGAGAGTTGGCTAGAACTGTATAGCCGCAAGAGGTCAGTGCGTCCTCGCGAACCTCGTTCCAGCGAGAATGCGGGAACCGCCAAGAACCCTTTGTATGGCTCGTGAGCGGGTGTTCACAGGTTTTCTTGTAGTCGAAAACACCAAACTGCTTATCACTCAATGGGTGTCGTGCAATGCCGTCGCTGTGCAAAACGGCTGCGTGCGCCGCGAGACACGACAAGACTGTAGAAACTGTTTCTTGCTCAGCCCAGTCAAGAACAGTTGTCAAGACGGGCCAGTACGGCTCATCTCGAAGGTTGGGCTGGCGGGGCTCTGTACCTGTCATGACGACTGCGTCAACCCGGCTACTCCAAAGATCCGTAATGCCAGAATAGTATCGGCTCAGATGCTGCACTCCGCGATCACTACGCGGAACTCCGGGTAACGAAAACAGACGAAGATGCACGGGAGTTGTACCTGCTGCGGCGTCCAGAAGTTCGAAGAACTGCATTTCGGTGTCTTCCAGCGCCGAATCCGGCATGTTGTTGATGAAGGCGATCCGAACCGCTTCCGCGGGCGAAGAGAAATTGTCGGCTGAAGTTTCTGGGTGATGGCTCTTTTTTGCCGCCCAGCCAGATGGAACTCGGCCTCCGTCAATCACAAGTGACATGAAAGACCTCCCCTGCGAACGTCGTCATCGCTACGAGCAACTTCATATTTTCGCCTTGTCCAGCGCCTGCCCGAGATCGTCGAGGATGTCGTCGATGTGTTCGATACCCACGCTGAGCCGAAGCATTTCCGGGGTAACACCCACCTTTTCTTGTTCTTCCAGAGTCAGTTGCCGGTGCGTCGTGGACGCTGGATGGCATGCCAGCGACTTGGCATCTCCCATGTTGACCATGCGCTTAAAGAGACGCAAAGCGTTGAAACATTTTGTGCCCGCTTCGAAGCCACCTTTAACTCCGAAGGTCAACAGCGAGCAGCGTTTCGATCCCAAATACTTTTGCGCCATGGGATATAAGGGATTGTCGGGAAAGCCGGCGTAGTTTACCCATTCGACCATAGGATGATCGCGCAGGAATTCCGCTACCTTGCGGGCGTTCTCGACATGGCGTTCCATGCGGAGCGCCAACGTTTCCACTCCCTGGAGAAGCAAGAAACTATTGAAGGGTGACAATGTGGAACCGGTATTTCGTTGGGCAACGGTCCGGCAGCGCGCGACGTAGGCGGCTTGTTTGTAGTGATCCACGTAAACCACGCCGTGGTAGGCAATCTCGGGACGGTTCAGCATGTAAAAACGTTCAGGATAGTCGCGCCAGGGAAATTTTCCGCTATCAACAATCATTCCGCCCAGGGTCGTGCCGTGCCCGCCCATGAACTTCGTCATGGAATGGACTACGACGTCCGCCCCATACTCAATCGGTCTCAGCAGGATTGGGGTTGCAATCGTGTTATCGATAATTAGTGGAACTCCGTGCTTATGGGCGACCCGCGCTAACCCCTCAATATCGACGACGTTTCCGGCGGGATTACCCACGCTTTCGCAGAACACGGCCCGCGTGTTTTCGTCGATCAGTTTCTCCACATCGCAAGGCGTATCGGTTTCCGAAAAGCGTGTGGTGATTCCCTGCTTGGAAAGAATATGCGCGAAAAGTGTGTAGGTCGCTCCATAAAGTTGAGGTGTGGAAATGATGTTGTTGCCCATTTCCGCGATGTTGATGATCGCGTAGTGAATGGCAGCCATTCCCGAACTGACGCTGAGCGCTTCGAAGCCGCCCTCGAGAGCTGCGACGCGCTTCTCTAACACTGTACTGGTCGGATTTCCGATCCGAGTGTAAATGTTCCCTTCAACTTCCAGATTGAACAGGGCAGCTCCGTGCTCCGCACTGTCGAATTCAAAAGCGATCGTCTGGTAAATGGGAACAGCCACAGCCTTGGTTGTGGGATCGCCATCGTAGCCAACATGAATCGCGATAGTCTCTGGTTTCATGCCCCTGCCAGCTTTGAAGTTAGTGAACTCACTTTTGGTTGTGGTTTCATCGCAGAACCCGGCTTCGTCATTTCGTCGCACTCATGGCTCTGGGAGCGGGTATAAACGCCGGGTCCTTCGATCGTGCCTTAGCGATGGTTCGCGTCAAACTGCTGGCCGCAAACCCGGCGCCAAAAGCGAATCGCATGACGGGCCCAAAGCTGTTTGTCGAAGCGACACCGATAAAGTATAGGCCGGGCACGGAAGACTCGAATTGCGGCGAGAGGACCGGCGAACCGCCGAGTACCTTCACCCTCGAACGAATCTCTGGGCTAAGGAATTGCAGCCGCTCCATGTTAACTCTGTAACCAGTTGCGGCGATAACATGCTGCGTCAGAATCTCGCGTTCGGCACCGTCTCCAGTACGAAGATGGAGACGAACCTTGTCTCCCTGGGTTTCGGCGTGCAGCAGTGTGCAGTTCAGCAGAAGAGGAACTCGGCCGACTACCTTTTCTTTGATGAACCATCCACCAGAAGGGCCGAGGCTAGTTCGGACAATATGGAGCCGGACGTTCTCGGGGAGGTAGTAAAACAGACCGGGCGCGTTGGCATAGAAACGTGACCGCAAGCCTGGCCCGAGCCCGGATTTTGGGTGCCGAATTTGCTGCCACAGGGAACGAGGTTTGCCCGTTGGCATACTGTGGAATTTCAGAGCGGTCCGACGGGCAACCAACTGCACTTCGGCACCGGACTCGTGCAGCAATCCTGCCAGATCGAGAGCCGAAGCACCGCCCCCGATCACGACCACACTGCGCGACTTGAAGGCTGCCAAATCGTGATGGCGGAAACTATGCGACACTAATTCGGGCGGAAGATGCGCCAGGCTGTCAGGAGTGTACTGAAAGTGAGTAATGCCAATCGCCAGCACTACCCGCTTCGCGTTCGCTGTTTCGCCATTATCGAGTCGCAGTACGAAACCATCTGATGAGCGATCCAGGCCAACCACCTGTTTGTCTTCCAATTCAGGAACCATCCGCTCTCGAAATGCCAGTCCATAGGCAGAGAACGTCTCCAGGCTCACCGGAGTCATGTCCGAATAAGGGATCCCCCGCTCGGAACAAAAACGCTCCAGAGTAAACGCGTGTTCCGGGTCATAAATGTTCGACGCAAAGCCGTCGGACTTAAGCACCATGCCCTTCGGCATGTGGGACTGCCAACTGTCCATGGGGCGGCCAAAAATACGAAAAGAAATGCCCTTATGGCGGAAATACGCGGCGGCTGAGAGTCCGTACGGACCTGCTCCAATAATGGCAATGTCACTCATAAGATTTAATGTAGGAATTTCTCCCGATGGATCATGTTTTATGTGATGGACTCGTAAAAAGCTGAGTCAAAGTACGGGGAAGGAATAATTTAATTGTACCATAGCTGGACAGCGATACAATGCCTGGTCAAGCACTGCATTATCAACAAGATACATGGTAGCGTGGAAACTAATTCCTGAGGCCTGTTCGACTCTCTTCCCATGGTACTTTTTACCCCATGTGCCGGTACAGCAACCGTCCGACCGAAGGCAGAGCGACTGCGGGCAACCGGGAAATGACCTTCCTGGCGAGTTTGATGTTCCGTCGGTTCGAGTAAGGCTTCGATTCACATGGATACCTCCAGTATTCCAACGTGCTTCGTTCCGCCTTCCAATGTTCCTTGAACCCGATGAGCCCCGCGTTATCGCAATCGGAACGTCCCAAGTCGAACTCCTGGAGGCCAGCGTCTTTGGCCTCCTGAATAGCTTGCCAAAAAAGAAAAATCGTTCCGCCTAGATTGTGGTATCTAGCATCCGAACAACCATATTTGTAAACCATTGATTGTTTGTAGGTCAGGGTGATGATGCTGGCCACCGGGACACCGTTCTTGGACGCGATCCGCATCTGAAGTTGGTCTCCCATGCACTGCATCAAATTCCGAAACCACGACATGGGCTGGGGAGGTGTGCCATGACGACTGTGGGTAACCAAGAAAAGTCGATAGAACTGGTGAAGCAGTTCTTCGCTCCTTCCTTCGGCGTAGGTTAGTTTCTCTCTCTCGGCACGCTTTATTTTTCTTTGGATGCAATCCCTATGAAAAGATTTATGGAGGGAATACAGATCTTTGTCTAACGCGAGTTTGTGCCAGTAGAACCTGGAACTCTGCGCAAAACCGTCGGGGGTTGTAATTGGCCGGGCCGTCGGCCTGATCTCGACATACTTGCACGCCTTGCTGTTCACCTGACCCCGAACTACAGAGAATATCTCCCGGAGAATGTCGGCATCGTCCGTCAGGATAGCTGCGTGATCAGAAAAAGGAACGGAGACAAGTCTCCGCCCGGAAAGCCAAGTGTTAATCCGGCAAAACAACAATCCATCGCTAAGCTCAGTTCCTCGGGGAGAGGTCGTGTACACGATGGGTTCGTATCCGTAGGTGCGTCTCAGAGCCTCAAGCCAGCCCGGGGTATGAAACACGGAAGCATGTTCGCGATGGCTGAGAAATCTAGACCAACGCTCATCTGCACAAGGATTGAAACAATGCACATCATCCATGCCCATCGAGGTTACCTCTGGAGCCATGGTTCCCTGGTCGAGAATAGCGAACCGCATGTTGTCAGAGAGACTGTTGTTTGCAGGAACGCTCTCCGCGCAAGGCGTTGCTTCGTGGATGATATTCTCCGCCATTTCTAAGTCAACGTATCGCAGGAGAACTTGCTAATTTAACTACCTATGTAGAACGGCGCGAATTTACTTTCTCTTGTTCGATTCCTGCAATCTTACACGCACCAACACCTCAGCATTCAAGTCATCTTTTGGGCAGAAGATGGAGACGATTTCACCATGTACTTCTTTGTCGCGAGATAAGGCAACATGAGGACCTCCGCGAAGGAGGGCAGCAAATCCTGCCGGTTGAACACAGACTCGGTACGCGTACGTTTCAGCGATCCCCAGTACGAACTAAAATTCATCTCGCCGTGCCAGAGGTCGGAAGCGGCGGTAGGAAGGTCGGTGACTAGACGCAGCCATCCCACTCCGCACATTCCTCTGCTCCGCTGCGTGGGAAGCCCAATCTGATCCGCATAGAGCAGATAAGGAAAGTCAACACCGGCCGGTTCCCCGATGCTATGAAAGCCCCAGGTGCGCGCGTTGACATCAAGCAATTTGAATTGACCGTCCCGAGGGTCGCGCTTGAATTCGACTTCAACTAGCCCATAAAAATCGATCGCTCTCAGGAAAAGCTCTGAGAGCTTTTCGACTTCCGGTTCCTCGATAGTCTCGACGTAGGTCGCGGCGCGGCCAAACTCCCGCGGATGCTGACGCATACGCCTTGCAATCAGAGTGCTATGGGCATCACCATCACGGAAGAACGCACAATAGGAGTATTGCTGCTTGCCGTCGCCGGGAATGATCTCCTGGAGCAAAATTTCCTGCGTTCGGATCTGTTGAGCAGCTTTCTTAAACAAGCGGTGCAGCTCTTCCGGTGTGTCCACTCGCCACGCCTTGGACCCCGTGGCGTAGAAAAAATTCTCCTTCACCGCGGGTTTGATCGCCAGCGGAAGATGGGGATAGAGCGCCGCCAGTCCTTCTTCCGTCTGCGGGTTCCAGGTTCGTGGCACCGGAATCCCCAGCTTTATGGCGAGATCATAGGTATTTTTCTTGTTCCACGCCCACTGTACAGTGTTCCAGTCCCCGGTGGTGACTCTAAAGTATTCCGCCAGACGGTCACGGTGGCGGGAAAAGGCTGCCACAGTCTCGTCTCTGGTGGGAAACAGCACCCAGCCTTTCAGGCCATAGCGCTGTCCGATCTCCAGCATACTGTCCACCGTTTTTTGTTCATCCAACAAGTCCTTAACGTGCACAAAGCGACTGGTGTACTTGGAAAACTCAGAAACGGAGCGCTGGTCATCCACTACACAAATGGGAATACCCCTTCGTCCAAGACTGCGCACTACGCCCAGACCAGGATGTTCTCCCCCAACAATAATTGCCCCCACTTGCTGATTCACGACTTGCTTCACTGTTTTTCCATTTCTACGTTACATCTGGGACTTACGGTCATTTCGCGAAAAGCTACGCGTGGGCCTGACGGATCTCACCAGCAGATGAAGCCTCTTGGACTGCAAAAGTAAGGCGCCCTTCTTTCTCACTTGCATATGCAATGCAGGCCCGTTCACTACCTTCCCCCTCGAGCCGCAGAACCTGCCCGTCTTCGACCAGCTTCATCTCAGCGCGTTGCCTCCACCAGCGATTGACCTCGTCCGGCAGCGCGATCCAGACCCCTTCCTCATCCCGCAACTTGGCTAAATGAGCCAAGAGTTCTTTGTAGATGGCTTTTTCGCGAGAAGCCATGACGTAGTCCGGGTGGACGATAAAGCTGATCAGGCCATTTTTTTCCATGATCAGACGGATCTGCTGTTTCCACAGATCGGTGGAGTAGTTATTCAGCAGATGGAAAAGCATGTAGTCCTGGGTTGTGGTAACCGGCAGTTCCAACATCTTGCCAACAAAATAAGGCATTACCGTACAGCATCCACCGTGCTGTGGATCCAAATGAGCCACGTTGGGAACTGACATGTCAAAAGAGAACTTCAAGGCATCAAACCATTCCTGTCTGCGATACAATACGGCGGCCCGAAATCCTTCGACCCCCCACTGTCTGCCATAGGCATTGATCTTTTCGGCCCGTGAGCGGAACTCTTGCTGACTTCGATAGAGGTGGCCATCATGGTTCAAGTCCTGAACTCCCAGCTCAAACCCCCGGCTGATGATCGACTTTAGAAACTCAGCCGTCACCTCGTAACGCTCCTCGGGTACGACCTGGAAGGCGGCTTTGATTCCAAAGGAATCGTCGATGTCCATTAGGTGTGCACAGGCATCTCTTCCCGCCACCGTTTCCACGTCATGGGTAACAATCGCACAACTGGATGCGCCTTCCGGCCAAAACCAGATGAACGGGATCCGCTCTTCGCAGGATGATCGCAGTGCCAGCAGCAGCAAGTGTTCAAAAACATTGTCAACAGTTCGATCCACGGGCCATTGTGGAAACTTGACCTTTTCCCATCCTGTGAGGTTCAGCTGTTGCAGATGCTTTCGAATCGCCACTGGCATGAGCGGGCGAACCAAGTAGTACAGACGTTTCAGCGTCGCTTTGCCGATGACGGGGCCAATTGAGCCATTCTGCGCATACTGCTCGCAACGGAGGCTATCCACGACTTGTGCAAGGTCGAAGGGAAGATATGTGGTTCCACTGTCAACCGTAGTTTCCAACAAGGCATCCGGCAGGGTTTCTGCGGGGTCTTCGGACAAGTTGCGATTCGAGAACCTGCCATACAGTGTCTCCGTGCCAAACCGGAAGTATCCTCCGGCACCTGAGAGCGGACCTTTCAAGGCAAAACGCAGGTAACGCTCTGGACAACGATAGTACTGTGACAAACAGTCATTCATCCGTTTTAGGGCCCCAGCCATTTACCTGCCGATTATTTTCCGAGCAACCCAGCCAACTGAACTGGAAGGTGGCTTTTCATGAAGAAACAAATGTTTCTTACCTTCCCGCTTTCTGACCTGCCGTAACCAGTGACTTCTTACCTTTGGACTCATTGGACTCGACCACTGCTTCGAGGAACTTAGAAGCAAACTTGCGGCGGAGTATTTCTATGTTGGGCATGACACAATGACCCCCGATGTGACCCGGAAACACATTGTGCGGAAGATAGGCGATCTCCTCAACGAACGCGTTGACTTCGTCGAAGGAAGCGCCACACTGTTCAGCCATGCGTTCTATCTCCTGCGCCCACCCTACCAACATCCCTAACCATGTCGTCTCCAGCAGTTTGCTGAGTTCACCGGATTCCGGACTGGGGAACTTCGCCACTTTAAAGCCCGCGCCGGCAAAGTGCTCGCATGCATGTTGCGTGGAGTGTGCGTCAAAGCCGCCACTGAACTTCTGGTAAAGCAGCATGTCCTGTTCCATCTTTGCGTGCTTGCCTCTCACTGGACTATATGCAACCGGAGTGCCCGCACGATCTTGCACCTGACGTGTCGTGCCAATGGCCACGGTGCTGTTGATGATGGTCAGCCGGGGCCGGTACTTGTCGATATAACCCGCGGTGGTGCCAATGAAGTCCGGGATCTGAAAGGGATAACACACATGCAAAACTGAGCATGGGCGATCCACCGGCACGGGTGCAACGTCAATGCCGACACACGCGTAGCTTCGTTTCAATATGGTGAGCAGGGGCCGGCCAACTTCTCCGAGCCCTGCAACAATGACAATTTCCTCAGGCATGATTTTTCATCCTCTCAATTCTTCCTTACAATTCTGTGGCTTGCTGGCAAATCCGTAATTTGAGGGGAAAGAGTGAAGGTATTCAATAAGTGGTTTTACTCAACAAGTGAACGCAAACTTCACTGGACGCTGGTGTGAGTTTCTCGCTCACTCGGGACTCCGGTTGCTGTTGCGGCGCGCGCGTTCGTGTCCACTTTCATTGCTTCAAGTTTCATGCCGGACCGGCCACGTTCCTGAAACAATTCGGCATAAAGATTGCGCAGGCCGCTCTTTGGGCCATCCCACTGGTTTTCGAACCAAAACTTCTTGGCATTGATTGGTTGTTGCCGGCGGCGATCTTTGTCCTCGTACAGCCGCATGGTGGCAGCGACCATGGAGTCAATATCTTCCGCCTCAAAAAATGAAACCATATCTGGCGAGAAGTAGTACTCGATTGCCTTCAGCCGGGGCACGATGGCCGGAATCCCAAGCACGACATAATCGATCAACTTCGAAGGCAGCATCAAATCGGTCGCGGCCGTGATCCGGTTGGCAACGATGCCCGCGTCCATGGTGCTTAGTTTTTCAGACAACTGGTTCCAGGGAACTCGCTCATGAAAATGCACATGACCCTCTAAACCCATCGATCGGCTAAGCGTGAGCACCTGCTCCAGGTTGTCACCAGCTCCAACAAAATGGAGTTCAAAATTCGGTATTTTGTTTATGAGCTGGGCCGCGGCCCCCAGGATGAGATCATTGCCCAGCCTTTTCGAAATCGTTCCATGATTGACCATGCGAAACGCCGAGTCCTGCGTGCGCTCTTGGCGTGTTCGAGTTGGCGGCACAAACTTGGGCATCGTGATGACCGTGGCAATCTTGCCGGCGGGAACGCCGCGAGCGCTGACAATGTCTTTCTGGACATGGTTTACGCAAATGACCCGATGGGCCAGAGCGCAACAGATCCTCTCCTCCCAGCGCAGCAGCCATACCACCAGCCCGGAGGATTTTTCGAACTTCGCCTGGTACATTTCAGGGACGGCGTCGTGAAGATCGAGGACCACTTTGCATCCAAACAGCCGGGGAACCGCTGCGGCGAACACCAGGATGTCAGGCATATTGTGCACGTGAATTGCCCGAACCCCTGAGTGGAAAAAGAGGCGCGTGCATTCGATTGCGGCGAGGATCAAGAACATCAGGTACGAATACACATAGACGAGTTTGTTTTTCCCGTCGTATTTGTCAACGCTCAACTCTTTGACAATCACGCCCTCCAGGGTGTACGTCTTGGCCTGAGCCGCCTCTCGGGGGACCAGGAATGTGACCTCGTAGCCCCACTCCACCAGGGACCCGGCTTCAAGTCTTACCCGGCCATCAAAACGATAATCGGTGTACGCGATCATGCACACGCGTTTCCGTGAGGGACTGCCCTTTGAGGAGGCGTTGAAATTAGGACTCATAGATTGAATGTCAGCTTCGACTGTGCTCTGGTTGGACCAGAGTCAGTTCAGCTTCACCTTTCCAAGGAATGTCTGCGTATGGACACTGGGTACCGGTATCAGTTTCTACAGCACCGTTTACCATGGGATGGTGGATTCTCAGGGTGAACGGCGGCTGACCCGGTTCGAATGTTGGGAGCGATACTTTTAGTTGCAGTCCGTCTTCGACGAATTGCACACGTTCGAATTGCAGCGCGCGACGAGACTGAAACCATCGCACTGCCTGTCCCGCGGTTCGGAACCAAACTCGATGTTCCTTGATCTCGTTTAGAAATTCTCGATAAAAATCGCCCCAGAGTCTTTCTGGTGACAGGCTTCGGGTGTGCCAGTTAATGGTCAACACACCGCCAAACAATAACGCCTGCCGGATCAGTTGCCGGCACGAGTCCATGGCCTCGGTTTCAGACAGACCCATTCGATCGGGGTAAAACAGCGCTGTATCCTGGGCGATTAGGGGAAGTTCGATAAAAGATTCTCCGCCCAATGGGCAAAATGCCTGGGCGGTTCCAGCCCGGAAGCCGACGGCGTCGTTGTAGCCAAAAGTTGAATCATACGAAAGGCCGGCCTCTTCAAGGGCTTTAGGTGAAGTATCCGCCCAGTAAAGCCAGTGCATACGAACCCCTGCGTTGGGTTGTCGCGTGACTTCTTGGATGCGGCTCAGTTCCGTTCGTGCTTGTTCGGTTCCCTGCCAGGCATCCACACCATGCAGGCCAACTTCACAGCCGTTGTCGATCAAGGCACGAATTTCTTTCTTGATGGTTAACAAATCATATTTCGCGGCGCGGCGCTTCGGTGCTGGCTGAGAATTTCGTGTGCCAGGATAGTTTTTGAATGGAATAAAGAAGAAGGTTGATCCCAAACCCTTCTCGATCTCCATGTAACAGTCAAATTCGAGCCAGAAATCCTCTATCAACCCGAGGTACACGAGTGGGAGGGAAAACACGGCCCGCCAATTGCGGCGACATTTTGACCATGAGGTTCTGCCCCCCAGAGCATCGCGGAACGAACCAACCAGCGCACGATAAACAAATCCCCACATGGTGCTGTCAAACTTGTGCTCACGGATGCCGGTAAAATCGACGTCATGAGTCAGGCAAGCCATGAACTCATATCCTGCCGGCACCGGCAAAACCTCCACAAAAGGCGCTCCTACGCGCAACATGATGCTTCGCAGTAAGGAGATGTGGAGCTCCAGGGTTGGAATGCCGGCATTCTCGGAGGGCTGTCCTTCCGAGAGCAGAACCGAGACTTCCTCAAAAAGATCGTACCCGATGCGTACTATGTGCCGCTTCGTTCCGACAATTTCAAGCCCCACGCCTTGCGAACTACCGCTCAGATGAAGAAATGGTGCTTCCGCACTTTCGAGTACCGATGCCGTCCGATAAAGAGGAAGATCGGCATCGTTGAACTTCAGCCATGTGGGATGAGAGATTGGCCGTATGCGGATTCCGGTCTCATGGTCTAGAGGAGTAGCTCTGGAATCATAAACAGCAATCGCGTTTATGCCAGGATCGGCCGGGACCTCGCCCGTCGTGGTAATGACCAAGCCATATCCGCGATGAGGGACATACCATTCCCAGGGAGTCTTGAACAACTGAAAAAACTCCTTCACCGCAGAGACTTCGGATTGTTTTGAAATTACGCCGATCACAATGAGGCTGCCTGCAGGCTCTGCCCGTGCGGTAGATTCTTCACGACGTTGCCAACTTCTCCTGTTGTTTTCTCGAACCAAAGCTTGCCGCGATGCCTCGCTTTAAAACCGAAGCGCTGGCCAACCAGCGGTACGCTCCATGGAGTTTGAGAAAGAACTCCAATGTCCAATCGCCCGGTTCGACCGCCACCCTGCCCGCAACAAATTCACCGGCCCCAGAGAGACCTACCCGGGGAACAGTGGTAAAAACGCGTTCATAACCTTCATCCCGGCACCACTGGATCGAATTGTCGTCAAACGATCCGTAAGGAAAACTGAACAGCGTTACTTGCTTACCGATGATTTGTTCCAGCCTTGCACGAGACACCGAGAGTTCGGTTCGCGCTTCCAGTTCCGCCAGCTGAGGCAGCATCGGATGGGTCAGAGTATGAGAACCAATTTGAACCAGATCCGAGGGAAGCTTCCGCAATTGTTCCTCGGTCATGATGGGCTCGTGCATTGCGGAGTCTGTACCGCCGGAATAGTCTTCCCAGTTCGGTTTCACTCCCAGCGCACCCGGAACAACAAAAATTGTCGCGGGAATTCCCCTTTTTTCTAGTTCGGGAAGAGCACTTTCAAGAATGTTCTGATACCCATCATCGAATGTCACCACCGAATAATGGAAGCCTGTGGAATCAGAAACAATTGCATCAGCGCGTTGCGGTTGCGAACAGCGAATCAGGCTATCCATCTGCCTGGCAAAGGCGATCTTTTGCTCCTTCGGAACAGAATGATAGTAAAGAACCACCGTTCTCGATGGCATTGTTTTGCCGGTGAGCGAGCGAATGACTGACCATGCCCAATCAGCGGCAAAGACTGCCAAACTAACGCCGAGAGTAGCTACGCGTCTAACTTGCTGCTTCACAGTGGAGTTGGAATGGCTCATGGTAGCCCGAAGGTTAGACTTGCCCTAGAGCCGCCCTCCCTGAGCCTGTTTCGCAGTCTCGCCAGTTCCGATTCGTTTTTGCAGACAAATAGTAATCCGTTCGAAAGAAAGATCTTCCATCAACTCCGCGAAATCAAGGTTGACGTTGAATTCTTCATCGATCACGGTCAACAAATTGAGGGTCGCCAGCGAGTCCCAGCTCTTGACTGAAGCGGGCGTGGCCCGCGGAACTCCAGCTTCATTTAGCTCAGGAAATACGGCGAGAAAGCATCTCGTTAAGCGAGACCTTATTTCATCCATTAACAAGCTCCAGAACGCGATGATAGGTTTTAGGCTGTCGTTTCAAGAAGTCACTCTTGGCAAGACGGCACGGGAACCTCGGACACGATCCCAGAATCTCGCCAAGGAACAAACGTAGAGGTTCATTCCTTGGAGTCTCTGCAAAGTCGAATTCGATTTCATCCGGATCAAATCGGGATATCAGTTCCTCGAAACAGCGATGTTCAATTCGCCTTGAGAAAGCGCGGCAACTCATTACCCAGGTATCAATCCAAAGTTTTTTCCCGGTGTGTCGTCCTGCCAGTACAGCTATTTTACCAAGTGGCCCATATTTGTCCTTGTAAGACGCAACCACAAGAAACATCCCGTGATCTTGCGAGTAGTTCCGCAAAGATGTTTCCGTGTGTCTCTTGCCATTTAAATTGAACTGGTTGGTCTTGTTCACGAGTTCGAGTGCCCGGGGATCGACCGCCCCTTGATTGAAACTGAAGGTCAACTCTGCCTCGGACCGCTCGAGGAACTCTTCTGGCGTGATCCTGGAAAGCTCAGCTTCCTGACGTGTCGAGCCTGCACGCCGCAAGCTTTCCATGCGGATGGCGTCCTCCTCGTGAAGAGCGCTTTTTCCGAAAAGATCGCGCAGACGATACAGCAGTTCATAAATCTCCTGAGGATCCGATGCGGGAAAACTAATGCACTCGACAGCCGGATGGGCTGCTTTCACTTCCGCCAGCTCCATAGAGCTATCGTCCACAAACACGACATCCTCAGCCCCCACATTCCACGCTCGGAGTATTCGGGTCACGGATTCCGACTTAGGCCCCCAGCCTGCCTCGAACGGGAAGATTACGTTCTTGGGAAGCATTGGTGACCGTTTGTCAAAAACCTCTTCCACAAGCCTTGGATCATTTTTGCTGGCAACTGCAATCAGAATCCCTGCTCCTGACAGGGCATGGAGAAACTGCTGGTAAACCCCATGCATCTGGCTATGGTTATCCAAATCCCAGGTAACACCCTCGAAGCCAAGTTCTCCGAGTATTCCCTTCCAGACCGTGTCATCGAGATCTGTGATCAACCCTTTTTTGGGAGTGGGGTTTCGCACCAGTCGAGCAAGAAGGCCTGCCAGAATTGAGGCGTGCGACAAGCGGTAGGGGAAACCAGTCAAGACGTCTGACTTCGCATCAAAGCGTTCCGCCAGGGGCGAGAGCAAGTCCAACTGTTGTGGATTCAAAAATCTGACATTCGGAAGCCGCACCAGTTCAGAAGCAGTGGTGGAAGCACAGTGGTGAAGCTCTGTGGCAAACCCGCTTGCCTGCCATCCTGGAGTGTGCTCGATCGGTAGCACCGGCAGCGTTGGGAGGCACACCCCAACGGGCATCCTTTTGGATATTGTCTCGATGGCACCTACGATCAACGAAGAACGGTGCGTGACGCTTTCGAGTATTTCGGGCAGCAACTCCGGCCCCCATCCGCCAAGGGAACGCAGGCTTAGTCTGGGATCCAAATCCTGCCATTCCAGGACCACAACCGCAGCGTCCGATTCAGACGTCGCAACCCGCTCCAAGTTTCCCAGCAGATCCCCAAACAGGCCGGTCTGCATTTCGATTCGTCGTGCCGGATCAAGCAACTGTATTTTGGCGGCAAGCAAGGTCTGCAAATGAAGGGGAGTAAAGCTGCACGCCAGAGACATTACGAACTTATTACCTTCCTGGGATGGTCCTTTGCGAAGAATCTCCAACGCTTCGATGAGCTTCATATGCTGCTTAATTCCAGATCCCGTAGTCTTACCAAAAAGACTTCTCAATTTCACCACATTCCGCCCGTTCAGGGCATCAAGGTGGTGTCGCCGTCGAATGGACTGGCGTACCAGGATTCCGTTTCCTGTAAAACTCTATGCAACTCGTGATCTTTGGCTTTGAAATAAAAGGGGCATGCCGGGTATCTCCGGGTGTATGGCCGCCATTGTAAGAGAACCTGTCTCAGGTTCTTCGGGAAACCCAGCACTTCGAAGACGTGGCAATCGGATTCTTCGGCTACGTTGCATGCTCTTGTAATCAGAGCGCTGATCACCTCTGGGTTGTCATCATCCACTAGTATGTCGGCAAGCCAACACCGGCGCAGCCCAGTCTCGGGTTCTGATTCGATACGCACGATCGCATAGCCCGTGAAACCATTTTCCCCCTGGCAAAAAAATGCGCGCGTCACCTGTTGGGTGTCCGGAATGGTAAAGTGCCAACGCAAATGGGATTGATCTCTGTCAGCGAACAAACGTGGCTTCCCTTCTAATTTTCGCCGCCATATCTTTTCGAAGTTGTCCCCAATCTCAGAAACATGACATTCGGTGACCTGGAATTTATCCGACGAGCGCCCCGGAAGCCTTCTCCAAACCGTCTTCTCGGTCTGCAAGGCAATCGAAGCAACTATGCGCCCGACCGTCGCCCAGTTGCCAGTTACACCAAATTTCTTGGCCACGGCATCGAGAAATTGACGGATGTCGAGGACCCAAAACAGTACCGTGTCATAGTCCTCCTGCGGGAGCGCGTCAGCCTTGAAAGCTTTCGCCAGCTTTCCCACCGACTCAATGGCCGTGGTGTTCAAGAAAAGATCAATATTCTCCTGCCGGTAAAAAGACGCAACAAGTCCAACACTGAACGCCCGATAGTCCGGCTGTACGGCAAATCCCGAAGCCGTAGCGGCCAGTAGGGGCCTCGATCCATAGTGGTAGAGAAGAGGAATGCTGCCCAGGTAGCCGACAACTTTGTCGTCCACTGCGAGTACCCATCCCATGGGAAGCGGGCCCTTGGCAAAGGATAGAGCCGCATTGTCTCGCCAGAATCGGTACCAATTCGCCAGGGAATCGCTGGACAAGCCAGATTCGCACTTCAACTTTGCTACGGCCTCGAAATCGGAAAACCTCACCTCGCGTTGCTTCACGCCCTTAGCTTTGTTGTCCAGGGGGACAGACATTTTCGGCGCGGCTTCACTCGCCGAGATTTCCCGGCTTCTCATGAAGCTCAACAAGATCGATGTGAATTTGTTTAAGATCGCATCTACTCCGGAAGTCCGATGGATACAGGCAGGCCCTTGAGAAACGTCAGTTGACGTTGAAACGCCGCGTTCACAATTAGCCTGTCTTAATTGGGGCGCTTCCTTGAGGTGTCTCGAGAAACTCGATCAAAAGCCGATCCTTTGTAAATACCCAGGCGATCCGACGGTCTTGAAATGCAACTGCAGGAAGTGGAGGACGGACAATCTTTCCACCGATCGATCGGCTGGATTCCAATTGGCGATCCAGATCCCTTATTTCGTAACAGAGGTGATGCAGGCCGCCACCACGCTTCATGAAGTTTGATAGCGGAGAATCCTCACCCTCTGGCTGAACCAGCTCGACAAGTGGAAGAGTATGAGCACGATTCGCAATGAATGTTACCTTCGCCCCTTGAAGAGGATCCAAAATCACCTTACCGTCCCATATCGCACCGATGGACTCTGCAAATCGGTCAGCCATGGTTTGGATCGATCCGACTACATAGCCCACATGGTGTAGTCGCATCGGTTCATTCTCGGACAATGGATTCATGTTTTGGTTGAGTCGTGCTGCCGGGGAACAGCCTAAAGGGCGAGGGCTCCAGTGGTGTCGGCTTGCGTCCGATGAGCTTCAGCAGGCCCAGGCTGGCCGTCGATAAATGTGCGATGCCACAACTCAAGGACCACCAAGGCGAAGACTTCTTTCGAAAACGCGGCGCCGGCCTGATGGCGCCGGGCTAAGTCCTCGATCGTTTTCTGCTGAAAATAACCGCGGGAGGCCGTCTTTGAATCGCGCAAGACATCATTCACCCAATCCCGCAAATCGCTCCGTAGCCACGCCTCATAGGGTACTGGGAAACCGACTTTACGGCGCTGCAGAATCTCCTGAGGAACGTGTTTCGCCAGTGCCTTTTTCGCCAGGTACTTCATGGTCCAGCCACGAACTTTCTGGTTTCTTGGAAGTTGGGCGGCAAACTCCAGGAGTTTGTGGTCGAGAAATGGCACCCGCAGCTCCACCGAGTTCGCCATTGTCATCTTGTCAGCCTTTACCAACAGATCGTCCGGCAACCATGTTTTTGTATCCACATAAAGCATTCGTTCAAGCAAGCCGTAACCTGCGCTGCTGGAATGGTGCTTGCGCGCCACATCCATTGAGCAAGATTTACTCACTTTGCTGTTCATGTCCTGGGAGTAGAGATGGGAATCCGTCCGGTTGAAAAACTGGAATGGAGTGGACGAGCGACTCAAGTAATAACTATCCAAACCTACATCCATCCGTGGACCGTATTTTGAAAGCACACGGGAATGAAGCAAATTACCGAGCAGATCCATGCCTTGCCCAATCGGCCCTCGAAACGGTCCCAAGCCCTTCTTCATGGTTTCAAACCAAAAGTTGTTGCGGTAGTTCTGATATCCACCAAAGGCCTCGTCCCCGCCCTCGCCCGAGATGAGGACCTTGACATACTGGCTGGCGAGCTTGGAAACATAAAAAAGTGCTACGGCCGGCGGTTCGACTACGGGCTCCTCCATATGCCAAACATACTTGGGCAAGAAATCCACGAACTCATCGGACGACATCGATATTTCATAGTGGGCAGAACCAAATCGCTCCGCTGCGAGTCGAGCAAAAGGCCTTTCGTCAATTACTCCTGGCGATGAGAAACCGACCGTAAATGTGCTAATGGGTTTATCCGTCTTTTCCGCAGCGAAGCTCAGCATCGCGGTGGAATCGAGGCCACCGCTCAACAGGAATCCAACCGGAACATCACTGATCATGTGGAGCTGGACGGTTTGATCCAAGAGCTTCACAAACTCTTGCTCGTAGTCATTGGACGTGTGATGGCTGCTTGCGCCCGAAAAATCAAGGTCCCAATATCGCCGGATATCGAACTTGCCGTTCCGGACTGTTAAGGTATGCCCCGGTTCCAGTTTGAAAAGGTTGCGAAGCAGGGTCTCCCCGCCGGGCACATAGTAATAGGTCAGGAAACGATCGATAATCTGTGGATCAATTTCGCGATTGACGGCGGGATCCGCAAGGATCGCCTTCATCTCAGAACCGAACGAAAGAAAATTCTTCCCGACGTAGTAATAGAGGGGCTTAATTCCAACCCGATCTCTAGCCAGGAACAACGTCCGGTTTACAGAATCCCATATGGCAAACCCAAACATGCCGCGCAACTTTTGCACGCATTCCGAGCCATACTCTTCGTAGAGATGAACAATCACTTCGGTATCAGATTTTGTCCGAAAGAGATGCCCCTTGGCTACCAGTTCCTCGCGGAGGCTTTGATAGTTGTATATCTCGCCATTGAAGATGATCCAAACCGTTCCGTCTTCATTGGACAGGGGCTGGTGCCCGCTTTCCAGGTCGATGATGGAGAGCCGGCGAAAGCCCAGTCCGACCTGGCCGGAAACATAGTTACCGTCGTCATCAGGTCCGCGATGATGGATCGCATCCGTCATGCGCTGGATCAAAACCCCGGGAACCTGCTTTTCTCGATCAAACTCTAGTTTTCCGCAAATACCACACATAGGAAAGCTTCCACTCCAATCAGAAAATTAGCTACTCAAGACTTAGAAGAACAATTTATGTGATTCCGCTGCAAAGGATGAGATCATCTCCAGATCGTTTCCATCCCCAGTAAACGGCGGACTTGTTGCCCGCGAAGATATTTGATGAGGGTGGGGTCATCCACCTGAGGAAGATTCTTCACGTATCCGGAAACGTACCCGTAAAGCAGGCCCGCCGAACCCACCAAGTAGGGTTTCTGGAATAGACGGAGCGCGCAGCTCGTCGCTATGAAAAGCGGATGATAACCGGACACATAGCGTGCCCGGCCACACTTGACTAGATCCTTCCACAAACTCTCTGCTGTGCCTGTGGGCCGTTGCTGATGAAGTGGGACCTCCGCGAAGCTTCTGGTTGTCCAACCCAGCATGTTGGCTTTGACTTCGTCAATCGTGTCCCAACCGGGAGCAACCCACAGCCCGCCGATCGCTTCCCAACACTCCCGCCTATAGATTTTGGTTGCGCCGCGCACGTGAAAGTTTGGAACATGCTCGATGTTGCGTTCACCATCGAATAGATGGTAGATAGTGCCGCCGCCAATCCCCAGTCGGGCATCCCGTTGAAACTCGTCAAAGCATTTTTCAAAGTAGTCGGGAGTGAAGATCAGGTCACCATCCAGCTTAACGATAAAGTCCCAGTCACGTGTTCCCACTGTCTTGAGGCCATCGTTGAACGCCTCGACCACTCCACCACCGGACTTTCGAAACCCGCGATTGGCGCGGTGAACTACTCGAATCCAGGCATGTTCTCGGGCGTAGGCATCCACGATTGCAGCTGTGCGGTCTGAAGATCCGTCATTTACGATAATCCACTCGCACGGACGAACGGTCTGATCCAACATCGAGCGGACGGTGCCGTCAATGTATTTCTCCTCGTCGCGGATCGGAGAAATGATTACGTATCGTATGCTTGTGGAATCCATTGAGGAATCAGACTCGTGCCAGTGCCGCAGCTTCAAACTCCGGCCTGTGTTGGTACATTTCGATGGTTTCGCGATACGCGTCTAGGAGCTTGATGCCAGCCGCATCCCACGTGAGCTGATTGAGTATGCCAAGACCATTCGAGCGCAATCGACTTAGAAGCTCCCGGTTTTGATCCATCAACGTGATGTGCTGGCTGAGTGCCTCCACATCTCCTACATGGTGTACCAGAGCATTCTCCATGTGCTTGCAGACATCGGTGCAGGCATCGGAAACCAGGGGCACACAACCGCTTCCCATGGCTTCGGTGCAGACCAACCCGAATCCCTCCTCCAAACTGGGAAGAACCAGGACATCGCTCTGCCGCATCAGTTCGGGTACGTCGTTCCGGTGCCCTAGGGCATGCACGCTGGGATGAGAACGCATGGGCGCAAGCTTTTCCGCATACGACGGCAAGAAATCCCCCGCGATAGTAAAGGTCCCTTCCTGGCAAGCCGACGAGCGCAGCCATGCTTCCAGTGCATAGTGAACACCTTTCCTCACCGCGCAAAGGCCGACAAACAGCATCTTGAGGCCACGTTTTGGAGTGTGCTCGCGGGTCTCAGGATAGTAAGTCTTTTCATCGAATCCGTAGATGTGCCGGGCTAGACTCTCCGGCTTGAAACCGCGGTCGAGAAATGTTTTGACTACAAATTCGGATGGGCAAAGAAGGCGGTCAGCTTGTCGAAATTCTTCTTCTTCAATGCCAAGGACGCGCTCACTAAATGCACTCTCGTGGCCGGGAGGCAGCGTCACTCCGAGCCGTTCGCATTCTTTCTGTACTACTTCATAAGAGTACCTTGTATGCGCATTGCATCTTTCCAGAACAGTTGGAATCCCCAGCTTTCTAGCGGCCCGCAGCGTCCATAGAGCCCCTTGTGGCCAAGTGTGAATGATATCGATGTCATCACGCATGGACTCGAGTTGACGCGACACAAGGTAGTCATGCAAGCGCAGCGCGCGCCTCGAACCGATGAGCCTATATGGAATCCGCAACCGGCCTCGCGCCAGAGTTGTATGCACCTTGACTCCGACGGGAACTGGCCGGATCACGCCGCCGGCGAATACAGTAACGTCGGCCCCAGCTGCTGCCAGCCCGTTCACCTGCTGCCATGCGGAGTAGCAGATTCGCGCAGCTCCTAGTTTGTTTGGGAAACTGTATAAAACACGGACTGGATTCTTTGGGCGGCTCATGGTTATCGCTCCAATACTCGGGCCGCAAGATCAATTCCAAGATCAGGCTCTTCCCCGTGCTCGACCAGGCGGACAGGGTCCACGCGCAGATTCCACTCAAATAGCACTCGCAAGTATTCCAGACGAGCCTTTCGAGCCTCAGAAGGCCTTGCCAATTGAATCAGCCCATAAACATTCCGGCGAAGTGCGAGTGCAAAGAGTGCAACGGTACGGGCGTGGCGGGCGCCTCGTATGCCGTAATGTTTGTAGTAGTAGAGATAGCGCGTGATCTGTCCATCCAGCGCGAATGTGATGGGAGGAAAGCGCTTGCTGGTGGATTGCCCGCCTAAGTGGGTAATCGTGACATCCGGCGTATAAAGAATGGAATACCCGGCTTCCCATACCCGACGGCAAAGGTCCATATCTTCGTGGTAGTAGAAAAACTGCTCGTCAAAACCTCCCAGGCGTTTCAGCAAATCGGCACGAAAGAGAATGAAGCATCCCGCCAGCCAGCCCACGGATCGCTGAGTATTTCCTTTCCAGCCCACGTAGGTTCCGGGCTGAAACCAATCCGAGAGATATGCCAACGGGCCCAGGTGTAAAGCCGCGATCCATTCCGATCGAATTGAGGGAAAAGGCCTGACGCATGCCTGATACGAGCCGTCGCCGTTCAGCACTCTACATCCAAACCCGCCAGCCTCCGGATGTCTGTCGGCAAAAGTAACGATCTGGTCGAGCGTGCCCTCGTGGATGATCGTGTCTGAATTTAGAATCAATACATATTCGCCACGACTCTCACGGATGCCAACATTGTTCGCCTTCGCGAAGCGTAAATTCTTCCCATTTTTGATCACTCGAACCTGAGGAAAGTTCTGCGCAATAAATTCGAGGGAGCCGTCCGTCGAACCATTGTCCGAAACAATGACCTCGAGGTCCGTCGAGTGCGTGGTCGCATAGATCGACCGCAGGCAATCACCGATTACCTTCAGGTCGTTCCAGCACAATACTATGATCGAAAGTTTCATCTCTTTTTCTTGCAGGCTAATTCGTCCGGAAAGGACTTAATCTTTCTTCCTGAACTGTTTCGGACACTTCTATCGGGGAGAACGCCAACTCCGACTCAGCCTGTGCAGGTTTTGGCACTGGAATTCGTTCAGCAACTTTCGCGGCCGTGGCCACGTTAATCATGATGAGCAGGGCAAACCAGGACATTTGCGTGTGGTCAAAATAACTGATACCCCAGTAGGCGACGATGTGGGACACCAGCGCACACCCAAGAAACCACAGAAACCATTCCCGCTTACGGTCGCCTCGCGCTGCCTTTCTGGCATCTCCGATTCTTCCGAAACTCATGGAGATAAGGGCAATAAAGCAGATAAAAGTGGCCAAGCCCCCAGATACGCCCTCAGCTACGAACTGATTGCTGAGGTCCCACATATCGTATCCCCAGTTGGCGTTGTTATTGGTCCCGATCAGCCACCACTCGCTAAAGTGCCGGATGAAGTGATCCACCAGCGCAGCGCGGTGATAGCCCGAAGATGCTCCCGTAAGGTCAATACGCGCGATCAGAAACCACACCGGTGCCTTCATGGCCAGGTGCAAGCCCACCA
>Ga0206964_10141_pt1 | contig 22594 bp, 17 predicted proteins | sample Alteio_BWOrgHeat_25_FD_152980 | JGI IMG/M metagenome (GOLD analysis project Ga0206964, IMG submission 152980) | Enriched cells from forest soil in Barre Woods Harvard Forest LTER site, Petersham, Massachusetts, United States -... | ecosystem: Environmental > Terrestrial > Soil > Temperate forest >...
CCGTTACACGGGCTTCCCTGGTGGACTGCGCGAGGAGTCGTTTACGCGCCTGTTGAACCGCCGTCCGGAAAAGATCATCGAAGAGGCAATCAAGGGAATGCTGCCGAAGTCGAAGATGGGCCGGCAGATGGGTACCAAGCTCAAGGTTTATCGCGGAGATAAGCATCCGCATGAGGCGCAGACGCCTGAAGTTTTGGAAGTGATCGCGTAGGCAGTATTTGATCCCACCCTTGCAGGTGGGGCACTCCAAGTTGGTTTGAGGCCCGGGTAGGGCGGAAGAGAGCACATGGCAGATTTGGTTCAGTATTATGGGACGGGACGCCGCAAGTCGGCAATTGCCCGCGTGTTTCTGCGCCCCGGTACGGGCGAGTTCAAGATCAACGACCGCAAGCACGAAGAGTATTTCGTGACTGAGGAGCAGCGCGTGGCAGCCAAGCGCTCGCTGGTACTGACCGAGACGATCTCGACCTTTGACGTGCTTGCCACGGTCAAGGGCGGCGGCATTTCGGCGCAGGCAGATGCGGTGAAGATGGGTGCGGCGCGTGCTCTGGTTGAGTTCAACCCAGAGTTGCGCAAGCTGTTGAAGTCGGAAGACCTTCTGACCCGCGATGCGCGTCAGAAGGAACGCAAGAAGTATGGACAGAAGGGTGCGCGGGCACGCTTCCAGTTCAGCAAGCGATAGTAATCAGGGAACAGTGGCCAGCGGTCAGTTTTTTCTGATCGCTGGCTGCTCCCTCCCCCAGTAATTCAATCTCCCGCCGCTGTTCAACAGATGGCGGGATCAATCCGGACAAGGCGAACGCCAGTCCGGATGCAACGGCATAAGGAGCCCCATTGGCCACGATCACTATGAAGGAGTTGCTCGAAGCGGGTGTTCACTTCGGGCATCAGACCAAGCGCTGGAATCCGAAGATGAAGGAATACATCTTTGGAGAGCGTAACGGTATTTACATCATTGACCTGCAGAAGACGCTAAAGATGTTCAAGGACGCGTCGAAGTACGTCACCGAACTGTGCGCGAGCGGCAAGACGATTCTCTTCGTCGGGACGAAAAGGCAAGCACAGGACGCGATCGCAGAGGAAGCCAACCGCGCAGGTATGCCTTACATCAACCAGCGTTGGCTCGGCGGTCTTCTGACCAACTGGGTGACGGTGCAGAAGTCGGTGAAGCGCCTCCAGGAACTCGACGAGATGGCCACGGATGGCCGCTACGAGCTGTTGACCAAGAAGGAAGTCATCAAGCTTGAGCGCGAGCGCAAGCATCTGCAGGCCAACCTGGCCGGCATCAAGAATATGAAGCGGCTGCCTGACGCTCTCTTCGTGGTGGACTCGAATAACGAAGCGATTGCAGTGAAGGAAGCCCGCAAGCTGGGTATCCCGGTGGTTGCGGTGGTTGACACCAACTGCGATCCGACCGTAGTGGATTACGTGATTCCGGGTAATGACGATGCGCTGCGTGCGATTCGTCTGTTTACTTCGAAGATTTCAGATTCGGCGGTTGAGGGCGTGAACCTGGTCGGCGACAAGCAGTTTGAGCAGGTTGCTGAGGTGGAAGCGCCAGTGGAAGTCTCGAATATTGACGTTTCTGCTGACGGCGAAGAGACGGGCGATGTGGTGGACCTGGAAGCTGCGCTGGGCGGCGGAATTCGCAAGGCTCCTGGTGTGGTTTCCGCGCTGGACGAAGAACCTGAGACGGCTGAAACAGCACTGTAACTTACTGCGTGCTGTAAGCGCGCACAATAGGAAGCGTGGCCGCCGATTTATACGAGCCACGCTTTTCTTGCGTTAGAAGCCTTTGAGCGCGATTTGAATCTAATAGAGACAGAAACAAAGGATGGAGTGGAGATGACGACGGTGAGTGAGAAGATCGGTGCGGGATTGGTCAAGGAGCTGCGCGAGAAGTCCGGTGCGCCCATGGGGGATTGCCTGAAGGCTCTGCAAGAGTCGAAGGGAGACATCGAGGCGGCATTTGTTGTGCTGCGCAAGCGGGGCGTGGCGTCGGCGGCGAAGAAGGCTTCGCGCTCGACGAACGAGGGCGCTGTGGGAACGTACATTCACGCCGGCGGCAAGATCGGCGTGCTGATTGAAGTGAACTGCGAGAGCGATTTTGTTGCCCGCACGGAAGATTTCCAGACGCTGCTGAAGGACATTGCCATGCACATCGCGGCGAGCGATCCTCGCTATGTGAAGCCTGAGGACGTGACCGAAGAGGACCTGGCCCGCGAGCGTGAGATCTACAAGGCTCAGGCAGCTGCGACCGGCAAACCGGCGCAGGTGGTGGAGAAGATCGCCGAGGGTAAGATGGCGAAGTTCTACGAGGAAGTTTGCCTGCTGGAGCAGCCCTTTATTAAGGATCAGTCGATCTCGATCAAGGAGCTGATTGCACAGAAGGTGGGCAAGCTTGGTGAGAACCTCACCGTGCGCCGTTTTGCGCGCTTCAAGGTTGGTGATCCGAATTGGACTGTGGCAACGACGAAGCTGGTTGAGCCTACAGCTGAGTGACTTCGTCTACAATCTGAATGTGACAGGACCCGGAGCGTAACGCTTCGGGTCTTTTTGTTTGTGCGCTTACTGCTGCGGACGGGAGTCCGTCATCGTGAGCCATGCTTCGAGTCTTCGGATGGCTGTCTTTCTCATTTGTTCTTTTAGTCGCTTGTAGCCATGGGTTGCTGCGACATACAGAGCCCCGAAACAGAGCAAAGCCATGACAAACAGGAGAAGGGACCCGGCCGGGTCGTCCCAGAGGTTGGATAGCGAAAAACAGAGATGATTCCACATGATTGCTGTTCACCTTTGAGCCTTGAATCGGCGGCTTGGGGAGAACTCATCAACCTGCGCGGATGGGTGGAACTAAACTTTGGTGATTCAGGATTTCTGTATGAGCGTGCGACGGGTAATTGGTCTTTCCAAATGAGCCAGCCAGTTGTCTGACAGTTTGTTGCATGGTGATTCGTGCTGCATACCAGGCTAAATTGTACGCTGGTCACATTTGAAGCCCGCACCCTTCATATGAACCGAGCACCTTTTACTGTTGCCATATTCCAATAGCCAGATAAAGTGGGTGCGTGTTAAATTCGCCCTGAAGAATCAGTTGGACTTTTCCCGTTTCATCTCCGATACATTTCAGGTGTGAGGTCTCAGGAGGCCCGGATGCCGAATCAGGTTACGAACTATGACGGAAGTATTACCGCCTCTCCGCAGCAGCTTGTTTACCCGCAAACAGTGGAAGAGATTCAAGCGGTTTTGCGAGATCCGGCGACCTATCCAAGTCCGGTGCGAGCGATGGGAAGCTATCATTCGCTGACTCCGTGTGCGTCTTCGGAAGGCACGATGATCAATATGTCGAAGATGGCGAACCTGATCTCGATCGACAAGGCGAATCTGACGTGCACTGCGCAGGCGGGCATGCAGATTATCGACGTGTCGAAGGCGCTGCGAGCACAGAATCTGCAGATGATGCTCAATATCGAGATCGGCAATATGAGGCTCGGTTCGGCGGCGTGCTGCCATACGAAGGATGGGCTTGATGGAATTGAATTTGGTCAAGTGAGCTCTTATGTCATCGGGATGCGATGGGTGACGCCGGCGGGAGAGCTTGCCGAAGCGTCTGAGCAGGGTAATCCTGACTTGATGCACCTGATGCGGTCGAGTTATGGGCTGTTGGGTGTGATCTATGAAGTTACTCTGCGCATCAAGCCGATTGAGACGTTGCACCTTACGTATCTGCCGCGGCCTGTGGATGAGTTGACTCAGGCGGAGGTGGATAACTTTCTCGACACTTCCGAGGGTCTGGTGTGCTGGACGGTTGGACGGACGGCGGTGTTTCAGCAGCGGCATCGGGTTAAGGAGCCCGGGATATTGTCCACTCTGCTGGCGGATGTGCGCAGGACATTGTGGAGTTTTGAGGGAGCGTTTATCGGCCAGCTTATTGACCGATTTGCGAAGGATAAGGGTCTTCGCGATGCGCTGCAGCAGGGGGACTTTGACGCGGCGAAGCTGCTCTATTCGACGTTGCACCTCTTTGGGGGCATCACGATTCTGGCTCCTGACAAGACGATCAATTACGACGAGACTCCGGCCGATGCCAGGTATGCTTTTACGTTCTGGGCGTTTCCACGCTCGCAGTGGCTGGCTGCTCTGAAGGCGTATCTCGACTTTGCGGATGATTATTTCGAGAAGACGGGATTTCGCTGCAATATGCCGCTGGGTGCGTATCATGTTCGGCCAGATAAGAGTGCCCTGTTGTCTTACACATATGACGAAGAGATTTTCTCGCTCGATCCGATTCATGCAAGTACAGATAATCAGGCGTGGGGAGATTTTCTCAAGGCGTTTAACGATTTTTGTTTTAAGAACCATGGTGTGCCGTTGCTGAATCAGAGCCCGTTTGTTTTACGGGAACATGTTGAAGGCGGCTACGGAGATCGCTGGCTGCAGTTCTCCGCTGCGGTGCGGGCTGCGGACCCTAAGGGCCGCATGCTGAATCCCTTCTTTGCGGATCTGCTTTCGCCTGCGCAGTCGTAAGACAGAAAGGCAATTGGTGAGAGGCTTGCGTGATTCGTGCATGATCGCGTGGGCCTGAGCAGTACGTTGCTCTGTTATCTTGAGACTCGATGAAGCCTTATCTATCGCGATGCTTCTCCCTTTGTAACTTTGTGCTGATCGTTGCGCTTGCTGCATGCGACGCTGCGGCCGCTGTTCCAGTGGATGGCTATAAAGTTGTCGCGACTTATCCGCACTCGGCGGATAGCTATACCGAGGGGTTCTTCTATCGCGATGGCATGTTTTATGAAGGGACGGGGCTCGAGGGGCATTCAGCAGTGCTGGTGATTGAACCGCAGACGGGCAAGGTACTGCAGCGGCGCGATCTGACTGGGCCGTACTTTGGCGAGGGAATTATTGACTGGGGACCGAATCTGTATGAGTGGACGTGGCAGTCGCACATCTGTTTTGTTTTCGACCGATTCTCGCTGCGACCGGTGAAGCAATTCACCTATGCGGGCGAGGGATGGGGCATGACGCGGACGGCGTATGAGATTGTGACCAGCGATGGAACGGCGACGCTGCGATTTCGTAATCCTGAGACGTTTCAGGAGGTGCGGCATATCGATGTGCATGACGGTGTGGTCCCCGTCACGCAGCTTAACGAGCTCGAGTTTGTGAAGGGTGAGATTTACGCGAATGTGTGGCACTCGGATCGTATTGTGCGCATTTCGCCGCGTGATGGCAAGGTGCTGGGATGGATCGACCTCGCAGGACTGCTGCCGCAGGACGAGAGGATGAATAACGAATCGGTGCTCAATGGCATCGCATACGATGCGCAACATGACCGGCTGTTTGTTACCGGCAAGCAGTGGCCGAAGGTCTTTGAGATCAAGGTTGTTCCGCACGGACGATGAGGAACGAAGCGGCCGTTGGTGCTGGTTGGCTACTCGACGCGGCGACCCGGTAGTATGATCGGGACGCCATTGCGATCCCATGGAAGGGGCTTATTCATTGCAGACAAAGAAGGTTTCCGTGCGCAGGATAATGTCGATATCAGCTTTCACAGGCTTGGCAATTCTGGGTACGGGCGGTCGGCTCTGGGCGACAGTTCAGACCGACCAGGTTCCTATTACTTCGGGCTGGGAAATGCAGGATGCAGCCAAGCTGCCGCAATCGACACCGGGAACGGGTGCGGTGATCTCGGGCCTGAAGTACAAGACGCAGCACTGGTATCCCGCAGTGGTGCCGGGAACGGTGCTGACGACGCTGGTGAAGAATGGCGTGTATCCTGAGCCGCTCTATAGCGAGAACAATCGGCCCGACCGCATTCCTGAGAGTTTGAACAAGACTTCGTACTGGTATCGGACGGTGGTGGAAATTCCGGTCGCGTATCGCGGGCGGCACACCTGGCTCAATCTGGATGGCATCAATTACTCGGCCGAGGTGTGGGTGAATGGAACGTATCTGGGCACGATGCGGGGGGCGTTCAAACGCGGCACATTTGATGTTACCGATGAGGTGAAGCCGGGCACGAAGGCAGCGATTGCGGTGCACGTGGTTCCGCAGCCGCATCCGGGCGATCCGCATGAGCACACCATCGCGGATGGCATGGGGCCGAATGGCGGGATTACGGCGATTGATGGGCCGACGTTTTTGTCGACGATAGGCTGGGACTGGCTGCCGGCGATTCGAGACCGTAACTCGGGCATTTGGGATAAGGTTTATCTCTCGTCAACGGGGCCGGTGGTGGTGAAGGATCCGCTGGTGACGACGGATCTGCCGCTGCCGCGGATCGACTCGGCGGATGTGACGATTTCAACGACACTTGAGAATGTGACAGATGTTGCGCAGAAAGGCACCCTGCATGCGAGCTTTGGCAATGTGACAGTGGAAAAAGATTTGGAGCTGGCGCCGAAGTCTTCGCAGACAGTTTCGCTCGACACCAAGGCATTTCCCGGGCTGCATATTGAGAATCCCAAGCTGTGGTGGCCGAATGGTTACGGCCCGCAAAATCTCTCCGATTTGCATTTGAGCTTTGAACAGGGGAAGAGCACTTCCGATGTGAGGAACCTTTCTTTTGGTGTGCGCGAGATTACGTATTCTGTGCCGGACTCGGATAACCTGACGATCTCGGTGAATGGCGTGCGAGTATTTATTCGCGGCGGAGACTGGGGGTTGGATGAGGGACTGAAGCGGATTCCGAGGGAGCGGCTTGAGGCGCAGATTCGCATGCATCAGATGGCGAACATGAATTTGATTCGCAACTGGGTGGGGCAGAGTACGGGCGAGGATTTTTACGAGCTGTGCGACAAGTACGGAATTCTGCTGTGGGATGAGTTTTTTCAGCCAAATCCTTCGGACGGGCCTGATCCGACGGATTTGCCTACATACATGGCCAATGTGCGGGATAAGATTCTGCGTTATCGCAACCATGCTTCGATTGCGATCTGGTGTGCGCGAAATGAGGGCTTTCCGCCAAAGGAGATTGATGATCAGCTTCGCGTGTTGATGGCTGAGCTAGAACCGAGGCGTCGCTATCAGCCGAGTTCGACCTCGGGCGCGGGAGTGAACTCGGGCGGCCCGTATCGATGGCGAATACCACAGGAGTATTACGTATTTGGCGAGGCGTTCAAGACGGAGATTGGCAGCTCGTCGATTCCGACGATTGAGTCAATTCAGGGCATGTTGTTGCATAAAGACTGGGAGCAGATCAACGATGCATGGGCGGAGCATGACCTGGCACGAGGGGCATCGGCTGGAGATACGTATCCGGCGACGCTGGCGGCACGTTATGGCAAGACGGCGAATCTCGCGGACTTTGTGCGGAAGAGCCAGTTGGCCAATTATGAAGCCTATCGTGCGATGTATGAGGGGCGGAATGCGAAGCTGTTCAATCCCTCAACTGCGGTGATCACGTGGATGAGTAACCCGGCGCAGCCGAGCTTTGTTTGGCAGCTTTATCACCATGACCTGGAGCCGAATGCTGCGCTCTTTGCCGTGATGAAGGCCGGAGAGATGGTGCATGTGCAGCTCAACGAGGCGTCGGGGTCGCTGCAGGTGATCAATAACAGGCCGGAGATTCTGAAGGGCGCGACGGTGCACGTAGCTGTTTACGGTCCGCAGGGCGAGCTGAAGCTTGAGAAGGACTTTGAGGTGACAGGCCCTGCGAGCACGGCGATCGATCTGGGGCAAGTCGAGCCGCCGGGAGGGCGTTGCGAAGAGTGGGATCCGAAGTGCAAGGAGATGATGGGGCATGTACGATTCATCAGCCTGATACTGAAGGACGCTGGAGGCAAACTGCTGAGCCGGAACTTTTACTGGCGTGGCGCATTAACGGAACCGGACAACCTTCAGGAACTGGATACGATGAAGACTGCGACGATCGAGGCGCATGCGGATAGGCAGGATTCGGAAGGAAAGACTCATATTACGGTGACGCTGCATAACCCAGGGACGCAGATTGCGCTGATGGCCCACCTGCAGTTGCGGCGCAGCGTGACGGTCAAGCCCGAGGGCGAACGGGTGCTGCCTGTCTATTACAGCGACAACTATGTCTCGCTGGTGCCGGGTGAGAGCCGCACGATTACTATCGAGGCGGCAGTTGCGGATCTTAGGGGCAAGGCACCCGTGATTGCCGTCGATGGATGGAATGTGGGACTTCAGAACTCGGGGACCTCGCCGGTGCCGGTCGAGCTGAATGTCAATGCGCAGGTGTATCACTGGCCGGTGACGGGGCTGCCGATTGTGGCGCATACGTGGAAATGAGCTAGTCCGCGGGACGTCGAAGCGGTATGCGATACTCGAAAAGGCATGTACAAGCGGATCGTTCTTAAGCTTTCTGGCGAGGCGTTGGCCGGCGATAAGGGTTTTGGGCTGGATGCAGAACGCGTCACTGAGATAACCAGCGAGATCGTCGAGGTTCGCGCGCTTGGCGTCGAGGTCGCGATTGTCGTGGGCGGTGGAAACTTCTTCCGCGGCGTGGCCGAGCAGGCCAAGGAGATGGACCGGGTCAGCGGCGACAACATGGGAATGCTGTCGACGGTGATCAACGCCATTGCGCTACAGGACGCGATTGAAAAGCACGGCGTGCAGTGCCGGGTGATGACGGCTATTTCGATGGATCAGCTTGCTGAGCCGTACATTCGACGCCGAGCTGTGAGGCATCTTGAAAAAGGTCGCGTTGTGATCTTTGCCGCGGGTATTGGCAATCCTTTCTTCTCGACAGATACCGCGGCGTCTCTGCGGGCGATGGAGATCAAGGCCGATGTGCTGATGAAGGGCACCAAGGTCGAAGGGATCTACAACGCCGACCCGGTGCTCTTCAAGGATGCGGTGAAGTACGACGAGATCACCTATATGGAGATTCTGCGCCAGGGCCTGAAGGTGATGGACCTGACTGCGGTGAGCCTCTGCAAAGACAATAACCTTCCGATGATTATCTTCAATATGAACCAGCCGGGAAATATCCGCCGGGTTGCGCTGGGCGAGAAGGTTGGCTCGCTGGTTACCTCGTAGACGAAGGAACTCATTGCAGGTTCGGTAGCGCACAATTCCTCGTTGACTGTCTCTTATTGACTGCTTTCTCATCCTTACTGTTTCTTGCGCCGCGTTACTGGCGTCTAATTGCGAGTGGAAATCCAAAAACCGGCCCGTCTGGATGCATTGACAGGACTGCGCTGTTTTGCGGCCCTGAATATCGTCTTCTTTCATTTTTCGAATCCGGACTGGTTTGGACCGTTGGCGCCGGTGGTGAATGCCGGTTATCTCTCGGTTAGCTTTTTCATTATGCTCTCGGGGTTCGTGCTGGCGTATAACTACGCAGAGCGCGCGCGCGAAGGCAAGCTGGACAAGGTGCGATTCTGGAAGGCGCGCTTTACGCGGCTTTATCCGGTCTACCTGCTGAGCCTGTTGCTGGGCTGGCAGACGCTGGCGCAGGAGCGCCCGACGCATACTATGGCGATGTATCGGCTCGGGCTGGTGCTCACGCCGCTGCTTGCGCAGGGATGGATTCCACAGATAGCAACCTTTTGGAATACGCCGGCGTGGACGATGTCGGCCGAAGCGTCGTATTACGTGATGTTTCCGTGGATCGCCAGGCTGCGACCGCCGCCGCGCTGGACCGGGCATTTGTGGAGGCTCGGGGGGCTGTGGCTACTGGGGATGATTCCCGGGACGCTGTATGTGATCTTCAACCCGGATGGAATTACACATGTCGATCGCTTTTCAACGGGATTCTGGCTAGAGGCACTTAAGGCTACTCCGCTGCCGCATTTGCCGGGATTTGTCTTTGGGGTGCTGCTGGCATCGCTCGACGAAGTGTTGGAGAGGACCGGTCCGTTGAGGCTGGTGCTCGGTCTGATCGGGTTTGTAGGGATCTACTGCATCCTGGCGTTTGCGCCGTGGGTTCCTTACGCGCTGATTCATGATGGATTGCTGTTTCCGCTCTTTGGATGCCTGATTATCGGGCTTGCAGGGATTAATCCGCTGTCGAAGCTGCTAGGTTTCTCGGTGTTTGTGTTTGTGGGCGAATCGAGTTACTGCCTGTACCTGATGCACTTTAATCTCTGGAATTTGCTGCATGCGAGTGGTGTTTTACCGGCTCTTGGACTGGACAAGCTGGATCCGTGGATCAGTTATGGGATTCTGGTTGCGCTGGGGCTGGTTACGTTGTATGCGGTGGAGAAGCCAGCGCAGAAGGTGCTCCGAAAGTGGATGGGGGCTTGAGGAATCCAGTAATGGGAGGCAAAACAAAAGGGCGGTCATCCACTCCGATGACCGCCCTTTCTGTTGCTTTGAATAGGGTTGGCAACTAAACCGTTACGGTTGGTTGACCTGAATTGAGTGGTTGCCGCGCGGTACGGAAGCCAGCGCGGTTGGCTGGCCAACGGTCGGATACGGGCCGTTCTGCGCGGGCTTAAGCGTGCCCGTGCTGGAGTTGATCTGGAATCCGTTAACGGAATTATCGGTGAGATTAGCTGAATAAACATAGCGGCCGAAGCCGGGGTCGATGATCAGGGCAATAGGCTGCGTGCCGGTCACATTGCTGGCGCTTCCAGTCGTGTTGACTGCCGCGGTCGGCGTACCGGTACTCAGGTCGATGTTGTAGGCGGAAACCGTGTTGTCGAGTTCGTTGGAGATGTAGATGAAACGTCCACGCGGATCGACGGTGATGGCTGAAGGCTGGTTTCCAGTGCGGAAAGGCCCGTTGATCAGTGGGCGAAGGACCCCATTGTCGATGACTGCGTAGCCGATAAGCTGGTTCTGGGAGAAATCCGTTACATAGACGAACCGGCTGGTCGGGTCACTGGCAATCGCCACAGGCTTGACGCCGCTGGGGAAGGTGTTCGGGAAGCCAGTGAGCGCACCAGCGCTGGTGGCGGTGAATCCGTAGATCAGACCGACACCGGCCGTCGGATTGTACGTGGTAACGTAAACGGCAGTGCCGCTTGCGAGCGGGTTCACGCCGGTCGGGTTGATGCCCACGGGCCAGTAGCTTTGCGAGCCATTGGCAACGGCAGAGCCCAGCGAACCGTCGGAACCTACAGGGAAGACGGCCAGAGCGCCACCATAGCAGGTGCCGGCGCCGGAGGTCGCGTGATTGCAGCCGGGCTGATAGCGGTTTACAACGTAGAGCAGGGTGCCCTGAGCGTTCATGGCGATCGAGACCGGAGTGTTGCCCTCGGCGCTTAAGGTAACGGTCTTCACCGAAGTGAGTGCAGCACCTCCATCGATGCTGAATTCAACGATGGTGTTATCTCCCTGGTTGGCGACGTAGAGATGCTGGTAGTCAGTCGAGGTGGCTTCTGCTACCGGTGTGACGCCGCCTGAGGAAACTGTCTTGTTGGTGACGCTGAGGGCGCCCGAGACGCGATCGATGAGGAAGGTCTGGATCTGCCCGGGACTCGTCTTGTTGCCGGCGACAAACAGATAGTCGATCGTGACGGGATTGCACGCGGTAAACGTACTGGCCAGTATAAGAGCAATGGCTAAGATCAGGGATACTTGGCCAATTTTGCTGAACTTCATGTATTTCCTTCATTTGGGCCTGAACGCTGGAGGCCCGAATCAAACTGGGTTAGGTTGTATCCGTCTCGATTGTAAAATCTTCGGACGGCCTTAGGCTAGTTATCCGCTGCTGGCGGCTTTGATATCCGAAAGGAAAGACTACTGATTGGACGCGGATATCCTGACTGAGTCATCGCTGCGGAGTTCTCCGCGTCGTAGGTCACTTGGTTGCGGTTCCGTTGTGCGGAACACCGGTGATCGCCGTCGGCTGCACGCTTGAGGCATACGGGGTGTGCTGGGTGTTGATCAGCGTACCGTCAGTTTGATTGATCTTGTACCCGCTGAGAGAGTTGCCCAGAAAATTGACGGTGTAGAGGAATCCCAGCTTTCTGGGATCAACGGCGATCGCGATCGGATTGACATCGGATGCGTAGGTCGCAACGTTCGTCAGATTTCCAGAACTGACGGAATAGAAGGTCACGTTGGAGTCTGCCGAATTGGTCACGTACAAATTCTGATCGTTGAAGAGGGCAAGGGAGGTCGGCTGCGAGCCGGTTCCGATGGTGCTTTGAAGAGACAGAGGAGTGCTGGAAGACTGCACCGCGTAGCTGAGGATCTGATTGCTGAACTGGTCGGCAACGTAGAGATGCTGGCTGCTGGAGTCGCTTGCAATGGCCGCGGGCTTCTTGCCGGCACTCATCGGTAGGCCGCCGTTCATAGGGGAGAGGCTGCCGTCTCCGTTGACCGTATAGCCGAAGATATAACCCTTATTGTTTGCCGGGTTGTAGGCGGTGACGTAGACGGAGCTATCGTTGGCCAGGAGGTTGATGGCGGTAGGGGTCAGAACGGTCGAGGTGTCGGAGGGTGTCAACTGAAGCGGATAAAAGGCCGAGCAGACCTTGGTGTTGTTTGCCTGCGTTCCCAGGGAACCATCTGAGTTGACCGGGCAGACGAAGACGTTGCCGGGGCAAGGATTGCTCAGGCTGCAGCCGGCGATTGGCTGGAGAGTATCCACTCCGAAGAGAAAGGTATGAGAGCTGTTGAGGGTAACGGCGATGGGGAAGGAGCCGGGAGTATTGATGGTGCTTTGCGGGTAGAGTTTGCCGTCGGTACCGATGCCGAACTGGACGATGTTGTTGTCGTCCTCATTGACTACATAGAGATTCAGGTAGTCAGAGGCAACCGCCTCTGCGATTGGGTTTCTGCCGCCCGAAGGAAACGGGGAAGTCGGAATGGTCCGCAGCGACCCCGCCTCAGAGTTGACCTCGAAGACCTGGATCTGACCGGGAGTCTGGCGGTTGGTGGGTACAAAGAGAAAGCCGACCGTCAGAGTGCCGCAGGCGGTGAAGAGAGTGGCCACGATAAGTGCTATGGCGGAGACCAGGGCAACCTGGCCGACTTTGCCGAACTTCATGCGTTTCCTTCGTATATGGACTTTTGGCTTCTCCGCCTTATCCCCGTGCAGCCAGAGGCTGCGAAGAGGAGCGGAGCGCCGGGTTCGAGGTTTAGGAAAGCGACCCGCGAGTCAGGCGGGCCCTTAAACCTGGCAACTAGTTTGTGCGGCCAGTTACGAAGCACCAGGTCGCCGGTCCATTGAGCGCGAAGACGCCAGTGCTGCCGGTCATCTGCCGCAGTGCGCCCGAGTTTGGATCGAGAAGCCTGCCTGTAACGTTGGCGCCGTCGAAGTTGGCCGTGTAAATGTACTGATTCGAGGGGTCCTCGACGAGGCATTGCGGATTGGCGCCTGAGCCCCATGGAGAGCCGGGAATTTCGCTGAGAGTGCCCGCTGATGGATCAATGACGAAGCCGGTAATGCCGGGGCCAGAGGACGAGCTGGCACCCTGCTGGTTGGCCACATAGACGAATTTGCCCTTGGACTCCTGAATCAGGTAAATGGGGCTGGTCTGAGTCGGGTCGCCGGCGACTGCGCCACCGACAACGGTCTGCAGCGCTCCATTGGTGCCGACCGTGAAAGGAAGAACCTGTCCCGGTGTTCCGCCTGCAGCGAGTGGCTCATTATCCAGGATATAGACCTTGCCTCCGGCAGGGACAATTGCCCTTCCCTGACCCATGGGCTCACCAGCGCCATTGGCAATGATCTGCGGCGTGCTCTGGGTGAGGGTCAGCTGACCACTGCTGGAGTTGTAACCGTACGGATAGACCGTCTGTCCGGCTGGCGCGCCGGCGAGACCGCTCATCGTCATTACGTAGCCAGAGGGGTTGGCGAAGTCGATCGGATTGGCGGGAACTGGGAAGTACGAGACCTGCGAACCGGTGGACGAGGTGAGCTGAGCATTCGTTACGAGCGACAGGCGGCCGTTGGTCTGGTTGACCGAAAAGACCGTGATGTCGCCGCAGGAGGTTGCGCCGGAGACGACCGCTCCGCAGTATGCACCGCTTGGGGCATCGTGATCGAGGGCGAAGAGGTAGTTGCCTGCAGAGTCAGCGAGCAGACGGAAGGGATTGATGCCCTGGGTGAAGAATGTCTGTTGCGGAGTCAGGATGCCGTTGCCGCCGACAGTGAATTCGGTGATGTTGGAGTTGGTGCAGGGATCTGCCGTGGTGCAGTCGGCGCCGCCGCTGGCAGTTGTACCCCGATTGAGGACGTAGACGAAGCGGCCACCGGTCAAAAGGACGGCGCGAACCGGATTGGCACCGCCGCTGCCCAGCGGGAAGCCGTGCAGAGGAATCAGCTTGCCAGTATTGTTATCAATTTTGAAACCACTGATAATGCCGTTGCCAGAGGGGCTGGAGGTCTCTGTACCCGTTACGTAAAAGTAGCCAACCGTAAAACTTCGAACACAAGAACTGAGGCTGAGAGCGATCGCCAAGCTAAGGGCAGCGGTCAGCGCCGTCTTGCCGAATTTCATGAACTTCATGCCATTCCTTCGTCCTGATCCAGCCTGGAGCCGTCAGGTTTCATGTTCCGCAGCAGAGCTGGGTGGGGATGGGTCCCTCGCTGCATTGTAGAAGGTGCAGGGCCATTGTGCCTAGTTTCGGCGTAAGAGGAAACGGCCGAAGAGGTATAGCCCGTGTGGTTGCTGCAGTTTTGGACGTTTTGCGCGAAAATCCGGTATCGCGGAATGCGCAGAGAACGGAAGAGGAACGAGAGGCGAAAAACACAACCGCCTTCATCGCAGGACGTGCAATGAAGGCGGCTGTGCGAGCGTAATCCTACGCTGGTTACCAGACGCGGCAGGAGTTTTCGGGGTACATTGGCTGGCCCTTTTTGCAGCCGAAGGCTTTGCCGAATTCCTCGAAGTTTTGCACAGAGCCGTTGGTGCGCCAGCGGCCGGGTGAGTGGGGATCGGTCAGCGCCAATTGCCTCGCCGACTGATCGGTATGGGTCTGGCACCAGATCTGGCCGAAGCTGACGAAGTAGCGTTGCGCCTCGGTGTAGCCGTCGATCTTGTCGTTGATCGATTTGCCTTCGGCTGCCAGGGTGTCGAGCAGAGCCATATAGGCAATGCGCAGGCCGCCGTTGTCGGCGGTGTTTTCGCCGAGCGTAAGCGCGCCCTTGAGGTTCTGCGCAGGCAGGTTATCGTGGGCCGGGGAGGCCTCGAAGCCGTCGTATTCTTTCACTTCGCAGTCGGTACGCTCGGTGAACTTTTTGCGGTCCTCGGCGGTCTGCCACTCGATGCGATTTCCGTGGCCGTCGTACTTGCTGCCCTGATCGTCGAAGCCGTGGGTCATCTCGTGGCCGATCACGACGCCGATACCGCCGAAGTTTACCGCCGGGTCAATCGAAAAATCGAAGAATGGCGGCTGCAGAATTCCGGCGGGGAAGTTGATGTCGTTCATGCTCGGCTGGTAGTAGGCGTTGACGGTTGGCGGAGTCATGGTCCACTCCTTCTCATCGACGGGTTTGCCGAGTTTGGCGAGCTCATAGTTGCGCCGGAAGACAATGGCGCGCTCCAGATTGCCAATCAGGTCGTCGCGCTTAACCTGAAGGGCCGAGTAATCCCGCCATTTATCCGGATAGCCGATCTTGTTGCGGAAGAGGGCGAGCTTGGCCTCGGCGGCTTTCTTGGTGTCGTCGCTCATCCACGGCAGGGTGCGTATGTCGTCGCCCAGGGACTTTTCGAGAGCTGCGACTAGCTTATCCATGCTGGCTTTTGCTGCGGGAGGGAAGTTCTGCTTGACCCAGTCCTGTCCGACGGCTTCGCCGAGAGCGCGGTCGGTCTCTCCGGTGCACTGCTTCCAGCGGGGAGTCGGTTCTTTTTGTCCGTTGAGGGTCTTGCCGAAGAAGTCAAAGTCCTCGTCAAAAAAGGCCTTGGGCAGATTATCCGCCGCCTCGTGGATGGTGTGCCAGCGGAAATAGGATTTCCAGGCGTCGACGGGTTCAGTCTCGATGAGCTGGTTGACGGTCTTGAAGAAATCCGGCGTGGCCACGTTGAGGGTGTCGAAGTGGCCAATTTTGATCGCGCTCCAGTAGACCGGCCAGTCGAAGTCGGGCGATAACTCTTCGAGTTCCTTGGTGGTCTTGATGTGGTATCGATTCTCCGGTTGGCGCAACTCGACCCGGCTCATGGAGCCTTTGGCGAGCGCGGTTTCGATGCGCAACACCGATGCTGCTTCGGTGGCGGCTTTTTCGGGTGAGTCGCCGGCCAGCTTGAACATGGCTGTCAGGTGAGCGAGGTACTGTTCGCGGATAGTCTGGAATCGCTTGGAATCGCTCAGATAGTAGTCGCGATCAGGCAGCGAAAGGCCGGCCTGGGCCGTAACGGCGATCTGCTTTGTGGAGTCTTTATCGTCCTGTGTTACGCCAAATCGAAAGAGAGGTGCCGGGCTGCCGGAGGCAAGCAGGCTGCCCATGAGGGCGGCCATCTTCTTTGGATCAGAGAAGGCGTTGATCTTGTCGAGGGCTGGGGTGACGGGTGCGAGGCCCTTTGTCTCGACGAGATCTGTATTCATGCAGGCAGCAAAGTAGTCGCCGTATTTCTTCTGCAGAGGGGATTTCGGATTCTTGGCGGCGTTGTCGAGTTCCTGCCACAGCAGGTAGCGGTTCCGCTCACCGAGCAGTGAGAACGAGCGCGCCCAGCGGACCTGATCGGCCGGGACTGGATTGTCCTTGATCCAGTTGCCGCATGCGTATTGGTAGAAGTCCGTGCAGGGATCGGCGGTCTTGTCGATTGCGCTCAGGTCGAGGCTGCCGACCGACTTGGGCGGCGTCGGGGCGGCGTTGATGTCAGTTACCGCCGTGTAATTGGCGGATTGAGCTATAGCGCTGGTACTGGCCAGAAAAGTTCCGGCAGCGAGCGTGGTAACAGCGGCGCAGGCCGAAAGGAAGTGAAGAGATTTCATGGAGTTCCTCGGAGTTTTACCGACCGAAGCGGGCAGTGCAAACCGCGGGAGAGCGGGCACACATGATCGGGCAGCTGGTTTGGCTGCTGCCTAGAAAGGTAACACGCGCGAGGGCAATCGCGGCGCGGCTGGTGCTGCGAGCAGCGTAGCGTTGTGGCTAGAATACCTTGACGTGAATGGTGAGGTATGTCTTGGGGTCTTTGCGAATAGCGGAGACCAGCTGGCTGGTTTCAGTGAGGGTCTTGTCGAGAGTGTCATAGAGCTGCCGGTTTACGACCAGCTGACCGAGCGTTCCCTGGCCCTCCTGCAGACCCTTGAGTAGCGCGTTGAGGTGGGTAATCGATTCTTCGACCTTGTTGGCCAAGGCGGGATCTTTGGCGAGCTTACCGATCGATCCCTTGCCCGCATTGATATTGCCCAGCAGCTCATTGGTGTTGGAGATCGCGGTATTCAGATTCTTGTAGAGGGTGTCGTCTTTGAGGAGCTTGCCGGCGGTGCCTTCGCCATTATCAATGCGCGCAGTGATTCTGTTCAGATTATCCACAGTCTCATTGAGCCGGTTGTACAGCTCGTCATCGACGATGAGCTTGCCGATGGAGCCCTTTCCGGTCGCGATGGCCTGTGTGAGCGTCTGCAGCTGATCTACGGTAACGGTAATTTTCCGGGCAAACGCTGGGTCGTTCAACAGCATGGCGACGGTGCCCTTGCCGTGATTGATGGAGTCGACGAGTACGCCGATCTTTTTGATGACCACGTTCGCGGAGTCGATTGACTGCTGGCTCGAGCTGATCACTTCCTGAAGGCCGGGTTTAATGGAGGCCGTAAAGGTGAAGTGGTCCGGTGGCTGCGGACCGGTCGCGTGAACGGAAGAGATGTCGAGGAAAGCATCGCCGAGGACACCGGCCTGGTTGATGGCAACGGTGGAGTCGGTGTGCAGTCCGGGCAGGAACTTCGCACCGACGCGCGAGACCACCTGGACCGCTTTGGGCTCATGCGACGGCACAACGCGAACGCTTTTCACGTTGCCGATGGTCACGCCGTCGAGCGCGACGGGGGCTCCAACCTTGAGTCCATTGGCGTTTTCAAAGTACGCGTACAGGGTGAGCTTTGGGGTGAAGAGGCCTCCGGTGGAACCGGAAAGAATAAAAATGAGAACAGTGAGCGCCGTGAGGGCTGCGAAGGCCAGGATTCCGACCTTTAACTGCGACCAACGAAGTTCTTTCTGGCTGGGCAACGCACGGCTCCCTTCAATGGTGTGAGCATACCAGACGTGTTTGATATGCCCGCGTTTTGAGAAGCTGCAATTTGTTACATGAGGGAGACACTCATCTTACAGAATCTGTTTGACAAAACGCGGCTGCATTGCAGAATCAAAGAATTTGAGTCCGACCGGTCTCGCTTTCAAGAGCGACACTGGCCATGGCGATTCCTTCGGTATGGGTGAGCGAGAGGGCGGCATTGGTAACTCCGAGACTCTCCGCGATTTGAGCTGCGCGGCCATGAAATGCGAGACCGGGCCGGCCGCTGGGTTCGCGGGTGACTTCGATCTCAAGCCAGTTAACTCCGAAGCTTATGCCGGTGCCGAGTGCCTTTGCGGCGGCCTCCTTTGCTGCAAAGCGCGCTGCGAAACTCTCCGCGGCATTGCGCTTGCGCAGACAATATGCCTTCTCACGGGGCGTGAAGATGCGATCGAGAAAGCGGTCGCCAAAACGCGTGATGGACTTTTGGATTCGCGGAACGTCGGCGAGATCGATGCCTGTGCCAACCAGCATATTTTATGCAGGCTAACACACTGAACGAGTGTGCTTCGCGGTCGCGCCCATTCGGGTGGGCTATACTGACTGCCATTTCAAATCTGGAGAAGATCGTGAAGCGAATTGCCTGGGCGATTGCTCTCATTGTGTCGATTCAACTTACTGCACAGTGCAGTTTTGCGCAGGCCGCTTCCTCGAATCCCAAAGTCAGAGCCATTACGGCGTTTGTGCGGCTTGATAGAGCTACTTATCAGAAGCAGATTGCCGAGGCTCTCGGTGTTTTGCGGAAGGCCAAGAGCGGATTCGAATCTTCCGGATACGAGGTTGAATCCCTGCGAATTACCACGCAACCGTTAGGGGAACTAGTGGCTGGGTTGCCTGAGGAGCAGGCCTTCGATTTTCTCAAGCAGTTGGATGACTATTCCGTAAAGGAGACCTTCATTCCTAACGTGGGACCGGCCATGCTGCATGATGGCGATGATCTGGCGGCGATGCATCTGCTGGAGCGCGCGCTCTCGACTCTGCCGAATATTGAAGCCAGCACGATCATGGCCGACGAGAACGGGATTCACTGGAAGACAATTAACCGCACGGCAGAGCTGGTGAAGTATGTCAGCGAGCATAGTCCGCATAGCCAGGGAACCTTCAATTTCACCGCGACAGCCATGCTGAAGCCGCTGTCGCCGTTCTTTCCAGGTTCATATCACTTGGGAGCGGGGAAGCAATTCGCGATTGGATTTGAAGGCGCCAACGTCGTCCGCGACGTGTTTACGAAGGACAAGGGAAACGTTGAAGCGGCAATCAGGGATTTGACTGCTGCCTTAACCATCCATGCGGCTGTCGCAGATAGGATTGGCAACAAGACGGCTGCTGAGACCGGGTGGAGTTACGTTGGCGTTGATCCCACACCCGCACCGCTTGGAGATGTGTCGATTGGAGCAGCGATCGAGGCATTCACTGGTGCGAAGTTCGGATCGAGCGGGACGCTGACGGCGGCGCGGATCATTACGGCGGCCGTTAAAGCGGTGCCGCAGAAGCAGACCGGCTACTCCGGTCTGATGGTACCGGTGATGGAGGACAAGCTGCTCGCTCAGCGCTGGGCGGAGTCAACCTACAACATTGACTCGCTACTGGCGTACTCGGCTGTGTGCGGTACCGGCATCGATACGGTTCCGCTGCCCGGTGATGTAAGCCTGGAGCAGATGGAGCGGATCTTCGGCGATGTGGCTTCGCTGGCAGTGAAGTGGAACAAGCCCCTGTCGGCACGACTGCAGCCGGTGATGAACAAGAAGGCGGGCGACCGGACTGACTTTGAGGATCCGTACCTGTTTAACACGACCATTCATCCGTCGCCGTAGAGTCCGAGACGCTACGCGTTCGTAATTGATACACCACTAATGATACGAAACTGTCTGTCTTCGGAGCACTTCCGTCGCACTCCGGCACATTTGTGATGGAAAGCAGAATGGCTCCGATGAAGATGGGGTGATGGTGACGAATGCACCGCCGGCCGGATCGAAGACGGGCTCTCCGTGGGCATTGCGGATGCATGCAACAGCGATGGATGAGCCGGGGAGACTTATGATGCTCCTCACAGGCTCGATTCTGAGTTGCGGGGGGTGGGTGCTCAGCCGCGGGCCTGACGACGCAGGCGTGCTCAACATGCTCTTCGAATTTGAACGCCAGCAGTGCCTGGAAATCTACACCACGCTAATTGCTGCTGGCTTGGAGTTGAGTCCAACGGCGCATCTGAGTTTTACCGAGTTGTGCCAGTGCACGCGCAGCCACTTTGAAGATTGCAGCTGCGAGATTGTCAGCGTCGATCTGGAGGTTCACAGCCTCGTCGTCGAGACGCGAAAAGTCGATCGAAACGCGCCGGAGACTGCTTAGGGTCCGCGGATTATCCGGCTTCCATCAGCCCATAGCGACGTTGCCACGCATGGCGCAGATGATCCCATACACGCTTACGTTCGGCTTCGCTGACCGCGTCATCGGGAGCGGCGGCGAAGTGTGCAGCCTCCTGCTTAGCGAGTTCCAGCAGATCGCGATCGCGCACGAGATTGGCGACTCGGAAGCTGGGCAGGCCGGCCTGGCGCGTGCCGAAGAATTCGCCGGGGCCGCGCATGGCAAGATCAAGCTCAGCCAGCTCAAATCCATTCTGGGTGCGCACCATCGCGGTGAGCCGCTCTTCGGCCTGCGGAGAGACCTTGTCGCCGGTCATGAGAACGCAGTAGCTGCGCGCCGCGCCGCGGCCGACTCGGCCTCGAAGCTGATGCAACTGCGCGAGGCCAAAGCGCTCGGCGTGATCGACGACCATCACCGTGGCATTGGGGACGTCGACGCCTACTTCGACTACCGTTGTTGCTACGAGAACATCGATATCTCCGCGCTGAAAGCGGCGCATTACTACGTCCTTCTCATCAGCATCGAGTCGGCCATGCAACAGACCGACGCGCAGGTCGCGCAGGGCACCGTCGCGTAGCTGGCAGTGCATTTCGGTCGCTGAGCGCAGCTCGGCCTTGGCTGCAGGAGCCGCATTCACAGCTGGAAAAAGCAGTGGCTTTGCGTTTGTTCGGGATCGTTTTCGTGGAGGCGATGGAGCGGCAGCTTCTGCGCCTGCCGACGCCCCATCTTCTCGAGAAAAGTCGAGTTCCGGCTGATCGTCTTTTGCGCCCTCAATCACTGGGTAGACGATATAAGCTTGTCGGCCCTGAGCGACTTGCCCGCGTACGAAGTCCCAAACGTCATCGGCTCGTTCGCCTGTTACGCGGCGCGTTACGATGGGCGTGCGGCCAGGCGGAAGTTCATCGATGACGCTTGTATCGAGGTCGCCGTAGAGCGTGAGTGCGAGCGTGCGCGGAATGGGCGTGGCTGTCATCACGAGCACGTCGGGCTCTGCTTCATTTGGTTTTTTCATCAGGCGGAAACGCTGCAGAACTCCGAAGCGATGCTGTTCATCCACAACGACAAGACCGAGCTTTGCGAACTCTACTTTCTCTTCGATCAGAGCGTGCGTGCCGATCACCAGCTGCGCCTCGCCACGAAAGATCTGGCCGCGTGCATGGCGCTTGCGATCGTGATCGAGTGAGCCGGTGAGAAGAACGACCTTGTAGTCTTTCGACGCGCGACTGAGCAGCTTGCGCGCGGCGAGATAGTGCTGTGTTGCAAGAATCTCGGTGGGAGCCATCATTGCTGCCTGGTAGCCGTTCTCGATGGCTACCAGCATCGCCTGCAGTGCGACGATGGTCTTGCCTGAGCCGACGTCGCCTTGCAGCAGGCGGCGCATGGGGTGCGCCTCGCGCATGTCGGTGACGATCTCTCCAAGCGCGCGCTTTTGGGCTGCGGTGGGATGAAATGGCAGCACTGCGCGAATGGCGGCGCGCACGCTGTCTGAGGTTGCGAAGGCAAGGCCGGCCTGTTTGCGCCCTTTGCGTCGCTTGAGCTCGAGGCCCAGTTCGAGAAAGAAGAGCTCTTCAAAGATCAGCCGGCGCAGCGCAGGGGTTCGAACTTCCATGAGCGCGATCTGCGAGGTGCCTTCGGGAGGAAAGTGCGCCTGGCATAAGGCGGTTGCCCGGTCCGGGAGATGGAGCCTCTCGAGCATGGCAGTGGGCAGGCATTCGGGGATTGCGCTACGGAGAGTTTCGAGAAGATGAAAGAGTACCTTGCGCTGCCATCGCGATGCGAGCTGGCTTCCGCCGAGTGACTCGTAGACGGGTGTGATGCGGCCTACTTCGAGGAGTTGCGTTTCTGCGTCATCGCCCGCGTCGGGCAGCAGTTCAAACTGGGGCTGGATCATCTTCATGTTGCGCGTGCTGCGCGAGGGCTCTACTTTGCCGAAGAGCGCGATGGTCTGCCCGGCATGGAAACGTCCCTGCAGATAGCTGCCGTTGAACCAGACGCACTTCATTGCAAGATTGCCCTGGCCTATGGTCATCTCGAAGATGGGCATGCGTTTGGTGCGGAGCAGCGCGGTGCCGCGGATCTCGGCGATGACGGAGGCCATCTCGCCGGGCTGCAGCTCATCGAGGCTGCGCGGGTTCTGACGG